>FWWM01000375.1_pt1 | contig 150338 bp, 125 predicted proteins | sample 2228351 | NCBI WGS metagenome assembly FWWM01 (sample SAMEA103939774, study PRJEB20133) | metagenome
ATGGCCTCCACCACAGGACAGCCTCCCCCACAGCTCAAACACTGGTAACAACCATTGAAGCTCTGACCGCTTCGACGAGAAACCTCCTCCAGAAACTGACCTTGCATCTGTTGCTCCTGTAGTGTGTTTTTTACAGCCAATCTCTCTCTGTCTTTGAACAGGTCAAAAAACGCCTGGAGCTTAAGGAAAGCTGACCCCAGGGCCCCTAATCTGGCCAAGGAGGCCCTTGTACTAGTGGGTTGTCTTGAGGCTTTCTTCCACCACATGCACCAGCTGATGAGGATCCACAGGTTTCTCCAGGTATGCAAAGGGCTTCTCTAGTTTAAGGGTTGTAAAAAACTCCCGGAAGTCCTCCACGAAATGCTCCTTGATGCCCGTTAGGATTATTATGGGAATGCCTTTGTAATTCTCATCCCTGGCTATCTTCTGGAAGATCTGCACCCCGCTTTTTTGCGGCATGAGCAAGTCCAAGAGTATGACATCTGGCCTGAGCTCCCCGAGCCTTTTGATGCCCTCCAGTGGATCATTGGCCACGTACGCTACAAAGCCGTGATCTTCCAAAAGGGTGGAAAGATAGGTTGTGATGGCAGGCTCGTCGTCTATTATCAGTACGCTCCTGGAGTTCTCCATGGAAGTTCCTCCTTACAAAATTGGGCTAGGCTTGATGCCTTTGGCCAGGTCTTGGATTTCCCGGTCTTGCCCTGGACATACGCGCCTGGGAATAATCAGTTCAAACACTGTGGATCCAGGACTTCTTGAATGAAACCTGACTTTTCCCCCATGCTCCCTCAGAATCTTTTCTGTGACCACAAGCCCCAATCCTGTGCCTGAGTTTCCCTTGGTGCTGACCATCTCCCTGAAAAGTTTCTCCTTCACCCCAGGGGCCAACCCAGGGCCATTGTCCTCCACCTGGAAAGCCAAAGCTCCTTCCTGAGCATACTCCACCACCCTGACCAGGACCTTCCTGTCTTGCACCCCCTTCATGGATGCGCAGGCCTCCAGAGAGTTGGAAACCAAGTTTGCCAGGGCTGTGTGGATCCCATCAGGGTCCACCATGATGGGGTCCGGCTCTTTTTCCACCTGGACAAGTTGCAGTTCCACCCCCAGGTCTGCGGCCCGCTTTTCAAAGGCAGAGACCACTGTACTTGCCAAGGCCTGGGCAGAGACGGTCTTGTAATTGGGAGTGCGGGCCTTGGAGATAAGCAAGATGTCCTGGACCAGCCTGGTGGCCAGTTCCACTCCCTCCCGTAGCATCTCCCAGCCCTTTCGGGCAAGAGCATGGTCTCCCCGGCGAAGCCCTGACTGGACCACATAGGCCCCCCCCTCCAGGCCACTCAGGATGTTCTTTATGGAATGGGCTGTTATGGCCACCGCTTGTCCCAAGGCCGCCAGCTCCCTCTGGAGTCTCTTTATTTGTGTGATCTCCGTGGACATCTCCATGACCGCGAAGGTCTGGCCCAGATGGTCCCTTATGGGAGCGGTGTAGACCACCACCTCCATGGGCTCCCCGGAGCTACGCCTTACGGTCTCCTCGCTGAAGTGGATCTGACCGTCCTCGAAGGTATGCTCCACAGGACAAACATCGCACTTGTGCTGCCTTCCTTTGTAAACCTCATAGCACCTGCGGCCCTGGGATCTACCAAAATCCCGCTCAAATAGTTGGTTGGTCTTGAGGATCCTGAAATCCCTGTCCTGTACCGAGATATAGCAAGGGACTCCCTCAAAAAGAGCCTTGTATTCCCTCTGGCTCAATTCCAATTGTCGCTGCCTGGCCCTGAAGGGTGTTATGTCCGTAGAGATCTTCAAGGCGCCCAGGATATGACCAGCTTTGTCCCTAAGGGGTAATGTTTGCACCAGGGTGTGCATGGCAGAAAAACCTGAATTGGGAAGGGTTTCCTCCCAAACCGAGACAGAGCCTTGCTCCAGAGTCACCTTGATCTGGCAATCAGGACAGGGGCTTGGGCGTGCTCTGTAGATCTGGTGGCAGGGCAAGCCCACTGCCTGCCCCACCTCCTCCAGCAAGGCCTTGTTGGCCCAAAGCACCTTCATATCAGGGGAGATCAGGCTCACATAAGAAGGAAACAGATCCAACAATGGGCCGGCAGTGCCCTCCAGGAAGGCACCAGGCATTCCCATCAGATCCTGAGGCACCCCCACCAGAGCCTCTTGGGGCTTTCTCCAGGGCAAGGCGGCCCAGCGCACGGCCCATTTCCCCCTTTCTTAAGCCGAGGAGGCCTTGGCCTGTTCCAAGGCTCTTTTCAGCTCTGTCAACAGCACCTTGGGATCCACGGGCTTTTCCACAAATCCCTGAGGGCCAGGCACAGAACGCTCATAGATGAACTTTCTAAAATCGATCATAGGGAAATTCCCCGAAGTGAAGCCTGTGATGATAATAACGGGAATTGCACCTAGCCGAGCATTTTTCTTGAGATCCCTGTAAAGTTTTATGCCAGTCTTCTCTGGCATCAGCAAATCCAGGGTTATGAGATCCGGTTCTTCTCTTTGAGCCAGCTCCAATGCTTCCTGGGCCCCCGATGCTGTGATGGTTTGATATCCGTTGTCCTCCAGGAGGGTGCTCAAGTATGTCAGCATGGATGGCTCGTCATCCACTATGAGGATCTTGTAAGGCATGAAGGCCTCCTTTCCCGGCCTGTATCAGCCGCCTAGAAGCGGGCTGTGGGCTTACTCCATGATCAGAGCATCTGCCACAAGCTCGCAAAGCAGCTTTATTTCTACCCCCAGCTTGTAGTGCCTGTTGATCTCGGCCAGTTGATCCAAACAGTTGTGGCAGGAGGTGGCCACTATCTTGGCTCCAGTGGCTGCTATCTCCTCTGCCTTGACCTTGGCCGCCTCCAGCCTTCTTTTGGCGAACTCCGTCATGGTCAGGGCCCCTCCTCCACCACCACAGCAATACGAAAACTGGCGGTTGTGTTTCAGCTCCACAAAGTCCTCCACAGCAGCCCTGAGCACAATCCTGGGTTCCTCGATGATGCCTCCGCTCTTGGCTGCGTTGCAGGGGTCGTGGTAGGTGACTCTCTTGGGGTTGCGGGAAGGATCCAGCTTGATCCGGCCTTGCTGTATGTACTGGGCAAGGAGTTCCTGGAAGGCCATGACCTTGAAGTTTGGCTGCCTGCCCAGCCAGTTGGCTGCCTCCCAACGGATGGAACGGTAACCGTGTCCGCACTCGGCAGCCAGTAAGTACTCACATCCCAGCCGCTCTACGTCTTGGGCCTGCCACTGTGCCACCTTGCGGGCATTGGCGCCATCTCCTATGAAAAGGCAATAATTGGTGGCATCCCAGTACTTGGTGGATATGGTGTAGCTTTCTTTTGCCGCATGAAGGATCTTGGCCTCTGCCTGGATGGTCAGGGGATAGTACTTGGGCTCCCTTGGGTTCATGGTCAGGAAGTACTTGGCGCCCTTTTGATTCATGGGAATGCGAGCCGTAGGATCGTCTAGCTCTGCCTGGAGCTCCTCCTGGATCCATTCCAGGGTCTCCACCAACTCTTCCTCGCTTATGCCCATGTTGTTGCCTGTCTCAAGGTGCACCTCGATGGTGGCCTTGAGCCCCTCGGGAAGGCGGTTCATGGCAGCCATCATGTAGCGGGCTGTGGCCATGATGGATGCATAGTCCACTCCCATGGGGCAATTCAGGGAGCAGCGCCTGCAGACCGTACATGCTCCAAAAATGAGATCGTACATCCTCTCGGCCAGCTCGGGGCTCAGGTCTTTGCCTCCGACCCAGGCAGGAAAAAGCCTTCCCAGCCAGTCGTACCTTTTCTTGTACACTTTGCGCAGCAAGTCAGCCTTGTATGCAGGCGCAAATTCTGGATTCTTGGTGGAAGCATAGTAGTGGCAGGCCTCGGTGCACAGCCCGCAGTGGACGCATGCGGCCAGGGATGAGGCCAGCAGCCTGTTCATGCGCTGGTCCAAGATCTGGAGCATCTTGGGGATGTCTTGCGGCTCGAAGGCAGGCTTGGGCCCCTCCTTGGGCTTCTCTATGGGTTGAACCGCAGGTTGCGGCTCCTGAATCGTATTGATGGCCAAGTTCTTCTCTTGCATGGGGATTCCCTCCTGATTTTCCTCAGTTAGAGGATTTGACCGCTTTGGCTATGACTCCCCTGCCGCCAAAGTTCACTCCGTAATACCAGCGGGCAAAGGGATAGGTTATGTAATGGGAAATCTTGCTGAAGGGCACATAGACGAGGAAAAAGGTGGTCATGATGAAAAATACCCACATGCCCGCCGTCTCACCAGTTCCCAAGGCCCATATGCCGGATAGGAAAAACAGGTTGAGCACCACGAGGGCAAAGTAATCGTCAGGGGAGCTGATGATTCGCACCTCGGGTTTGGTAATTCTTCGCACCAGCCTTCTAAGACCTACCAAGAAGGCCATGCCCATGGCCACCACCACGATCTTGGAGAAGGAATCCCCTGGCGCCATGATGCCGAAGGGAATCAGAAAGGTTGACAAAATGGTCAAAGCCACCGCCCCATGGAAGAGGGCGAACTCCAGATAAAAGAACCAGTGTACACGGGTGCTCTCCATGGCCCACGGCATGAAGATGTTGCCCAGGGACACCACTGCTCCTACTGCAGGATCCCCTTTGAGGGGAGCCTTGTCCCTGACTCCCGGCTTTCTGAGGAACCATGCCACCTTGGCAACATATACCAGTCCCATGAAAGCCAGCGCCATGTACTGAACTTCCTCCATCAGAAACCCCAATGATCCCTCATAATGCATCCCATTCCTCCTCAGCTAGTATTTGCCCTTGCTCATCAGGGTCGTTGTTCCATCTGGGCCAAATAGGCCTTGTCCAGCTCGGCCTGGGGGTGATCAAGGATGCGATCCAACCTCAGCACCTCCTGGAGCTGGTTTCTGCATTCCTGGAATTCCCCCAGTTTTTCCAGGCACACAGCCAGGTTCAATCTGACCAGCCTTTGGGCCTGGAGATCTCCGTCCTCCAGGGCTAACTCCAGGCTTCGCCCATAGTGCTCCTTGGCTCTATCCAGACGGCCCCATGCCTCATAAAGCCGGCCCAAGTTGTTCAAGGCCACCACCGAGCCTCCCAAGTAGCCAATGCTCTGAGCCAACTCCAGGCTCTGGCTAAAGAACTTCATGGCATGGTCAAACTTGCCCCAACTCTGGTACACCATTCCTATGTTGTTCAAAGCCACGCACTCCCATTGGGGCTCCTGTAGCTGCCTGGCTTGCACCAGCCCTGTCCAGAATTGCTCCAGGGATCTGTCGAAGCGTTGCTCCTGGTGAAGCCGGTGGCCCAACCTGTTGAATTCGGCCATCTTTGCTTTGGGATCCCCCTGCTTTTCCTCGAGCTTTTCTGGCATTTCGGCTCCCGAAATTTTCAAGAGATTTTGAAAGTTTCATAGCCTGTTTACTTAAGCAATGATTGTTCCAGGAAGTTCAATATGAGCTAACATCTTGAAATCACAGCTATTTATTTTCGGAGGGAAAGTCTTCTAGTTTTCGGAAGTTGCAGGATGCAACAGAGATCCTGGGAAGTGTTGCAGCAAAAGAGTCTTGCAACAAGCCATTTGAAGACAGGAAGTGTTGCAACTGAAGGGATTCTCTGATGCATAATGCATCAGATGTGTTGCACGTCCTGGTTTAGTTCCTTGAGTTTTCTCCAGAGGGTGGTGCGGTGAATACCCAGTTCCCTGGCTGCCTTGAGCTTGTTTCCCCTGTGTTTTCTTAGCACCTGAAGGATGGTGCGGGTCTCTACTTCCCTCATCTTGGTGTCTTTGGCAGCTTCCAGCTCTCTCTCAATGCCCAGCAGATAAGAGGGAAGATGGTGGGGCTGGATAAGGGGTTCCTTGCACATGATGAGGGCGTGCTCCAGGATGTTTTCCAGCTCTCTGACGTTTCCTGGAAAATCGTACCTCTGAAGTAGGGCCAAGGCCTCGGGGCTTATGCCACGGGCACTACTTTGGAGTCGGCTGCTAAAGCGTTCCAGGATCTTCCGTGTCAGAAGCGCTATGTCCTCAGGCCTTTCCCTGAGGGGAGGTAGCTGGAATTTCACCACGTTGAGCCTGTAGTACAGGTCGCTTCTGAATCTTCCCTCCCTGACCAGATCCTCCAAGCGCCTGTTGGTGGCCGAGATGATCCTAACGTCTACCCGCACCGGGGAAGTCCCTCCCAAGGGCATGAACTCCCCGTCCTGCAGAACCCTCAGCAGCTTGACCTGGAGAGCCGGTGTTATGTCACCCACCTCGTCCAGGAACAGGGTCCCACCGTGGGCCAGCTGAAACATGCCTGGTTTGTCCTTGCGGGCGTCTGTGAAAGCCCCTTTGACATAACCGAAGAGCTCTGACTCCAGGAGTGTCTCGGGGAAGGCGCTGCAGTTGAGCTTTATGAAGGGTCCCTTTTGTCTGAGGCTCAGATTGTGAATGGCTGTGGCAAAGAGTTCCTTGCCTGTGCCACTTTCACCCTGCAGGAGGACCGATGCGTCGGTGCGGCTGACATCCGGGAGCACCTCGAAGATCTGTAGAATCCTTCGGTTACGGCTTAGGATGCCCTGGAAGCTGTAGTCTGCGGCCTCCTCTCCCTGTGCTCCCCGGCTGGGCATATCCCGTATGGTTATGATGCCCCCTGAGAACTCCCCTGCGGGCTCCCTCAGTACCGAAAATCTGATATGGATGGGTATTTGTCGACCCGAACGGGTGGTTACCAGTGCCTCATAATCTATGACACTCTGGCCTTCCTGTCTGGCCCTGGCCGCAGGACAGCCGTCTTGGCAGTTGGCCAGTCCAAGGATCTCCCTACATGTGCGGCCCAGGGCATCTTGCCTGGGATGCTGGGTGATCTGCTCGGCCCTTGCATTGAAATACACTATGCGGAAGTGCTGATCTATGATCAGCACCCCCTCCCCGAGCTGCTCCAGGATCTGCTCTCCAGAAAGCCCGTTCCACTGCTCCATGAGAGCGCCCCCGCTGTTTCTGGGCCCACGGCCTTTGATGCGCCTAGCCCAGAAAGACAATTTTAACCTACCAGAAAAATCATAAAAACACAATCCACGCCTGGCATCTCTTTGCTGCTTTGTGTTATATAGAAGCCAGGAGCATGTTCCATGGGATTTTCTTGCGGCATCATCGGACTTCCCAATGTGGGCAAGTCCACCATATTCAATGCCCTGACAGCAGCAGGGGCCCCTTGTTCCAATTATCCCTTCTGTACCATAGAGCCCAATGTGGGGGTGGTAGCTGTGCCAGACCCCAGGTTGGAGTGCCTGGCAAGCATGCTCCATCCACCCCGGGTCACTCCCACGGTCTTGGAGTTCAGAGACATTGCCGGGTTGGTGGAGGGCGCCCATCAGGGACGTGGGAGGGGAAACCAGTTCCTGGATCATATACGCAATGTGGATGTGCTGGTACATGTGGTCAGGTGCTTCCAAGACCCTGATGTGGTTCATGTGGACGGTGAGGTGAACCCCCTTAGGGACATGGAGGTGCTGGACACAGAGCTGATACTTTCAGACTTGCAGCTTCTGGAAAGAAGGATGGAAAAGCTGCGCAGGGCAGCCAAGTCCCAGGAAAAGGAGGTGCTCAAGGAGCTGGCTTTTCTGGAGCAGTTGGCCCAGGGATTGGACAAGGGGATGAGAGCCTCCAGCCTGGATATACCACCTGAGCAAAAAGCCAGGCTGGCAACCCTTGGACTCTTGACGGGCAAACCCCTCTTCTATGTGGCCAACGTGGGCGAAGATGAGCTTCAGCAGGCAGGGCCCAGGCGCAAGGTAGTGGAAGAAAGGGCCAGCAAGGAGGGCACGGCGGCTGTGCCCATTTGCGGAAAGGTGGAGGAGGAACTCCTGGAGCTCTCTGCTGAAGAGAGAGCGGAGTTTCTGAGGGCCTACGGGCTGGAGAGCTCTGGGCTGCAAAGAGTGATAAAAGCAGGATACGATCTGCTGGGCTTGGTGACCTTTTACACCGTGGTGGGTCGGGAGCTGAGAGCCTGGACGGTTTCCGCCCACACAGAAGCCCCCAAGGCTGCGGGAAAGATCCACTCGGACATGGAAAAGGGTTTCATAAGAGCAGAGGTGACTTCTTTCGAGGCCCTCAAGCAGGCTGGATCTTTGGCAAGGGCCAAAGAGGAAGGCTTGGTCAGATTGGAAGGCCGAGATTACCAGATCCAGGACGGGGATATAGTGACCTTTCGTTTCAATCCCTGAGAGCACTTCATGAAGTCCCCCCGCGGAGTTGAAAAGCCTTGGTCACACATTGTAGAATGCAATTATGAATAGTGAGACTGCAGAGCCATCTGCAGGTCTCTGGAGGACCCCGGGCCGCGGGGGGTAAGCTGGGGAGGTTTGGTCAATGGCCGTTAAAATAGGGGTTTATGTCTGCCATTGTGGCACAAACATAGCTGGCAAGCTTAGGGTGGAGGATCTGGCCTCTTATGCCCAGCAATTACCCGGTGTGGTGGTGGCCCGGGATTACAGGTTCATGTGTTCAGAGCCGGGCCAGGAACAGATCCGCAAGGACATCCAGGAAATGGGTCTGAACCGAGTGGTGGTGGCAGCCTGTTCTCCGCGCATGCATGAGAACACCTTTCGCAAGACCTGTCAGGCCGCCGGGATAAATCCCTACTTCTTGCAGATTGCCAACATAAGAGAGCAATGCTCCTGGACCGCCGAAGAGGATCTGGATGCAGCCAACCAAAAAGCCAGGGACCTGATTCGGGCTGCAGTGGCCCGTGTGGCGTATCACGAACCCCTGCCTTCCCAGGAAGCTCCGGTGCATCCCCACGTGCTGGTGGTGGGAGGAGGCATAGCCGGCATCCAGGCAGCCCTGGACATAGCTGAGAGCGGGCACCTGGTGCACCTGGTGGAGCGCCAACAATCGGTGGGCGGGCACATGTCACAGCTGGACAAGACCTTTCCCACCCTGGATTGCTCGGCCTGCATATTGACCCCCAAGATGGTGGCTGTGGGAACACATCCCTACATCAGGCTTCATGCTTACAGCGAGGTGGTGGAAGTCACAGGCTTTGTGGGCAATTTCAAGGCTCGCATTCTTCACAAGGCCAGGTATGTGGACTGGCACAAATGCACTGGCTGCGGACTGTGCCAGGAGAAATGCCCCAAGAAGGTGCCTTCGGAGTACAACCTGGGCCTGGGGCAAAGAAAAGCCATTTACACCATGTTCCCCCAGGCAGTGCCCAACAAGCCAGTCATTGATAAAGAGAACTGCATTTTTTTCCAGAAGGGCAAGTGCAAAGCCTGCGAGAAGTTCTGCGAGGTCAATGCCATAGAGTTCCAGCAACAGGACTGGGTGGAGGAAGTGGAAGTGGGCTCCATCATAGTGGCCACGGGGTACGACCAGATGGATCCCGCCCCTTTGAGCATGTACGGCTACGGTGTTTACCCCAACGTGATCACGGGCCTGGAGTTCGAGCGGCTGGTCTCAGCTGCAGGGCCCACAGGCGGGCATATCCTAACAAAGGATGGGAAAGAGCCCAGGGACGTGGCCATCATCCACTGCGTGGGCAGCAGGGACAAGAACTATCACGAGTACTGTTCCAGGGTGTGCTGCATGTACGCCCTTAAGTTTGCCCATTTGATCCGCGAGAAAATCCACGCCAATGTTTTTCTCTTTTACATTGACATGCGCTGTTTCGGAAAAGGTTATGAGGAGTTCTATGACCGGGTGCAAGGCGAAGGGGCTATTTTCGTACGGGGCAAACCAGGTCTTGTGACCCATCAGGCCATTAGCCCCGAGGAGCAAGGCCGGCTCATGGTTGTGGGCGAGGACAGCCTCTCAGGGGAGATCCTCAGGGTGCCGGTGGATATGGTGATACTGGCCTCTGCCATGGAACCAAGGGCCGATGCTGAAAAGGTCTCAAGGACCTTTCTTCTGGGCAGAAGCCGTGACGGGTTCTTCCTGGAACAACACCCCAAGTTGGCCCCTGTTTCCACTGCTGCAGCTGGAATATTCCTGGCCGGCACCTGCCAGGGGCCCAGGGACATTCCAGACACCGTGGCCCACGCCTCGGCAGCCGCGGCCAAGGCCCTTTCTCTGGCTTCCAGAGGCAGGGTGGAGATCGAGTCCATGGTCTCGGAAATAGACCCAGAGGTGTGCGTGGGTTGCCAGACCTGCGTGGGATTGTGTCCTTCAGGGGCCATAACCTATCAAGCCAGGAGCCTGGTCTCTAAGATCAACCAGGCCCTCTGCCTAGGCTGCGGCTCCTGTGCAGCTGCCTGCCCCAGCGGAGCAGCCCGACTCAAGCACTTTACCCCGGATCAGGTGCTGGCCGAAATAGACGCGCTGATGGGAGCCTGAGACATGGACAAGCAGCCGAATTTTCTCCAAGGGCCACAAGAAGCCGTTGATTCCCCCCCATGTGCTGATGTCTTGGTTATAGGGGCTGGTACAGCAGGCCTGACCGCTGCGTTGGATCTTGCCGAGAGCGGAAGAACGGTGCTCATGGTGGACCAGGCCCTGGCCCACGGCGGAACCATGCCCCTGCTGGACAGGCAATTCCCCACGGACAGCTGTGGGTTTTGCCAATTGCTTCCCAAAGACCCCCAGGTGGCCATAGGATGTTTGAAGAGTCTCTTCGAGCATCCCATGGTCACGTTCCTGCCCTCAACAGAGGTCGAGGCCGTGGAGGGCAAGGCCGGGGAATTCCGGGTGAGGCTCAGGCGAAGGGCCACCTGTGTGGATTATGAAAAGTGTACCAACTGCAACAGATGTGTGGAGGCCTGTCCAGAATCCTACCCTGATCCTCTTCAAGGTGGGATGTTCCAAAAAAAAGCCATAGGCTATCGCTCAGAGCTTTGCACGGGGTACCAGCTGGGAGTGGATCAACAAAGATGCACCAGGTGCGGGGCCTGTGTGAAGGCTTGCCCCGAGGATGCCATCTGCTTGGATGCCCAGGATACCTGGGAAGAGAGGATCTGCAAGGCCATAGTGGTGGCCACGGGTTTTCGCCTGCATGACCCCACTGATCATCTCGAATTGGGCTATGGTCGTTTTGTCGATGTGATCAGCTCCCTGGAGCTGGAGAGACTGATAGCAAGGAATTGGCGGGAGGGTCAAAACAAAATAACCAGGCCTTCAGATGGTGCTGTTCCTTCAAAAATAGCCTGGATCCAGTGTGTGGGCTCCAGGGAAGTGGCCCACAACTACTGCTCCTCGCTTTGCTGCATGATCGCCCTCAAGGAGGCCCGCATGGCCCGGGAGCTTCTACCCGATGCCCAACTGGAGATCTTTTACATGGATCTCAGGACCTGCGGCAAAGGCTATGAAAGATACCTCCAAGAGGCCAAGTCCATGGGGATCCGCATGACCAGGGGAAGACCTTCTGAGGTTTTCAGGCGCAAGGGAGGTCTTTATATACAGGTGGAAGAAGAAAACGGCAACTGGAGAGAGGATAGTTTCGATCTGGTGGTTCTCTCCGTGGGTTTGGAGGCAAGCCCTGAGACCAGAAGGCTGGCACAAATCCTTGGAATAAGCCTGGACCAAGACGGCTTCTTGAGCACCGAGCCCGGGTACCTAAGTCGCACGGCCCAAGAGGGAGTGTACTTGGCCGGGGCTGCCTGCGAGCCCAAAGACATCCCGGAGAGCGTGGCTCAGGCCCACGAGGCGGCTGCCTTGGCCGCAGCCCACAGCGTTCCTCAGGCCAGAGCTCTTCAGGGACCCCCGGGTGATTTTCTAAGAGACGAGGAACAGGAATTGCGGGTTTTGGCCGCCCTTTGCGACTGCTCGGGCACCCTTAAGGAATCCCTTCAGGCACAAGAGCTAGGCAGTGCTTTGCTTGAAGAAAGAGATGTGGTGGATGTCTTTTTGGCCTCGACCCTTTGCAAGGAAAAGGGATTAGAGGCCTTGGGGGAGCGTCTGAGCCGCTCAGGGGCCAATGCGGTAATGGTGGGGGCCTGTACCCCCAGGTGGCTCCAAAAGAAGCTGGAGAAGGTGATGGCAAGAGCCGGGCTCAGCAGCGAGAATCTTCAACTGGTGAATTTGCGAGAGCAGTGTGCATGGCCCCACCTCGCCGGTGTCGAGAACCTCAAGGAATCAGCCCTGGCTCAGCTCAAGGCCGGGCTGGAAAGGCTCAGGGCTGGTGTCCCTTCCGGGCAGGCCCAGGCCCCTCAGATGCCCGAGAGGGCTGTTTTGGTGGTGGGGGGCGGCCCGGCAGGGATTTCCGCGGCCTTGAGCCTGACTCAAATGGGCAGGGAATTTACCCTGGTGGAGAGAGAACAAGAGTTGGGTGGAAACCTCAGGTGGCTTCGCTATGGGTTAAACCCACAGTTCGAGCCCCCAAAGCTTCTCAAGAGCCTTCTGGATCAGCTGGCCCAAGCGCCAGGGGCCCAGATTCTCACCTCCACGTTGGTGACTGATTTGAAAGGTAGCCCCGGCCATTTCAAGGCCACGCTGGTTGGTCCTGATGGCAATCCAAAACAGTATGGTTTTGGGGCTGTGGTTGTGGCCACGGGAGCAAGCATGTCCAAGCCCACCTTATACCTCTACTCAGAACACCCGGGGATAGTGACCCAAAGGGAGCTGGAGACAGCTCTTTTCGAGGGAAAGATTAAGCCCGGGGAACTCAAAGAGGTGGTCATGATCCAGTGTGTGGGCTCCAGAGACGAGGAGCATCCATATTGCAGCAGGGTATGCTGTGCCACAGCCTTGAAAAACAGCCTCAGACTCCTGCAAGCTGATCCCAGGGTCCGTTTGATGGTGCTTTACAGGGATCTGAGAGCCTTCGGCACCTTGGAAAGGCATTACCGCAGGGCCAGGGAGGCTGGGGTCCTGTTTGTGCCCTTCGAAGAGACTGATCCGCCGCAGGTGAGCGTTCAAGAAGGGCGACTGAGGGTTAGCTTCTGGGATCCCCTCCTAGGTTTGAGAGTGCTCATGAGCCCTGACATGGTGGTCTTGAGCGCTGGGGTGGTCCCTGTGGTGCCTCAAGCACTGCTCAAATCCCTTGGCATAAGACTGGATCCTGATGGATTTCTGGAAAATGAGAACCCCAAGTTCCGCCCACTGGATCTGGCCGACGGGATTTATGGATGTGGCATGGCCCTTGGGCCCGCTTTCTTGGATGAGGCCATGGCTCAGGGCCGGGGGGCAGCCATGCGGGCCGAGGCTTTTCTGAGGGGCATGGAAAGAAAAGAGGTAGTGGGGGGAGCCAGGGTAAATCCCTCTCGTTGCTCGGCTTGCGGGCTTTGTGTAGAGGCCTGCCCTGTTGGGGCCAGGGAGCTTGATGAAGAGAGGGGGCATGCGGTGGTCTTGGGAGGCCTTTGTCAGGCCTGCGGAACTTGTGTGGCCGTCTGTCCCAATGACGCCAGCCAGCTCTGGGGAGCCTCGGACAAACAGACCCTTTGGGCCATAGAGGCCCTAATGGAATAGCCTGGCTTCCCAAGGGCTTCGGGGAGCCTGTCCAAATTCTCCCAGCAGAGGAAGGGGAAAGGAGATGCAGACATCTATTGAGCCTAAGATCATTGCTTTTCTATGCAATTGGTGTACCTATGCCGGAGCGGACCTGGCCGGAACAGCACGTATGACCTATCCAGCCAATGTGCGCACGGTCAGGTTGATGTGTACTGGCTCCCTGGATCCCATGTACGTGGTCAAGGCTTTTTTGGAAGGCGCGGATGGTGTGCTGGTGGGGGGATGCCATCCTGGGGATTGCCACTATACCAATGGAAACTTCAAGGCTCGTAGAAGGGTGGCTCTGTTGTGGGAGATCATGGACTCCCTGGGACTGGATCGCAGCCGCCTATGGCTTCGCTGGATAAGCGCCAGCGAGGGAGGCTTGTTCGCCCAGACCATCAAGGAGATGGTGGAGAGCCTCAAGGCCAAGGGGCCAAGCCCTGTGCAGGCCCAGATGATCCTGTGAGCATACTGGCGGAGGAAAGCATCATGATGTCTGCTGAAGTGTTCGCGTTGCCTGAGACAGCGGAAGGGGGTCTGGCTGGGGCTGTGCAGGCCCTCTGTAAAAGCCTCATGGAGGCCAAGGCCGTGGAGTTCATGATGGTGCCCAGGAGGCTTCCCTTGGGGCAAATGGTTCAGCACGTTCTTGTAAAGGATGCCAATGGCTTGGCAGGTGTGGATCCTGTGGCCCCGGTCATGCTGGTCAACGGTGCTACTTTGTTGGCCAAGCTCTCCCGCCAGGATCCGGGGGCTTCCCTGGGTGCCCTGCTTAGGCCCTGCGAGATAAGGGCGTTTGTGGAGCTGGTGAAGCTTCACCAAGGGGATCGGCAGCGGGTGCTCATATTGGGCTCAGACTGCCTGGGTACCATGGAGCCAACCCAATATGAGCCTTGGGCCAAGAACACCGCCGAATCTTCAAGTGTTTTTCTGGAGAGTATGCTGGGCAAAGGACAGCTGCCCGAGGGTGCACCCTCATTGAGGACTTGTTGCCAGGCTTGCGAATATCCCACTGCCCAAGGAGCGGATATTGGGCTGCTGCTGGTGGGGGCTCAGGCTTCAAGCTGGCTGGCCGTGGCCTCCACAGAGAGAGGAAAACAAGCTCTGGAGGCAGCCGGCCTGAAAAAGGCAGTTTTCCCATCTGGAAGGGAGGCTGCGCTCAGGGAAATGGTCTCCAGGCGTGAGGCCTTTCGTGACGCTTTGTTAAAAGAAGTGCACTCTGAAGTCTTGCCCCTGGAGAAGCTTTTGGGTGAGCTTTCCAGATGCATCAACTGTTACAACTGCAGGGATGTTTGTCCGGTTTGTTATTGCAAGAGCTGTGTCATGGACAGCTCCACCATGGAGCATCCCTCTTATCAGTACATAAGGTGGGCCAAGAGAAAAGGCGCTTTGAAGATGCCAGCAGAGACGCTTTTCTATCACATGACCCGTATGGCCCACATGAGCACTTCCTGCGTGGGCTGCGGCCAGTGCAGCAGTGCCTGCCCCATGGGGATCCGTGTGGCAGAAATATTCCGGGCAGTGGCCTTTAGGACTCAGGCTGTGTTTGATTATGTGGCTGGCAGGAGTCTGGAGGAGCCTCTGCCTCTTGCCACCTTCAGGGAAAAGGAGCTTCAGCCCAGGTAAGTTGCTTGGAGGGGACTGCATAGGGTTTGTGGAGGGGTTTCTTGGGAAAACAAGGGGCCGATCTTGGGAGGTAGAGCATGAGTGATCCTTTGCAGGGACCTGCACAGGCCGGGACAGTCGTTGAGGAAAGCTCCCTGGACCCAGGCCTGGCCGATGAAGTGGCCGCCCAACCGGGTGGTGAGGGAATAAGGCGGTGTTTTGCCTGCGGAACCTGTACGGCGGGTTGTCCTGTGCGGCGTTTCAATGAGAGGTTCAACCCACGCAGGATCATACGCATGGTGCTCTTAGGCATGCGGGAGCAGGTGCTAGGGGAACCTTTTGTGTGGCTCTGTGCAAGTTGTTTCACCTGCCAGGAGAGGTGCCCGCAGGGCGTCAAGATCTCGGATCTCATGCGGGCTTTGAAGAACCTGGCCCTGCGACGTGGGAACATGCCCGAGGGCATACCCATGCAGGCGCGGCTTCTGGCTGAAAAGGGCACTCTCTATCCTCTGGATGAATTCGATAACAAGAAAAGGGTGAAGGCGGGGCTTCCGGCCTTGCCAGAAGGCAAAGCAGTGGTGGGCCCGCTCTTGAAGGAACTGGAAGAGGTGATGGGCGGCAAGGGAGGCTCCCGTAGCGACTGATCTTTCAGAAAGCACCCTTGGGGGGCGAGGAAAGGGAAATGGACCGTTCTTATGCACTTTTTTTGGGCTGTACAATACCTGCCAGAGCGCGCAACTACGAGCTGTCTGTTAGGGCTTTGGCCCGCCATTTCAATATCACACTGGTGGATGTGGAGGAGTTTTCCTGTTGCGGTTTTCCCCTGGCCTCAGCGGATCACAAGGTGGCCCAAAGCCTGGCAGCCAGAAACCTTAGCATAGCAGAGCAAAAGGCTCTGGACATTTGTACCCTTTGCAGCTCCTGTACCTCCTCTCTCACGGAAACCTCCCACGAGCTGCAAAACCATCCGGAACAGCTTCAAGAAATCAACAACAGGCTCTCCCGGGTGAAGTACAGTTACCATGGCCCGGTGCGAGTGAGGCATTTCGTGAGGATTCTGTGGGAGGAGGTGGGTCTGGAAAGCATCAAGGCATCTGTTAAGACGCCCCTAGAGGGCCTCAGGCTGGCCGCCCACTATGGATGTCATTTCTTGAAGCCCTCTGAGGTGTACGGAGGCTTCGACCCTGTGGAAGACCCCCGGGTTTTGGACGAGCTCATAAGAGCTTGCGGGGCCACGCCAGTTGACTATGCAAGAAAAAAGCAATGCTGCGGCGGTTCGGTACTTGTGGCCGATGAGCACACTGCCCTGGCCATAGGCCGGGACAAACTGGCTGAGCTCAAAGATCTTCAGGTGGATGCTTTGGTGGTTGTGTGTCCGTTCTGTGGGGTGATGTTCGACTCCCAGCAGAAAAAGATAGAAAAAACCTTTGAAGAAACCTACGAAATCCCAGTGCTTTACTTGACCCAGGTCTTGGGTCTGGCCATGGGCATGGATGAAAAGGACCTGGGGCTTTCCAGCCACGCAGTCAAGACCCGTTCTGTGCTGGAGAAAGTGAGGTCCCAGACAGCCCTTTGAAAAAGTCTTGCAGCCATATGGAGATCCCCTTGACGGATTCACATTGTGGCATATGCTAGATAAAATCTCTGTGTGCCTCATGCACAGGGAGCAAGTCAGAGAAAGGAGCGAGTAATGATACAGGTAACCCCAAAAGCCCAGGAGCAGTTCGACGCTTTCTTCAAGGAGCGGGCTGATCTGCCCCACACCATAAGGGTCTTTCTCCAGGAAGGTGGTTGAGGAGGGCCATCTTTGAGATTGGCTCTGGATGAGCCAAAGGCCACGGACAGTTCTTTTGAGCAGGGAGACATAAGCTACATAATAGACAAGGACCTCATGGAGAGGACCGGTCAGATTTTGATTGATTATGTAGATGCGGGATACCAGTCGGGCTTCAGCATAAGGTCTGCCAACCCCGTGGGGGGAGGGGGCTGCTCTTCTGGTGGAAGCTGCTCCTGCTGATCTGAGAAGGGGAGTAAGGCTGTCTTTAGGTTTTCCAGGGGCTACTTTGGGAAAGTGGAGTTCCCAAAGTAGCCTCGGAGGGAATCAAGCCTGTTGGTCAATCTTATGGAGAAAAATGGGCTGATGGTGCACGGGTATGAGTGCGCCTAGGTCCTGCATCTTCTTTCAAGCGATTCAGAATCAGCTTCGGCTCTGCTGGTGGGGACGGTGATGGGATGGAACCTGGATGGAGCTTGAGATTTGGCTTCTGGTACTTTGCCGATAGCCCTCTTTTTTCACAGATGTGTTTCCTGCCTGTTTGTCATTGAATCCCTGGCTTAGCAGACTGGCCGCGCTATGGTTTCTGGTCTCACTGCTGGGGGATCCCATGACCACTGCTATGAGCCTTCGATGCTCCCTTGCTGCAGTGGCGGCTATGTTGAAACCAGCCTTGCGAACAAATCCGGTCTTGAGGCCGTCTACCCCTTCACAGCGACCCAAGAGCTTGTTGGTGGTGTGGATGGGATAACGTCCTGCTCTTATGAATGCCACTTCCTGGGAACTCCAGTAAAGCACCTCGGGAAAGCGCAAAAGCGCCTTGGCCAGCACAGCCATGTCGTACGCAGTGGACACATTGTCATGCCCGTTGGGCTCTGGGAGACCGTGGACATTTGTGAAAACAGTGTCCAACATACCCAGGGCCCTGGCCCTCTGGTTCATGAGCTCCACAAAACGGGCCTGGCTTCCTGATACGTGCTCGGCCACGGTGGCTGCCGCATCGTTGGCTGATCTGACCAAAATGGCCTGCAGCATTTCCTCCAAGGGGAGGGTTTCTCCTGGTTTAAGATCTATCTGGGTGCCTCCCACACCAGTGGTTCTTTCCGAGGCTGTGACAGGTTCTGAGAGCCTGAGTTTTCCGGCCCGAACCTTTTCCATGACCACCAGTACCAGCATCATCTTTGTGAGGGAGGCGGGCACCAGCTTCCTGTGCGGGTCATGGGCGTACACCAGCTTGCCGCTAGCAGCATCCATCACCACCGCAGCCTTGAAAGGTTCGGGGGCAGGCGCCGGAGCTCTCCTGGTGGATTTGCCCTTGGAGCCATTGGTGGATCTGGTAGAAGAGACGGATTGTGTCTTGAGCTTGGCCTGGCTTGAGGACTTGGACACAGCGGAAGGGTTGGGCTTTGAAGAGGTCTTTGGGAGGCTTCGAGTCTTAATACTTTGGGCCTGGGATGTCTTGGAGGAAGTGGTCAAGTTCTTTTTCTTGGGCTGGGCACTTGTCTTTGAGACCTTGGGATCTTGTTTTTCTTGGGCGAGGGCCAAGGGAGCTGGATTCAGGATGCCCAAGGCCAATACAACCAGCATTAGGAAAAACCATCCTTTGACTGCCTTACCCTTTGGGCTTTCAAGCACCTGAGAGGCTCCTTTATTGCGTATAATCCAACTGACAGAAACGTCTTGAGTCTCCGCGCCAAGGTCAGTGGGCCTAAGATAGCCTTCTGGGCTGCCCCGTGTCAAGCTCTTGGAACAATACCCTGCTTTTGGCCTGATCATATTCTGGCATTTCCTGGAGAAGGTGCTGGGGCCTACCTATGCCAGATCAATGACTTGGGAATCTTACCCCCGGAGCTGTCTGTATCCTCGTGTATCTTAGGCCAGACCCAAGGAGCATCCCATGGGCAAATTCAAGCTACATTTGAGCATAAAACAGTTTGTGACAGGATATCCTTATAAGTTGAACCCGCAGAATTTTATCTTGTCTTTTAGATCTGGCAGGGCTTTGGATCCCAAAAGGGACAAGTTAAGCAGGGGCATGGGTCTTAAGAACCCCATGCCCCTACCCCGTTATTCCTAGTTCTTGGCAGTAGCTCCAAGAGATTTCTTACTCGGCCAAGACTCCACCTTCCAGCAAGTACTTGTGGGTGCGCCTTCTGATCAGCTCAGGATCCACCTTCTTGCGTGCAACCCCTGTTTCCAGGGCGGCCCTGGCCACAGCCTCTGCCACCAGGGGTGGAACGTGCAGATTCATGGCCTCTGGAATGATGAAATCGGGTCCCAGGGCTGCCTCTGGAACGGCCTGGGCAAGGGCATTGGCTGCAGCCAGTTTCATGGCGTCGTTAATGGTAGTGGCCATCACATCCAAGGCCCCCCTGAATATGCCTGGGAAGCCCAGACAATTGTTCACCTGGTTGGGGAAATCGCTTCGGCCTGTGGCCACCACACGGGCACCTGCGGCCATGGCTTCCTGGGGCATGATCTCTGGTATGGGATTTGCCATGGCGAAGACTATGGGATCCTGAGCCATGTTCCTTATCATGTCCTGGTTTATGACTCCGGGGGCTGAAAGCCCCAGGAACACATCGGCACCCTCCAGGACCTGTGCCATGGCACCCTTGATCTCCCTGGGATTGGTGATGCGGGCCATCTCCTCCTTGATGAGATTCATGCCCTTTTTTCTGCCCCTATAAATGGCTCCATGCCTGTCGCAGAGGATCACGTCATGGGCCCCTGCAGCCAAAAGGATCCGGGTGGTGGCTATTGCCGCAGCTCCTGCCCCGCTCACCACCACCTTTATCTGCTCCATGGGTTTGCCCACCACCTTGAGGGCATTTATCAATGCGGCCAGAACCACAACCGCAGTGCCATGTTGATCGTCGTGAAACACGGGTATGTCCAAGAGTTCCGAAAGCCTTTTTTCTATCTCAAAACAGCGTGGAGCCGAGATGTCCTCCAGATTGATGCCTCCGAAACTGGGGGCCAAGGCCTTCACCACCGAAACGAATTCCTCCACGTCCTGGGTGGCTATGCACACTGGATAGGCCTCTACTCCTCCGAAGGTCTGAAACAGCACACACTTGCCCTCCATCACAGGCAAAGCAGCCCTGGCTCCGATGTCTCCCAGTCCCAGAACTGCGCTGCCATCGGTTATCACGGCCACCAAGTTGGACTTGCAGGTCAGCTCATAGGCCTGAGAAGCATCCTGGGCGATGAGCCTGGAGGCTGTGACCTCCCCCGAGGGAAGGTAAAGGAGCCTCAGGATGTGATGGTCTTTCACGGGGATCTTGGGCCTGACACCTATTACGCCCTTGTAACGGCGGTGCAGATCCAGGGATTCCTGTTGGAAGTCCATGGGGCCATGGGCCCTGGGAGGCACTGTAAAATGACCTTCATAGATAAATCGTTCGGTTTCCTCTGCAACCTTCCTCGGGTCTACCTCCTTGCGAGCGACCCCAGTTTCCATGGCCGCCTTGGCCACAGCTGCTGCAATGGCCGGAGCAATCCGGAAATCCGTAAGCCGGGGCACTATGTAAGCCTCAGAAAGCTCCTCTTCTGGGATGAGTTCTGCCAGGGTCTGGGCTGCTGCCAGTCGCATGCTGGGATTGATCTCCTTGGCACCTACGTCCAAGGCCCCTCTGAAGACACCTGGAAACACCAGAGCAATGTTTAGTTCATTGAAATCCATGGCTGGGCTGTTGGATACAGCAACTATTTTGGCTCCTGCATCCAAGGCCTCCTTGAGTCCTATTTCGGGAACGGGGTTGGCAAAGGCCAAAACAACAGAATCCGAAGCCATGCGCGCCACCATCTCTGCCTTGAGAACACCCCCGGTGGAAAAGCCTATGAAGACGTCGGCTCCCTCCAGAGCTGCACTGAGATCTCCACGCACGCTCCTGGGATTTGTTCTCCAGGCCACCGCGCTTTTTGCCCAGTTCATGCCGTAAGGCCTGAAGGTGTACAGAGGACCGTGGGAGTCGCACACCACCAGGTCTCTGACCCCCCATTCCAGGAGAAAGCGGGCTGTGGCAATCCCCGCGGCTCCGGCCCCATTGATGACTACCTTTAGATCCTGCTTGTGCTTTCCCGTGATGCGCAGGGAGTTGATCAGGCAGGCAACTGCCAGGATGGCTCCGGCATGCTGGTCATTGTGAAAGACAGGGACATTGAGAGCCCTTCTCAGCTGACCCTCTATGGTGAAACATCTGGGGGAGGTTATGTCTTCCAGACAAACTGCTCCAAAGGTAGGAGCCATCATGGAGACCACCTGTACGATCTCCTCCGGGTCTTGGGTGTCCAAGCATATGGGAAAGGCGTCTACCCCTGCAAGACTCTTAAATAACACACTTCTTCCCTCCATCAATGGAAGGGCTGGGAGAGGACCCAGGTCTCCACGGCCCAGGACCCGCGATCCATCTGTTACGAGAGCCACGGTGTTGGCCCTGCATGTGAAATCAAAAGATGCGTCCGGATCCTTGGCGATCTCCAAACAAGGAGCTGCCACCCCTGGGGTGTAAACCACGCTGAGTACATGGCGGTCTTTAATCGGCACCTTGACCTCAACACCTATCAATCCCCTATGCTTTTGCCTGTAAGCGATGCCTTTGTCCTCCATCCCGCTTCCCCTCCAAGAAGGATATTTCTGTCACATATGATGAGACACCGTCACGAATATCGCAACTATACATCGATCCGCACAAGTCGTCAATAGAAATTTTTGGTCTGATCAATACAGATTCTTCCCTGGCAGGCCGAGAGAGCTCGCGGCCTTGGAGCCATCTTGGAAAAGAGTCTTGCATAGCAGTTGGTTTGCATTTTCAATGATCACATATGGATCTTTAGGCTGGGGTGAAGGGGCTGGGGCTCTTTTACCAGATCAGGCTAGACCCAGGCTGCGGGTGAGCTGCTCTGGCCATGGAGAAGCCATACTTTGGGTAAAAGTGCTCGGGCCTCATTATCAGATACTCAAAAAAGGAGCCTGATGCCATGGATGAGTCCACAAACGATTTTGGAGAAATCCAAGGGGAGCTTGGATCCTGCGGCATCTTCATGAGGGAAGAAGACGTGCTGGAGGCCATGCGGGAGATACCAGGATATCTGGACATCACTCCCTCGGACTTCCAGGAAGTGTACAAGCATGCCTGTCGCCATGCCCTAAAAAGGATGATGCTTGCCGTGAGGGCCAGGGACATCATGACAAGGGAGGTTCTGGCCGTGCCCCCCGAGATGCCAGCGGCCCATGTGGCCAGAGCCATGGCCTCCAGGGGAATCTCTGGGGTGCCGGTGGTGGATGAAAAAGGGGAGGTCTTGGGGGTCATTTCAGAAAAGGACTTCTTTCGGCTCATGGGGGCTTCGGATTTCCCAAATTTCATGGCAGTGGTGGCACGCTGTTTGACAGAAAAAGGCTGCGTTGCCTTTCCCCTCAAGGACAAAAAGGCAAGAGACATCATGTCATCTCCGGCCATAACCGTACAGGAAGAGACCCCTGCTGTGGATATAGCCCGCATCCTCAAGCAAAACAAGATAAACAGGCTTCCTGTTCTAGACAAAAGCATGCACCTTGTAGGAATAGTCTCCAGGGCTGACATCTTGAAACTTCCTTTTTGGGGAGGGTGAGCTTGGGATTCCTGGAAAAGCTAAAAGGCGCCACCAAGAGCCCGCCCAGGGTGGGCTACAAGGAGATATTCTGGTCCTGGCTGGGCGGGGCCCTAGGAATAGGAGCCTTGGGCTTGCTGGCCTCAGATGCTTTGGCCCACGAGCAAAGGTTCCTGCTCATAGGTTCCTTTGGGGCCTCTGCTGTGCTTCTTTACGGGGCACCCAAGAGCCCTCTGGCGCAGCCCAGAAACCTCCTCGGAGGTCACATCTTCTCGGCCTTGGTGGGAGTGGGCTGCTACAAGCTCTTGGGTGAGGAGCCTTGGCTTGCAAGCGCCATGGCGGTCTCTGGTGCCATGGTGCTCATGCACCTGACCAAGACTCTTCATCCCCCGGGAGGAGCCACTGCCTTGATAGCCGTCATAGGAGGTGAATCGATTCACGCCCTGGGCTTCTGGTATTGCTTGAATCCAGTGGGGCTAGGCGCTTCCATAATGCTATTGGTGGCCTTGGTGGTTAACAACATCCCAAGCCATAGGCGCTACCCCGAATTCTGGATATGAGCATCTCCAAGACCATTGCCCAAGAGGGCTCTACCCCTGGAGAGGCCCGGCTCATGGGGTTTTGCTTCCCGGGTATTTTAGGATGAACTCATTTGTGTCACACAGAGCCTGATTCTCCCTCTGGGATCCTTCCCAGAGCCGGGCCTGAAAATGGCTAAAGCCACGGGCTTGGATCAGAACATGGCTCCAAGAGTCTTCCCGGTCCCACAAGGAAGAATAGCGCAAGGTCCAAGAGGATCATCCCTGTGGATCAAGGTGTTGGCCTTTATTGGGCTGGCAGATAAAGTCTTGGTGGTCCCAACGGGACTCGAACCCGTGTCTCCGGCGTGAGAGGCCGATATCCTAGGCCACTAGACGATGGGACCAAAAACAAAAGCATTTCCATCCTAGTGCAAGAGGCACTGTCAGTCAAGGCTCCTTCGGACCTTGCCTCCAGAAAAGAGAAGCATTCCACACTGAAGGATCCACCCCGAGGGCTTCCAAGACCAAGGCCAAGTCCTGCGGGATCCGGGCCTGAAAACAAAGTCTTTGTTCTTTGAGGGGATGATGGAAACAAAGCCTCCAGGCATGTAGGAGCTGGCGCTCCACCTTTCTGAGCACCTCTTTTTGCTTGCCCCCCTGGAGGCATTTCCATCTGCCTTTCCCGCCGTAGAGCGGATCTCCCACCACAGGGTTACCCATGGATGCCAGATGGACCCTTATCTGGTGAGTCCTGCCTGTCTCGGGTCTTGCCCTCAGCCACGTGACCTGCCCAGTGCGAGCCAAGACCTCCCATTGGGTGCGGGCCTCTCTGGTTTTTCTGGAGCGGCTGGAGATCTTGAGCCTGTCTGTGGTGTCCCTTCCCAGGGAAAGCTCTACCACTCCCTTCTCATCCTGCACCTGACCGTAAACCAAGGCCAGGTAATCCTTGAGCACCTTTCGCTCTTTGAACTGAAGGCTCAGGAGCCTGTGAGCTCTATCGCTCTTGGCCACCACCATGACCCCTGTGGTGTCCTTGTCCAGTCTGTGGACGAGCCCGGCCCTTTCCTGGCCGCCAACCCCCCTTATGGCCGGACAGTGGGCCAAAAGACCGTTTACCAAGGTTCCCTTTGGGTGGCCCGCCCCGGGGTGGACCACCAGGCCTGCCTGTTTGTTCAGGACGAGCACATCCTGGTCCTCGTAAATTATGTCCAGCTCCATGGGCTCGGGTTCCAGGCCAGAGGGTGAGGGTGGAGGGAAACACACCTGCACCAAGGCTTCGGCTTCCACCCATGCAGAGGGCCTGGCAGGCCTTCCATTGAGAAGAACATGGCCTTCTTGGATGAGCTTCTTGACCTGGGAGCGGGGCATCTGGAGTGCCAGGGCCAGGAATCTGTCCAGCCGGCCCTGCTGGCCCTCAGAACACCTGAAGATCCCTTGGTTCATGGCTACTTTTCAAAACTCTGCGAGAAGCCATTGCTACTGAAAGCTTTGGCCACAAGAGGAATTTCACCCTCTTGTATGGTCCTCAGATCCAATATCAGTTCCTCCTGGGCGATCCTGGCCACCACAGGCGGCTGTGCATTCCTCAATGACCAGCCCAGTTGCTGGACCGGAGTCCCGGGAAGGCACACTGCCACCACCCAGGTGGGAAGCCTCATCAGGGGCAAGGCCCCGCCACCAACTCTGGAGTGTGACTGGATCACACGAACCTGCAACAAGGGATTTTCTTTTCTTATGAGTCTGGCCAGTCTTCTGGCCTTGGGAAGCAGCTTCTGGGCCGGAGTGCTCATCATTCTCAAGGTCGGGATCCGCTCCAGGGCCCTTTGGGGGTCCCAGTAAAGTTCTAAGGTGGCCTGGAGGCCTGCCAGGGTGAGCTTGTCTATTCTGACCGCTCTGGCAAGGGGATGTTGCTTAATGGTTTGTACCAGGTCCTTCCTGCCCAGAATTATGCCGGCCTGGGGTCCTCCCAGCAATTTGTCACCGCTGAAGCTCACCAGGTCCACCCCAGCCCCTATGGCCCTTTGAACGGTTGGCTCCTGCTCTGAAGCTCCCTCACCCAGATCCAACAAAGACCCGCTTCCCAGGTCGTACATGACGGGCACATGGAGTCTGCGGCCTATGTCCACCAACTCTTCCAGGCTCACCTCCCTGGTGAAACCCTGAATCCTGTAATTACTGGTGTGAACCTTCAGAAGCAGGGCTGTTTCCTGACCCACAGCAGCCTCGTAGTCCCTGGGATAAGTCTTGTTGGTGGTGCCCACCTCCACCAAACGGGCGCCGCTTTCAGCCATGACATCCGGCATTCGGAAAGAACCTCCTATTTCCACTAGCTCCCCGCGGGAGACCACCACCTCTTTTCCCTTGGCCAGGGCCCTCAGGGAGATAAGCACCGCAGCAGCATTGTTGTTCACCACAAAGGCTGCCTGGGCCCCGGTCAACCTCTGGAGGAGCCCCTCCAGATGGGACTGGCGGGAGCCTCTAACCCCCAGCCTCAGGTCAAATTCCAGGTTGGAATACTCGGCTGCAGCCTTTGTCACCGCCTGGACAGCCTCTTGGGCCAGAGGAGATCTACCCAGGTTGGTATGCACTATGATCCCAGTGGCATTGATCAGTGACCTCAGGCTTGGGCGGAGGTAAGCTCGCGCCTCGGCCAAGGCCCATCGCAGCCATTGATCTCTGCTCCTTTCATATGCCTGGAGTTGCTTCTCAGAGCAGCAAAGCACTTCCTGCCTGGCCCTTGAGAGGACCGCACGCACCGCTTCCACCAAGGCATTCCTTGGGGCGCTCTCCCAAGCCAAGGCTTGAAGCACTTCTTCCACGGAGGGAAGAGATCTTAGGATCTGCTCCTTGGACGCGTTCACTTCTTCAACCTCCTTGCTGGGCCCCAGCCCTGTGCTCTCTTTCCAATTCTTCCCAAACCAGCTCCCCAAGGTGCCTTACCCGTATTTGTTCCGGGTCTCTGTGGAGCATCTCCTTGAGACCCATCCAGCAGCCCATGCAGCCAGTGACCACCTCATTCACCTTGGCCTTTCTCAGGCTCTGGAGTTTTCTCCAAGAAATGGAGGCTGCCGCATCCGGGTGGAAGACTCTGAAGGTTCCTCCCATTCCACAGCATTCATCAGGATTGTCCAGTTCCCTGAAGGAGCGGCTCCCAAGCCCTTTGAGGATCTTCCTGGGTTCTTCTCTGATGCCCATGCCCAGGGCCAAGTGGCAAGGATCGTGATAAGCCACTGTGCCCGTACGGGAGGGTCCTTGGTTTCCTGGCAACAGAGACAGTGCTTGCTGCTCTAACAAAAATACGCTCAATTCCTTGACCTTTGCGGCCAGAAGCCTTGCCCTGGGACCCATGGGATCATCATTGAGAATTTGCGGGATCCCTCTGGAGAGTTGGAGAGCACATGATGCACAAGGCACCACCACTGCCTCAATTTCCTCCATGGCAAAATCTTCCACCACTTTTCTGGCCAAGCGGGCAGCCCTTGGCTTGTCCCCCATACCCATGGCCATGAGTCCGCAGCAGCCTTGTCCCCCCGGGATCAAGATCTCAAATCCCATTCTGTCCAAGACTCCCAGGGTAGCCTCCCCCACCTCTGGGGCCAAATAGTGGATGGTGCAGCCCGCAAAGAGTGCCACACTTCTTGGTCCTTTGCCCAGCTTTTGGGCATGTGTTTCCAGGAAAAAAGGGGGCTTGATCTTGGGAGCCCAAAGCTCTCCCAGCTCTGTTGCGCTAAGCCTCAAGACAAGGCCCCTTTCCATAGGGAGTTCCTTCATCACAAGCCTCTGGAAGAAACCCGCTGCCTTGAGCCATGGATCCCTAGCCTCTCTGTGCAGGGAACTAAAGCAACTCAAGAGTGTCTTGGTCCAGGCAAGCCCGCCTTGTGCAGCCATGATGGATCGGGCCAATGCCACGGCCTCTTTGGCTCCGGCCCCATTGGGACAATTGGCCGTGCAGCGGCCACAGAGGAGGCACAAGGAGAGCACTTCCTGGAGTCTCCTGCCTCTTAGTCGCCTTCCTGCTCTGAGCCAGGCTTCCAACAAAGCCAGCTTGCCCCTGGCAGCTGCTGGCTCTGAACCTAAGGCCGTAAAAACAGGGCACACAGCCCTACATCTTCCACACTTGACGCAACGATGGAGGATTTCTTTGAGCTCTTCCAGGGATCTTTCCAACTCCAGAGAATCCTGTTTCACGCTAGAGCCCCCTTGCCCCTTTGGGGAAAAATCTTTCCTGGGTTCAAGATGCCTCTGGGATCCAAAAGGGCCTTGATGGCGCACATGAGCTCCAATGCCTGGGGATGGATTTCCAGAGAAAGGAACCTGGCCTTGGTGGTGCCTATTCCATGTTCTCCGGAGAGGCTTCCCCCCAGTTCCACTGTGGCTCTCATGACTGCCTCGGCAGCCTTCTCGGCCCTTTGGGCCTCTTGGGGATCGGATCTGTCGTAAAGCACGTTCACGTGAATGTTTCCATCCCCAGCATGCCCGAAGGCCGTAACCGGAACCCCCCATTGTTCCCCTATCTTGCTGAAGCGTTCCATGGCTTCAGGAAGGAGGCTTCTGGGCACAACCACATCCTCGTTGAGCCTGTGTGGACGAATGCGGGCCAAAGCAGGGGAGATGGCCTTCCTCATGCTCCAAAGGGACTCGGCCTGGGCCTCGTCCTGGCTTACCTGCAGCTCCAGGCTGCCAAGACCATGGCAGACCCGGGCCACCTTTGCAACCTGTTCCTCCACCGAAAGCCTGGAGCCATCTACCTCCACCAGAAGCATGGCTGCGGTCTCAGCCGGAAAGCTAACTGGTTTGGACTGGGCAACACAATCCAGGCAAGCCCTGTCCACCAACTCCATGGCGCTGGGAAGCACGCCCTCAGAAAAGATCTTGGTCACAGCCAAACTCGCCGTCTTTATTGATGGAAAAAAGACCAGGACTGTTCTTCTGGCCTCTGGCAAAGGTATGAGTTTCAGAGTTATCTCGGTTATGATGCCCAGGGTTCCTTCGGAGCCAACCATCAAGCGGGTCAGATCGTAGCCCACAACATTCTTGACCGTTCTGCCCCCGGTGCGCACAATGTGGCCTGTGGGAAGCACCACTTCCAGGCCCAACACATAGTCCCTGGTCACTCCATACTTGAGGGCCCGCATTCCCCCGGCACATTCGGCCACATTACCTCCCAAGGTGGAGAAATCCTGGCTGGCAGGATCAGGTGGATAAAATAGCCCCATGCCTGAGACCACCCTTTGAAAAACCCCGGTCACAACTCCGGGCTGAACCACAGCCACAAGATCCTCTTGGCTTATGGAGAGGATTCTGTTCATACGCTCGGTGGAGAGCACCACACCGCCTTGGACGGGCAGAGCTCCGCCGGTGAAACCCGATCCAGCCCCCCTGGGTACCACAGGGATTCCCTTTGCACTGGCCAGCTCCAAGATCCTGCTCACCTGTGAAGTGTCTTCTGGAAAGCACACAGCGTGGGGCACAAAGAGCTGATTTGTGGCATCATACCCGTAGCAGACCCTGGTCTCCCAGTCCAGTTTGAGCTGATGGGGTCCCAGGATTCTCTTGAGCTCCTTGCAGGTCTTACTATCCAAAAATCTGTCTTCTTTTCCCATGAGTGGATCCGGCTTTGGAATGGCTTCATATTACCTCATGGAAAGGGCTTATCAAAGACGGCCTTGACACCCAGCCACACGGGCGGTATTCAAAGATCATCCACACGGAGTAGGCCATGAGCATCCGCATCGCATTGGCGCAGGTAGAGACCATAGTAGGCGACATTCAGGGTAACCTTCAAAAGATATTGAACTGGACTCAAAGGGCAACAGAGCTGGGAGCAGAACTGGTTTGCTTCCCGGAGCTGGCCCTTACCGGCTATCCGCCCGAGGATCTTCTTCTGATGCCACATTTCATAGAAAAAAACCTGCTGGCTCTGGGAGATTTGGCCCGGGCCACCAAGGGCATTTACTCGGTGGTGGGTTTTGTGGAGAGGCAGGACGATATCTTCAACGCAGCCGCTGTGCTGGGGGAAGGCAAGGTATTGGCCACCTACCGTAAGCATTTTCTTCCCACTTACGGAGTCTTTGACGAAGACCGTTACTTCCAGGCCGGCCGCGAGGCCCTGGTCTTGGAGCTGGAGGGGGCTAGGGTTGGCCTTACCATCTGCGAGGACATCTGGTATCCCGCAGGGCCAGGCAGGACAGAGGCCCTGCAGGGTGGAGCCCAGGTGCTGCTGAACCTTTCCTCCAGCCCCTACCACATGGGAAAGGGAAAGGCCAGAGAACAGATGCTGGCCACCAGGGCTGCAGACAATGGAGTCTTCCTGGCGTATGTCAACAGGGTCGGTGGCCAGGACGAACTGGTCTTCGACGGTCAAAGTGTTGTGATGAGCCCCCACGGGGATGTTCTGACCAGGGCCCAGGCTTTCCAGGAGGAGCTGCTTTGCTTTGACCTGGAGGTGACCCCTGTGTTGAGGGCCAGGCTTGCAGATCCCAGGAGGAGGAAGGAGAAGATCTTCGAGGAGGGGCTTGCTCAGTGCTTGGAAGTCAAAGAACTTCAGGGCCTTGCCCCAAAACACAGATCACCTTTGCAACCCAGGTTGCAAGAGCCTTTGGGGTTGGAGGAAGAGGTATTGAGAGCCCTGGTGACCGGCACTAGGTGTTATGTGCAAAACAATGGTTTCGCTAAGGTGGTCTTGGGTTTGAGTGGTGGGGTGGACTCGGCACTCACGGCTGCCATCGCCACTGAGGCATTGGGCCCAGAGGCTGTGGTAGGAGTTTTGATGCCCTCCCAGTACACCTCCCAAAGGAGCCTGGAGGATGCAAGGGCCCTGAGCCGGAATCTGGGTATAAAGTCATTGGAGATTCCCATCCGGGAGATCCATGAGTCGTACCTGAAGATGTTGGCACCCCATTTCAAAGGCCTGGAGCAAGATGTAACAGAGGAAAACCTTCAGGCCAGGATCCGCGGCAATCTTCTCATGGCTCTATCCAACAAGTTCGGTTGGTTGGTGCTCACCACAGGCAACAAGAGTGAGACCTCCACGGGTTATTGCACGCTTTACGGGGACATGGCTGGGGGATTCGGGATCCTCAAGGATGTTCCCAAGACTCTGGTATACAGGCTGGCCAGATTCCTCAACAAGAGAGCCGGGAAGGAGCTTATTCCAGCCAGCGTGCTGGACAGGCCTCCCACCGCCGAGTTGAGGCAAGGGCAGTTGGACACAGATACCTTGCCTCCCTACGAGCTGTTGGACCCCATCTTGCAGGCCTATGTGGAGGAGGATATGGGTCCTGAGGAAATACAGAGGAGGGGTTTTGAGCGCGAGACAGTACTTAGGGTCATCCGCATGGTAGACCAAAGCGAGTACAAAAGAAGGCAGTCCCCTCCTGGAATAAAGATTACACCTAGGGCCTTCGGGAAAGACCGAAGGCTTCCCATCACCAACCGCTACAAGGTGCAATAAAAGGGTGCCACAAAGAGCCCAAAAGCAAAGAGGCCACAAACACCCCCCAGAGCCGGTCGATCCGGGAAGGTGGAAGTGGATTTCAAAACGGTCTTTCAGGAGTGTGAGCCTCGCCCCTTGGGTCAGTTTTGAGGGCTCTTGGCCTAGCTGGGAGAGACAAACCAGAGGGCTCGACCAGCTTCTTGTGAGTCATGAGGGTTGAGCAAGGAGTCATGGTGGTGAAAGGACTATCCCGCAGCATGGATTCATCGGACAGGGCTGTACGTCAGGCCTTGGAACTTGAGTGCCTGGGCCTCATAGCAGAAACCTTGTCCTCCTCATTGGACCTGCGTAGCACCTTGCAGGAGATCTTCCAGATCCTGGCAGATCGTATGGGCATGAGCCGGGGAACCCTGACTCTTCTGAATCCCAGAACCGGGCAGCTGGCCATAGAAATAGCTCACGGGCTTTCTTTCGAGGAACAACAGAGGGGCCGTTACAAGCTGGGGGAGGGCATAACAGGGAGGGTCGTGGAGTCGGGCCAGCCCATGGTGGTGCCTAGGATAGGGGAGGAGCCTCTGTTCTTGGATCGCACCCGCTCCCGGAGAAAAATCCAAAAAGAGAACGTTTCCTTCCTGTGCGTTCCCATCAGGGTGGGCCGCAGTGTGTTGGGAGCCCTGAGCGTGGATCGTCTCTTCACCGAAGAGGTCTCTCTTCAGGAGGATCTTAGGCTTCTAAGTATCATCTCCTCTATGGTGGGCCAGGCAGTAAAACTGCAGCAGGTCCTCCAAGAGGAAAAAGAAAGGCTGATAGACGAAAACATAAAGCTTCAAAAGGAACTCCAGGAGCGCTACAGGCTTCCCAACATAGTGGGCAACAGCCGAAAGATGCAGGAAGTGTTTCAAGCCATCACCCAGGTGGCACCCAGCGAGGCCACGGTACTGATAAGGGGGGAAAGCGGCACAGGAAAAGAGCTGGTGGCCCATGCCATCCATTACAACAGTCAAAGGGCCTCGGGACCTTTTGTAAGGGTAAGCTGCGCGGCCCTGCCCGAGAGCCTCATAGAAAGCGAGCTCTTTGGGCACGAAAAGGGCGCTTTCACCGGTGCCCTTGTGGCCAAGATGGGCAGATTCGAGGCGGCCCACAAAGGGACCATATTTTTGGACGAGGTAGGTGACCTCAGCCCCACTGTTCAGGTGAAACTGCTAAGGGTAATACAGGAAAAAGAGTTTGAAAGGCTGGGCTCTTCCAGGACCTTGCAGGTGGATGTGCGCATCATTGCGGCAACACACCAGGACCTGGAGGATCTGATCCGGCAGGGCCGTTTCCGAGAGGATCTGTATTACAGGCTAAATGTTTTTCCCATCTACATGCCCCCCCTCAGGGAGCGAAAGACCGACATACTGCTTCTGGCAGAACATTTCTTGGAGAAATACTCACGGCAATATCAAAAGCAGATCAGGAGGATTTCCACTCCAGCCATAGACATGCTCATGGCTTACCACTGGCCGGGAAACGTAAGGGAGCTGGAGAACTGGATGGAAAGGGCCGTCATAGTGTGCAACGAGGAGGTCATCTACAGCTATCACTTTCCTGCCACTTTGCAGACAGCAGAGGCTACGGGCACACAGCTCAAGGCCCCCCTTAAGGCCACGGTGGCTCAATTCGAAAGAGATCTCATAATAGATGCTCTTAAATCCACCAGGGGAAACCGCGCCAAGGCCGCAAGGCTTCTTCAGACCACAGAGCGCATCCTGAACTATCGGATCAAGTCGCTGGGGATTGATCCCCTGCGTTACAAGAGCTGAGAAGGGCCCAAGCCAGGCGTTTTTCTTCGAGACAATCAAGGCAAAACTCAGATACTATGGGCTTGGCCTGAACCATCTGCTGAAAAAAAACAAAGCAGGCCATGGAGTCGGCCATGGGTATTTTCTTGGCCATGGGCTTTCATGCCCTGGCAGCGCAGGTTGTGCTGCTAAGGGAAATGCTGGCCGTGGTTTCAGGCCATGAAGTGGCCATCGGCATGATAATGGCTTCCTGGCTGACAGGTATTTTGGCCGGAGCCTGGGGGGCAGCTCGCATCAAAGACTCCATTGGTGAACCCCACAGGCAGCTTTCCTGGCTGCTTGGAGCCTCCCCGGTTGTCTGCATGGGGATTCTTCTGGCCTTGCGTCACCTCAGAAGCTGGATATCAGGAGCCCCTGGCTCTGCCATGCCCGCCCTGGGCTCTGTGCTGGCCATGACAGGATTGCTCCTGCCCCAGGCTGCACTGGTGGGAGCCATGTTCCCCTTGGCAGCAGCCATGGCCGCCAGGGAGGGTGGATCCCCTATGAGAGCAATAGCCCGGGTTTATTTCTGGGAAGCGCTGGGCAGTCTCTTGGGCGGGCTGGCCCTTACTTTTGTGATGATACCCCATCTCCATGGCCCCGGCATCCTGGCCTGGAGTGGCATGCTCACATGTTTTCTGAGTGCATTGGGGTTTTTGGCGCGCAATAGGCCTGGTGGGCTTTGGTTGGGCCTGGTGGGAGCCTGCTGGGGAGTTGCTCTCACAGGGGGTCTGGTCTCCTGGATACAGGAGTGGTCTGCCCAAAGACGCTGGGATGCGCTTCATCCCTCCATTAAGAGAATCACCACAGTGGACTCCCCTTACCAAAGCGTGGAGCTGGGCGAAATGGAAGGGCAGTTCACCATTTTTGGCAACAGCAGACCCATTCTCAGCTTCCCTGACCCAGTGGAGGCTGCTCCCTTGGTTCACATCCTCATGCACCAGGATCCTATGCCCAAGAGAATTCTGCTCATCGGAGGGGGTCCGGCAAGCACCATCCCCCTATTGTTGGACCATCCCGTAGAGCGAATCCTCCTGTTAGAGCTGGATCAGGCAGTCTTTGAGACAGCCAGGCCCTTTCTGAGCCCAGAATTGAGTCGTGGGCTTGAGGATCCGAGGCTCCAGGTGAAGTACCTGGATGCCAGGTTTCTGTTACCCAAGATCCCACCCAGGAGCTTCGACGCAGTGGTGATCCAAATGGGGGATCCCTCTACCAGCCTTCTGAACCGGTTTCACACAGTGGAGTTCTTCCAGGCACTGAGCCGCATCTTGGAGCCAGATGGGTTGCTTGTCCATGCGGTCACAGGCTCGGTGAACTATCTAGGCCCGGAGCTGGAGAGGTTTCTGGGCACCATCCATAACAGCCTTGCCTTGGTCTGCCCCGAGGTTAGGGTGATTCCAGGGGAAAGGACTCTTTTTTGGGCTTCGAAAAGAAAAGGCAGGATAAGCCTGGATCCCGAAACCTTGGCCAGCCGTGGCTCCTTGTGGGAGCAAATACCCAGGGGTCTTTTCTATACCTGGATCCAGCCACAGCAGGTCCAGCTCTGGGAGGAGACCCTTAGCAAGAGCAGGGAAAAGCCCAATCTGGACGCTCATCCCAGCAGCATCGTACGGTTCCTGGCGCTTTGGGAGAAGCTTTCTGGCAGCTCTTGGGGAATGCAGCTTCTGAGCTCCCTGGAACAGGTATCCTGGTGGTGGATCTTTTTGACTCTGACAGTTCTCATCATGACCCCTCTTTGGGGGAAAAAGGCCTTAACCGTGCAGAGAATACCCCTGGTGGCTCTGGGGGTGACTGGCATGACCGCCATGGCCCAGGAGATGGTGTGTTTATATCTTTATCAGGCGGTTTGGGGGTATCTCTATTCCAGGGTGGGCCTGCTGGTGGGGGTTTTCATGGCAGGGTTGGCAGCAGGGGGGATATGGGCAAGGGGCATGTCCGGAAAGAATAAGGGCAAGGCCCTGGGGCCTTTGTTGGCATTACAAGGGGCCATGACTTTGCTATGCGCTTCAATTGCCTTTTTCTGGGTAGGCCAGCTCCTCCCCAAGAGTGCCTTGCAGGACCCTGGGCCTGGGGCTCAGATGGCCATGTGTCTCTGGATGTTCCTGGCTGGTCTTGTCACCGGGGCCTCCTTTCCCTTGACCTGCGCGGTCCTGGACAAAGGCCTGGCAAAAGCCGGGATCACAGCCGGAGTGGCCAGTGCCTGGGATCACCTGGGAGCTGCAGTGGGGGCCCTGCTGGGTGGTGTGATTTTGGTCCCCACCCTGGGGCTGGCCAAAACGGGTCTGGTGCTGACCTTGCTCCAGGGCGTTGTGACCATTGCGCTGGGTGTGTATTTCCTTGCCGGCCCATGGAGGAGGGGCTAGGATTAGCCCCCATGATGACCCCATGTGGACGGCTCTGGGGGCGTGTCCCCTTCGATTTTTAGGATCATTTTCACAAGAAGCCATTTGGCCTTCTCCGGTTTGGGCCTAAAAGTGGATAAGGGTGGGGGCGCAGCTCACATGGATCAGAAAACTTCCAAGAACTCTGCCATGAATCTTGTGTGGATTTTCCTCCTGCTAGCTTCTGTGCTGGTGGGTGCAGCCACAGGCAGGCTAGAGGATGTAGGAAAAACATCTTTTCAGGCAGCCAAACAATCCGTGGAACTGGCCATAGGCCTCGTGGGAGCCATGGCCTTGTGGCTGGGCCTGGTGAAGGTGGTGCAGGAAGCGGGTCTCATGGTCTCCATTTCACGAGTTCTAAGGCCCCTGCTGGTAAGACTCTTTCCGGATGTGCCTGGCGATCATCCGGCCATGGGCACCATGGTCATGAACCTGGCAGCCAACATGATGGGGTTGGGCAATGCCGCTACTCCCTTGGGAATAAAGGCCATGCAGGAGCTGGACAAACTCAATACAAGAAAGGGTGAGGCCACAGACGCCATGTGCCTTTTCTTGGCCATAAACACCAGTTCCGTGACCATCTTACCCCTCGGGGTGATGGCTGTGAGAGCTTCGGCAGGGGCCAGCGATCCTGGTGCAATAATCATTCCTACGCTCCTGTCCACCACCTGCTCCACCATTGTGGCCGTGCTCTGTGCCAAGCTCTTGTCGCGGATCCAAAGGACCAAGGCCTATCCAAAGGTGAAAGATGAGCACCTGGAGCCTCATGCGGGGGACGTGGAAGAGCAGGGAAGGCCTGCCTTGGATCACTCCCAGCCTCGGGGATGGCGCAGGTGGATCCTTCCTGCGTATTTGGCTGCCTTTGGAGGCGGGCTGGGAATCCATGTGCTTGGGGGTTCTCACTCGCAGGCCGCTTTTCCAGCACTTTCCCACGCCTTGATACCTTTTCTCATGGGGCTCATGGTTCTATATGGTGTGAGCAGGAGGATTCCTGTGTATGAGTGTATCTGTGATGGGGGCCGGGAGGGATTCCAGGTGGCCCTGCGCATCATTCCTTTCCTGGTGACCGTGCTGGTGGGAGTTGGCATGTTCAGGGCTTCAGGAGCCTTGGAAATCTTGACCGGGATCTTAAGCCCTTTCACTGGGCTCATAGGAATGCCCCCCGAGACCCTGACCATGGCCTTGGTCAGGCCTCTTTCAGGCTCGGGAGCCTTCGGGATCATGTCAGAGCTGGTGGCCAGGGCACCTGACTCCTTGGAGGCCTTCATAGCCTCGGTGATGCAGGGATCCACAGATACTACTTTTTACATACTGGCCGTTTACTTTGGAGCCGTGCAAGTCAAGCGGGTGCGTTACGCCCTCTGGGCAGGGCTCATGGGGGATGCAGCCGGAATTCTTGCAGCCGTGCTTCTGGGCAGGATCTTCTATGGCGGGTGACCAGATGGAGGCTCAACTCAGCCCTCCTCATCCTCCTCAGACCAGATGGGCTGGCCCGTGTCTGTTCTGAGCTTCAAGATCCGGTCTCCATGGCGCACTTCCGTGGCTATGATGGCCGGCCCATCCTGGAAAAGAATCCTTGAGCCTCTCACCGTGATCCTGTCTCCTGGGGCTATCTCAAAGTCCTGTTCAGCCACGAACCAACCCGGGCCCACGTGCACATCTATGGTCTGGGTGGGGGTCTTTAAGACCACCAGCAGCCCATAGCCCATCTGCCTAAAGGGAGTGAACCTTTCCACGCTTAACACCTCTCCAGTGACATTCTCCAAGGTGGAAGGGTCAAACAGCTTGCCATATGCACTCTTGGCGCCCCAACCCTGGCCACCAGCCCTTCTGATGGCTACCTCTTGAGCATGGGCGCTTGCCTCCAGGACTAGAAACATGCCCATGAACCAGCAGAAAATGGTCTTGATCTGCATGAACATGAAACCACCTCCCCCTCTGATCTCCTCCATGGCCTCACAGGGCTCCTTAAACTGGCATGCGGATCCCAAGGCCATGGATGCCTAGGACCAGATGACCCCACCTGCGGTCTCTTGAGGGGTTTAGCTCTTTCTGGAGCATGGAGCGCTCTGCCCGAAGTGTCAAGTCCAGGATTTTAATGATCCTTTGCCTCAGGTCCTGGGATGTATCCAAAGGTGTTGCTCCAGCTCTGGGAACATGAAATCATAATGAAGGCTTTTGGATCTGGAGGCCATCCCATGGAGCCTGCGGCCTTTTGTCAGGGAATCCAAGGCCATGGGCCCTCAAAAAACAATGAGGAAGCCTGGCACTACCATGCTTTCTTAAAACAGGGTTGGAGCCGTGTGGGAGAAGTGAAAGGGGATTCTGGGAGCTATTCACAGGGGCTTTTGCTGCCAAGGCTGGGAAGAGAGATCCTTTGGGTGGAAGATCCCATTGCCCTTGAGGAACTGGTGGGCAGATTGGCAAGGGAAGCCAGACTGGCAGTGGATCTGGAGGCCGATTCCCTGTATCGATACCGGGAGAGAATATGCCTTGTACAGGTTTGCTCAGCGCAGGAAGTGGCACTCATAGATCCCCTTGCCCTTGGGGACCTCAAGGCCTTGAGGCCGCTTTTGGAGGATCCAAACTTGGAAAAGGTTTTCCACGGTGCCGATTATGACATGAGGCTTCTCAAGGGCGCCGGGTTCAAGCCCAGGGGAATTTTTGACACAATGGTGGCAGCCCGCTGTGTTGGGGCCAAAAGGCTGGGCCTCTCGGATCTTTTGGAGGAACGGCTGGGCATAAGGCTGGAGAAGAGGTTTCAGAGAGCCGACTGGAGCAGGAGGCCTCTGCCTGCACCCATGCTGGATTACGCTGTCAGAGACAGCTGTTATCTCCTGGCCCTCAGGGACTCCCTGGTCAGCGAACTGCAAACTCTGGGTCGAATGGAGTTGGCCAGGGCTCATTTTCTGGCTCTGGAGAAGATCGAACCCCTTCGCAGGAATCCCCCCAATGCCATGAAAATCCCTGGGGCCAGAAAGCTGGACCACAGAAGCCTGGCCGCGCTTCAGGCCCTTCTGGAGTGGAGAGAGCAGCAGGCCAGAGAAAAAGACGTGCCAGTCTTCAAGATCCTGCCAAGCGAGACACTCTTGGCTCTGGCCAGAGAAAAACCCTCGGACCTCAAGAGCTTGCTCGGAATTCCAGGTGTAACCAAAAAAGTAGCTGAGCTATGGGCAGAGGGCCTTCTCAGGGCTCTCCAGGAAGGTCTTAAGAGAGATCCCTTTGTTGTCTTGGAGCCACCCAAGGCCTCACAGAATCCCCCTGGATCCCGAAATCGCTTCATGGCCCTCAAGCAGATAAGAGACCAGAGGGCAAAAGAAGAAGGTCTTGATCCAGGCATCCTGTGTCCCAACAGCCTGCTTAAAGCCCTGGCCTCTTATGAGCCAAGGCACCTGAATCAAACCTGGGAAGAGCTTCTCACAGCTTGGCAGCAAAGACTCCTTGGGGAGAAATTCCAGCAGGTCTTGTCAGGATCCAGCCACAAGAAATACCAAAGAAGTAAGTGAATCAGCCACTCTGGGAAACTTTACCCTTTTTCCAAGCCCAGAAAGCACCTCATGGGGAAAATCAGGCTCTATGGGACATAAATCGTTCATCTCGGGAAATGATCAAGTCCACCTTGCCCATGTCCAGGGCCGTGTTGCTTGAGGCCTTTTCCTGGATGTGCGAGAGAAATGCCAACAGCTCTGGCTGAGCTTAAAATGGGATTTTCTTGGATCGGCCCGTATCAGCAGCTCTTGGCCGATGATGCGGGCCGTATCCCTCCTATCTAGAGGTCTTGGTCTGTCCGCTTACCTCCAACTGGCACTTGCTGAAGTCAATCTGCTGCTTGCAGGCCGAGCAGACGTGCCGCTTGTCGAACTCGTCGGAGAAGATCTCCTTTTCTGCCCCGCAATTGGGACAGCGGCATGTGAATGCCTGAAGGTTCTTGAAAGATTCGAAACCGGGACAGTGTCTGGGTGTTGACATTTTATCGCCTCCCTGTTCTTTGTCTTTGAAAAAAGCCGACCGGCCCTCCTGCCAGGATTGGGGCTTAGCTTTTTTTCAGGCATTACAAGGCCCCCAACTCTTTTTCATCCAGACTTCCAGGTTCTATTATAGATCAGTTCATGCTGCTGGGGGCCAGGAAAACAGAGTCTATAGCAATTTCAAGCCATCCAAGCTCCTGCTTGTTTCTGGCCCCAATCCCCAGGGTATGCTTCAATATAGCATATGAGGGTATTTTGGGAATCGAGCAACAAGGCTGAGGCTTGGAGCCCCTTGAGTTTTTATAAAGCGTGCACTCCAAGTCTGCTGGCTCCTAGAGAGAGGGGCTGAGCAATAGCGTTCGGGTACAGTTGATCATGAGGGTTGTTTACCTGCAATTGCCGGTTTTGGATTTTGGTTATGACTACGCCGCAGCAGATCATCCCTTGGCAGGAGGTTACCTGGCTGCCAGCGCCTTGGCCAATGCAGTGAAGCATGAGCCCATTTTCCTGCCGCAAGCTTTGAGCTCCTTTGCCTCCACAAGGGCTTTGGTCAGGGAGATACTTTCCCTGGAGCCTCATGTGGTGGTGGCCACCCTATACCTGTGGAATGTGGACAGGACCATCAGAGTGGCCAGGGCTCTCAAAGAGTCCAATCCCCGCATCTGGCTTCTGGCTGGGGGGCCCGAGGCAGCCGGGGACTTCCAGGACAGGTTTCCCCATCATCCCTTTGACTTGGTCCACTGCGGGGAGGGTGAGCAGGTGTTTCCTTTGCTGCTGGGGGAGATCTCCAAGGACCCGGAAGTAAATAGAGAAAAGCTTGCTGCCGCAAAAGAAAGAGCCCGCCCAGCAATGGCTCTGGATGAGATACCCTCACCCTATCTAATGGGGCTTTTGCCCCAGGCTCCAGACGGCTCCATATGGGTTGAGACCATGCGCGGCTGCCCATACCACTGCGCTTACTGTTATTACGGGAAAAGCCTCCAGGAGTTGCGATGGTTCCCTGCCCAATGGGTCAAAAACCATGTGCTTTGGGCCTCGGGCAAGGGGGTAAAGGAGATCTATTTCTTGGATCCCTCTTTCCAGGTCACCCCCGGTCTGGCCCAGCGTCTGGAGGAATTGGCCAGGTGGAACGCCCTCTCCATACCTTTGCACACAGAGGCTCGGGTGGACCGGGTGGACTCCACCCTTGCCGACGGGTTCAAGAAAGCCGGCTTCCGCTCCCTGGAAACAGGACTTCAAAGCATTCATAGCCACGTCCTGAGAAAAGTGGGCAGGCCTGGGAGACCCTTGGCCTTTGCCAAGGGGGCACACCTGCTCCTGGAAAGAGGTGTCCAGCTTCAGATAGACGTGATACTCGGGCTACCGGGGGACACCTCCAGGGGATTTCTGGAAACAGTTGATTTTCTCGGGGAACAAGGCCTGGGGGAACATGTGACAATATTCCCTCTTTTGGTGCTGCCCGGCACCAGGCTAAAAGAAAGGGCACCATACTGGGGGGTGAAGTACAGACCAAGCCCTCCATACCAGGTGGAGGCCGTGGGGGAAACGGGCATAGAGGAACTCAGGAATGCTCTGGAACAGGCGGAAAGAAGGTTGGATCTGGGGCTTTATCCTCTGCACCTGCCGGATTTGAGTCCATCTGAAGGCCCCTTTGATCTCATCGGGCTGGTGGAGATTCACGAGCAGCAAGGGGGCTCCCTTCCTGGCCTTGCCCCTGAATTGATGGACAGCCTGGCCCAATCGCCTGTTTTTCTTTTCAGGTCTGGCAGCCATGAGCCTCCCTGGAGCCTCATGTCCCAATGGGGGCAGTGGCAAAAGAAATTCCTGCCTGATCTTCTTCCTTTCTGGGGAATGGAAGCACAAAGGAGGTTTCCCTCGAGAAACCTTGAGAAGCTTCTGAAAGAACTACACGATCCAGGCTCGTATCAGGCCGGCCTCTGGTCTCTTTGCCCTGATGATTATCTCAGGCTCTCCTGCCGTCCCTTCTTGCTTTCCAGGTGCGATGAGGATCCGGCGTTCTGGCTGGAGCTGGATCAGCTGATTCCGGTTATAAGGGTGGTTCATCAGATGCCCTTTTTCCAGGACAGAGACCCCTTGAGGAAACTGCCTGTCTTGTGGGAAACCCCAAGACTCATATCCAGAAAGATTCTGCAGGCTCTGCAGCCCCTTTTCCAGGGAAGGGAGGAAGAGCTTCTCTTCTCCAGGAAGGAAAACACCATTGCCTGGGCTGCCATCACTGGAATTTCTCTGCCGCCTGGAAAGCCCAGGATGGGGAGGGTCAGGCTGCCTTGACATGCCCAGCTCCAGCCTGGTACAAAACGCTCTGTTGGAAAGATTCCACAAGGGGAGGGGTTCATGCCTGTGCCGAGGGATGAGGAACTTTCACAGGAAGTAAAGGAGTCCTCCAAGAGGGGGAACCTCTGCAGCCAGATAGTGATGGATGTTGGCCTACGTCACCTGGGCATCGAGCAGCCGCAGGTGGTTTCTGCCATGGGCGGCCTGGTAGGTGCCCAAGGGCTCATGGGAGCAACCTGCGGGACTTTGACCGCAGCCGCCTGCCTCATAGCCACTGCATCCCAGGGCCGCATAGAGCAAGGCAAAATGTACATGCTGATCCAAGAACTGGAGGAGAGATTTCAGGAAGAGCTTATCTCCCAATATCCTGGAAACCATTGTGATGACATATTGGAGGCAGAGCCCGGAAAGCTGCCCACAGAAATATGTCCTCCCGTCATAGCCGGGGCCGTGAGGATCGCCCTGGAATTGCTCCAAAGGGAGGGGCTGGATGTAATATAAGACCCAGCCCCCATCATTGCCCAGGATCTGTGACATGGGGCTATGCCCTGGGATCCCAGTTCCCTTTACCTGTTTTCAGGGTTGGACCCAGCAAGGACCCCATTTTGAAAATCAGGCCGCATTTGACGTGAGCCAGTTCATCCCCGGACATCCGGAAGGTAGCCAGCATCTTTCACCAAATCTTGAAAAATGCAAGCTGGGGGCAAACCCCTGCCCCCGGGCCCGCTCAGTCAAAGATTTCAGAAAGCCACCTTATCCAGGCCCTTGAGACCCAAGATCTGCCTGGCCTCAGCCGGGCTGGCAGGCTCCAGACTCATTTCCTTGGCTATTCGCACCACCATGGCCACCTGTTCCGCGCTGGAAGAGGCAAGCTTGCCTTTCCCAGCGTAAAGGGAATCCTCCAAGCCCACCCTCACGTTGGGGGCCCCCATGGCCATGGCTGTGGCTGCAAGGGGGATCTGGTGGCGGCCTGCCCCAGCAACGGACCAGGTGAAATTCCCTGCCCCCAGAAGCGAAACCGCCTCCTCGTACATCATGACCAGGTGTTTTACAGAGGGATGCATCCAGCCTACCATGGGTCCGAAGACGAACTGTAGATGAGGGGGCTTCTTTACCAGGCCTTCTTCCATGAGCCAGGTCACGTAATTGAGATGACCCAGTTCGTACATCTCGAATTCAGGCTTCACATCCAATTCCAGAAAGGTACGGGCGTAATTCAGGTCGTCATCGAAGGTGGGAGCGAAAGTTATTCTCCTGCACTGCTCTAGATAGCCCTTTTCCCAATCGAAGCGGAATCCATGGAACCTTCCTGCTAACTGAAAGATGCCGAAGTTGAAAGGGGCTGGGTCAAAAGAACACATCTCAGGCTGTAATTTTCGAATGGGGACCAGCTTCTCCTCCCAGCTCTGGCCGATGGCTCCTCCTGTGGTGGGAAGCAAGATCAAATCACATCTTTCCTTTATGCCTCTGCACACACGATAGAAAAGCTCGGGGTCTGAACTGGGCCTGCCATCCTTGGGATCCCTCACGTGTATGTGGGCTATGGCCGCTCCTGCCTCCCAGGCCTTGACAGCGTCCTGTATGATCTGCTCGGGGGTCAAAGGCAGATGAGGACTCATGGTGGGGATGTGAACAGAACCGGTGATGGCAGCTGTGATGATGATCTTTCCCATGTCGGTACCTCCATGATTTGGTGCATCTGCACAGCAACGATACTGCCATTTTTTTGGAGGTGATGTCCATAGGGTTTGGCATGACCATGGAATTAACACAGAATTTGCTTGACAATTGGCAAAGCATTTGCATAAGTATGCCCTGATGCGGGCCGCGGGGTGCGGACCCAACATTTGATGCTTCTCCTTTGACAGGGGAGATATGAAAGAGCCCACGGAAAAAGGCTTTGCCCCCAGCCAGCCCCAGGATTCTGGATCCCCAAAGAAAGGATTCATAGGGCTCTTTGCTGGACTCGAGTTGCCCAACCTGATTCAGATGCTTGCCATGAACGGGTTCACCGGCAAGGTGGAGCTTCGCTGCAGCGGGAAAGCCGGAGAAATCTTCCTAAGGGGCGGCAACATAGTTCACGCACAGGTGGGAGATGTCACAGGAGCAAAGGCTTTTGAGGAGCTATTGGGGTGGGTGGAAGGAGAGGTGCTTCTGGATGCCGAGCGCCGACCGGCCATGGAGACCATAGATGTCCCCTGGCATGCTCTCTTGATCCAGGCCATGGCCCGTATCGAGGACCGCAAAGCCGCTCCCCAACAGAGCCAGGAGCTAGCTTCCCCAAAAGGCCAAGCCCAGGCCTCGGAACTGCTCAGGCTGAGGGGTTTCCATAGGGTCATGCTGGATCGCCCGGGGGTGGGCAATTGCCTGGTGGGCAAGGCCGGGGAGGTCCTTTGCCCTGCACAACCCGTGCCCAAGTTACTGAGTTGGTTCAGGATAATGTGGGAGGTGCTGGGAGCAGCCCGCCAGATGGCTCCTGCGGATAGCGGTGGGCAACCCCTGATGCTCTCTTTGGTCCTGGAGGGCAGGAACTGGCTTTTGGCCAGCTTGGGGGGGGACCTTGTGGCTGCAGTAGAGGTGGAAAAAGGAATCGATATTGTTGGACTCCGCCGAGAGATGATTCTTCATTGGGAACAGGGGTGAGGCTGATGGCAGGAAAAGAATCTCCCCTTGCAGATCTGGCCGCAACGGATGGGGTTCGAATGGTTTGCGTTTTAGGGCCTGATGGCCGTATCTTGAGCTCTTTACCCAACGCAAGGGAGGACTCTAGCTGGTTTGGGTTTCTTCAAACATGGATGAACCATCCTTTTTTGAGCAGGCCCGAGCTGAAAGAGATCGCCATCTTTTACCCAAGGTTTCTGCTACTGTGGAGAAGAATAGGGCAGAATACAGATCCCTCAGGTGAGGCTCCTTCTTTGGAAGAAGCCTCTTACAGAAATCTCTTCTTAGTGGCGGAACCAGCCACCAGCCTTTCCTTGCTTAGGGTTTCACTGGATGTGAAAGAGCATGGTTGGAGGGCTTTGGGGGTCCAAAAGGTCTTTCCGAGTTCGGGGGCAAACGCTTCTGAGGGTAGCATTTTCTCCAAGCTGTTCAAGAGGCCTGGCCACTGAAACAAACTCTGTGGGAGGGGTGGGATCTCATGGCAGTGCAACCTGGGTCACAAAGCCTTTACGAGACTCTAAAAAAACTAGTGGAAGACGGCCGCTCCGGGAGGCTTCAGGTAAACCATTGGCCAGGTCGGGAAGGGGTCATAGGGCTTAGCGACGGTCGCATTGTTCACTGCCAGGTTGGAAGGCTCAGGGGAAAGGAGGCCCTGGAATTCCTAAGCAACTGGATGAGCATCTCCTTGAGCTTTTACGAGAACGTGGAGAGCCTGGTGGTGGATGTGGAAGAGGACACCAACCAGATCCTCTCCTTTTTAGAGGAGAGGCATGAGGAAATCCGCAAGATCAGGGCCTTGGTGCCTGGCCCTGAAGCAGTCTTCGCCCTTTCTGCTGACACACAGGCAGGCCGGGTGAGTGTTGACAGTAAGCTCTGGAAGGTGCTGGCATTGGTCAATGGCCGAAACTCTGTCAAAGACATCTGCCTCTCCCTTAAGGCCAATGAATTCTCCGTGAGCAGGGTTTTGGCTCACTTGGCCAACCGCCGAATAATAAAGATGGTGTCTGCTCAAAAACCCCTGGATCCAACTTTGCTCAAGAGGTTTATGGGCGAGATGGAAGAGCTCTTGGCTGCACAAATCGGACCCATAGCTCCTGTGATAATTCAGGACACTTTGGGGGAGATGGGTATGAACCTGGATTACCTGAATCGCGAGGACCTCCCGGTTCTTGTGGAAAGAATCTCGGATCTCATAGAAGAGGAGCCAGCCAGAGTGGAATTCCAAAGAGCCATGTTGGGCGTGATACAAAGTATCCCCAGCCCAAAAGAAAGACTCTCTTGATGGGACTTTGGTTCGAAAAAGTCCGATGATCAACATATGTCCCACCCTAAGGAAATCTAGGAATCCCCCTATGGAAGGTCTTTTGGATGCAAGACACAGGGTGTTGTGCGAAGCAGGCCAGTTCTTGACGGATTCCAGGCATCTCTCATCCAATAAACACCTATGGGCTCAGGAGGAAACACATGGGAGAGAAAAGTAAAGGGTTACGATGGAGAATCTTTCATAAGATCTTGTTGGCCATGCTCATAGTGGCCCTCGTGCCTCTAGGGGCCATCTGGTATGTAAGCTACCGTTACTCGGTGGAAGACCTCTCCCGGGTCATAGAAGAGCGCCTGGTTGCGGCTTCGGACAAGCTGGCGGCCCGTGTTGATGACTGGGTGGGCATGCATGTGAAAGCCCTTTACCAAAACGGAGCCCTGGAAGAGATAAGGTCAATGAAAAGGGAAAGGCAGGATCCTGTCCTAAAGACCATCTTGAACGAGTACAGATGGAGCTACCTGGTCTTCACCACCGACCTGGAGGGCATGAACGTAGGCAGGAGCGATGACGGCAAGCTTCTAGACTACAGGGACCGAAAATATGTAAAAGATGTGGTCAGCGGAGCTCCCATGACCACTCAAGTTCTCATCGGTAGGACTACTGGCAAGCCTGCCCTCATAATAGCAGCTCCGATTCTTGCGGCCGGGCAGGGATCCCAAAAGAAGATCCAGGGTGTCATTGCCATGGCAATACATCTGACAGATCTTACAGATCAAATAGCCAACTTACGTATCGGGAAAACCGGCTTTGCCTTTCTTCTGGATGAAGGCGGATTCGTGATTGCACACCCTGATGAGGAAATGACCAAGTCCCGAAAGGATATGAGTGGACACCCGGCCTTTGCAGCCAGACCCAATCAGGGCAAGAAGACGGTGAGTTTCAATCAGGGGGACAAAGAGTTTTTGGCCGTGGTGCAGAAGACCTCCCATGGCTGGACACTGGTCACCCAGCAGGATCGCCAGGAGGCTTATGCCCCCATAAGGGAGGCGAACCAAAGGGCTTTGATAATGCTGGGGGTGACGGTCATCCTGGTCATCTTGATTGCGTATCTTTTTTCCCAGAGGCTGGCCGGACCCATCCGCGGCTTGACCGTGGTGGCAGAGCAGATGAGCTTGGGAAAATTCGGGGGTGAAATTCCAGGAAAGCAACGCAGGGATGAGATAGGGGATCTGGCTCAGGCCATAGAAAGATTGGGCAAGAGCGTCCGCTTGGCCATCGAGCGGCTTCGGGCCAAAAGTCAAGCCTCTGTTCCCAAGTGAGGAGAGTTTGGAGGCTGCTTTTTTGATGAGATGGCAAAAAGAAAATTTGCCTAGGCTGTACAAGTTGGAGAAAAAGATCACCTGGGAGTCTGAACCTGAAAAGAGTGGGGGGAGCCATTGTCCAGATCTGAACTGATAGAGTTTCGTGGCAGGGTGGCTTTGGTGACAGGAGCTGGGGCAGGGCTTGGAAGGGCGTATGCCTTGGAGCTGGCTCGAAGGGGTGCCAGGGTAGTGGTGAACGATCTGGGTGGATCCAGGGATGGGACTGGTCCTGGCTCCAACCTGGCTGCTGACAAGGTGGTAGATGAGATAAGGGCCTTGGGAGGAGAGGCAGTGGCCGATTACAATTCGGTGGCAACCTCTCAGGGGGGTAGATCCATTGTGGAGAGCGCCCTGGCAGCCTTTGGAAGGCTGGACATTCTCATCAACAATGCTGGGATCCTAAGGGACAAAACCCTCTTGAACATGGAGCCCGAGGGCTGGAATGCTGTCATGGAGGTGCATCTAAATGGAGCCTACAATGTCACCCGTCCAGCCTTCTCCCAAATGCGAGAGCAAGGCTATGGGCGCATAGTCTTTACAACTTCAGCCGCAGGGCTCTACGGCAACTTCGGCCAGAGCAACTATGCGGCTGCCAAACTCGGGCTCGTTGGGTTCATGAATGCCCTGAAGCTGGAGGGAGCCAAGTACAATGTGCTCGTCAACAGCATTGCCCCCATGGCTGCCACCAGGCTAACACAAGACGTGCTGCCCGCAGATTTGTTTGCCAGACTCCAACCAGAGCTGGTGGCGCCACTGGTTGTTTTTCTGTGTTCTGAGAGGTGCAAGGAGAGCGGCAAGATCTACAGCGCTGGTGCAGGCTATTTTAGCCGGGTGGCCATGCTGACCGGACCAGGTGGGCTAATTGGAGATGGGAAAAGAATTCCCACTCCTGAGGAAGTGGAGGCCGCCTGGGAGGAGATAAATAGCATGGAAGGGGCCAGGGAGTATCCCAATGCAGCCTCTGCCATGGAGCCCATGATAAGGGCCCTGGCCCGGGCAGGGGGAGCCCAGTCCCAAACATCCGATTCTTGAAGCCATGCGGACCAGGCAAAGGAGCTGAGAACAACAACCTCCCTCTGGGAGCCTCTTATGGGGGCTGGGCCGAGTCTGCATCCCTGGGCTGGGTGTTCATGCACGGCGAAAATCTGAAGCGGGAGAGGTGCAGATGGAGATTCTAAAATACACCGAAGAGCATCGCATCTTCAGAGAAGCTTTCAGGAAGTTTCTACAGCGGGAGGTGGTCCCCAATGTGGAGGAGTGGGAGGAAGCCGGCATAGTGCCAAAGTCTGTCTGGAGGAAGATGGGCGAGCAGGGCTTCCTTTGCATGTGGGTTCCAGAAGAGTATGGAGGCATGGGTGCCGATTTTCTCTACTCGGTCATAGTGGCAGAAGAGCTTCCCAAGGCCAATTTCTCCGGACTGGCTGCTCCGCTCCACAGCGACATAGTGGTTCCCTACATCCATTCATACGGTTCGGAAGAGATAAAACGCAAATATCTACCAGGGTGTGTCACCGGTGAAATCATAACCGCAGTGGCAATGACCGAGCCCAACACAGGAAGCGACCTGGCTGCCATACGAACCACTGCCGTAGAAGATGGGGAATGGGTGGTCATAAACGGCCAGAAGACCTTCATAAGCAACGGGCTTAACTGCGGGCTTCTGGTCCTGGCAGCCAGGGATCCAAAAGTGGAAGAGCCCCATAAGAGCATTGATCTGTATCTGGTGGAAGAAGGTACCCCTGGTTTTGAAAAAGGCAAGAAGATAAAAAAGATAGGCTGGCACAGTCAGGACACGGCCGAGCTGTTCTTCAACGATTGCCGGATCCCCAAGTCCCAGCGGCTGGGGGAAAAGGGCCAGGGTTTCAAGATGCTGATGGAAAAACTCCAGCAGGAGAGGCTCATGGTGGCCATAGGGGCAGTGGCCCTGGCCGAGCACATACTGCCCCTGACCATCCAGTATTGCCAGCAACGCCATGCATTCGGAAGGCCCATCTCCAAGTTCCAGCACAATCAATTCAAGCTTGTGGAGATGGCCACTGAGATAAAGCTGGGACGCACATTTTTGGACAAGCTCATAGCAGATCATATGGAAGGCCGAAACGTGGTTTTGGAGGTCTCCATGGCCAAGTACTGGACAACGGACATGGTCATGAGGGTGGCCGATGGATGCCTTCAGCTCTTTGGGGGTTATGGTTATTGTGAGGAATATCCCGTAGCAAGGGCCTGGAGGGATGCCCGGGTCATGTCTATTTTTGCCGGAACCAATGAGATAATGAAGACGATTGCTGCGAGGGTGATGGGCCTGTGAGGTTTATCCGGCCTCAGCATTGGGGCTTGTAGAGCTAATTGGGGATGAGGAGGCAGATGGTGGAGGCTCGTACAACATGGGTTAAGGTGGCCCTCGATCCTCTGTGTCCCTGGAGCTGGAGGGTGGCCCAGTGGTTAAGAGAGGTTCGGGCGGTCAGGTCCTTGGAAGTTGAGTGGGCTCTTCTTTCATTGGAATACCTGAACCGACAGCTGCCGGATCACCCGATGATGAGCAGATTCAAGAGTAACCGAGCTGCCATGAGGCTGATGCACATGACCCGAGGCCGTGGGGGGGATTTGAAGCTGGAGGAGCTTTACTTTGCCTTGGGGGAAGCTATACATGAAAGGGGGGAAGAACCTCACGAGCAAGGGGTATTGGTCGAGATCTTGGGGAAAGTGGGTCTGCCCCAGAAGTGGGCTCTAGAGGCCTTGCAGGACAGGGACCTGGACCAAGAGCTCTGGGGGCTCTATGCAGAGCTTTGCACCACAGGGGCTTTCGGAGTTCCAACGATTTTTTTCGGGCATTCCATGACACCCTATTATGGTCCTGTGATTTCTAAGGTGCCCAGGGGGGAAGAGGCTGGAGAACTCTGGGATCATGTGGCGGGCCTGGCCCGTCATGAGTATTTCTACGAACTAAAGAGGCCTAGGTGATGGAAGAAGACGGAGCCCCTTGTTCCCAAGGGCGGCCGCCCAAGGAGATCTTCACCATAGGGCATGGCAAGAGAAGCTGGGAATCCTTTTTGGAGTTGCTTCGTTTCCATGGAATCCGCAAGGTGGTGGATGTGAGGGCCTATCCGGCTTCCAGGAAGAGACCTCATTTTTCAAGGGAGCATCTGGAAGTGTCTCTGGCCGAGGCCGGAATAGTGTACCGTTGGGAGGGAAGGGCCCTGGGGGGGTTCCGGGAGCCCCGAGAGGGTTCGCGAAACATCTCCCTCAGGAATCCGGGCATGAGGGGTTATGCTGACCATATGGCCGGCGAGGAGTTTAGAAAGGCTGTCTCATGTCTGGAGGAGGATGCTGCCCATGTCTGCACTGCGGTCATGTGTGCGGAGATGGACCCCTTTCACTGCCACAGGGGGCTTCTGGCCGACTACTTGACAGCCCGCGGGGTGATGGTGAAACACATTCGCTCCAAAGCCAACCCCTTGATCCACAGAATCTCACCCCTGGCAAGGGTGGAGGGAGAGGTGCTGGTTTATGACAGATCCCCTACCATGTGGCCCATACAAGAAGATATGGGAGCAGAAACCCCCCAAGGTACTTTCACAGGCCCAGGAGGCCTTCCAGGGGCTGCGCCAGAACAGATGGAGGAGAACTGAATCATGAAAGGCATTGAGAAAACCTTGCGAGTATTCCTGGCGATATTGGCTGCTATTTTGGTATGGCCAGCACTTCTTCAGGCCTCTTCTGCGCCCAAGAACGTGATTCTTTTTATCGGTGATGGCATGGGGCCCGAAGCTGTGGGGCTTCTTGTTTGCTATAACCGATTCATGAAGGGCGAGGAAAGCAAGCTCAACCTGGAGCGACTCATGTCATCAGGAAACACAGGTTATTGCCTGACCAACCAGTACGGGACCGTGGTGACGGACTCGGCATCTGCGGCCACGGCCTTGGCCTGTGGGGTCAAGACTCGTGACGGAATGATAGGCAAAGACCACGAAGGAAGGCCCTTGAAGAGCATCTTGGATGTGGCCCGAGAAAAAGGTAAGTCCACGGGCCTCATCAGCAACACCAGGATAACCCATGCCACTCCTGCCGGTTTTTATGCACAGGTGCTCCACAGAGACATGGAAGCTCAGATAGCACTCCAGCTGGTGGAAGAGGGTAAGGTGGATGTGGCTCTGTCCAGTGGTGCCCAGTTTTTTATTCCCAAGGGCACCAGGGTGGAAGAGCATCAGGCCCTAGGCTCCACGCCCAAGGAGGCAGGTTGGGGGGTCTCCAAGAGGGAAGATGAAAGAGATCTGGTGGAGCAGGCCAGGCGAAGGGGATATGCCATTGTGGCCCATGCCCAGGAATTGCAAAGACTTGATCCAGCAGCCAACCCCAAGATACTGGGCCTTTTCGGTGCCACAGCCTTTCCCCTGGCCATAGACAGGCAGCCTCAAAGCGTGAAGGGTATCCCCAGACTTGGAGAAATGACCCTCAAGAGCTTAGAAGTGCTTTCCAGAAACCCCCAGGGTTTTTTCCTGATGGTTGAGGCAGGGCAGATAGACTGGGCGGCCCACTGCAATGACGTGGCGACCCTGCTTCACGAAATGATGGAAATGGATGAGGCCTTGGGGGTGATCTTGGATTTTACCAAGACCCATCCCGAAACACTGGTGATCTTGACGGCCGACCACGACACAGGGGGGCTTGCCATTGCTTACCATGGCTTCAATCCGCCGGCTCCGGTGAAACTGGCCAGTGGAGAGACCTGGAAATCCAAGTATAACTTCAATGAGAAAGCCATCTTTGAGCGCATGGCCCGGCAGAACAAGTCTCTTTTCAAAATGGTCTTAGACAGCAAGGGGGATCCTTCCTTGCTGAAAAAACAACTGGAGCAACACTCCGGCTTCGTGTTCTCAGAAGAGCAGGCCCAAATGGTTTTGGCAAAGGACCCCTCCCTTGGATCCCCGGCTCCCAGGGAGTTCACGGAATTCTATGTTTACGGCTCCATGAACCCCGTGGCCCTCCTGGGCAGGATCCTGGGTCGGGAGCTAGGAACTGCCTGGGCCGTGGGGACACACACCCATACTCCAGTGATGATCATGGCCCATGGGCCCATGGCTGAGAGGTTTAGGGGGCTCTTGGATAACACCGAGGTGGCCAAGATCCTGGCCAAAGCCTGGGGTGGAGAGCTGCCTTCCATGAAGTGAAGAAGTGGTGAGAGGGTCTCGCGTCTGTTTTTATGAACATGGGCCAAGGGTAGGCAACAAGGGGGACGTCTGGAAACACTTCTTGTTGCTCACGGTTTTGGAGGGGGTTTTGCTTCGAAGGAACCCCCAGCAGGGTCCTTTTCTTTACTTGGAGACTCACTGTGGCAAAGGCTTGCAGGTGCTGGGCAAAGACGGAGGCTGGAGACAAGGAATAGGCAGATTGGCCCCCATTCCCCTTGCCCTGAGCGCCCACCCCTATTTCAAATTGATGAGTCCACCCAGAGGCTCGGGTGGGGTTTATTTGGGTTCCTGGCTTTTGGTGGCCCTACACCTCCAGAGTCTTGGCATAGAGTTCCAGATGCGCTTGCATGATGTTTCCCCAGAGGTAAAGAAATATTTCTGCTGTCTGAGGGAATCAGGTAGCCGAGAGAGTCCCATAGTTTTCTCGCCCGAAGACGGCTTTCAGGCAGTGCGCTCAACAGAGACATGGGACTTGGTCTTGGTGGATCCGCCTTTTTATCCGGATCCCGAAAAAGACAAGTTGGAGTGCTCCAAGCTCCCGGCTTTGCTGGAGCAAAGGTGTGGGGCCTTTTTGATCTGGTATCCCCTCAGCTCAGAGCAGGAACCAAGCTTTTATCTGGCAAGGGGTCATCAGGCCTTGGAGATCATCTGGGAGAAAGGCAAAGCATCTTCCATGGCCGGCTGTGGGGTGGTGTTGGGGGGAAGGGCAGGCCTTGTTCAGGAAGACCTCTTTCCACAACTTGAGCTTTTGGCCAAGAGGCTCGGGGCTAGGTTCAGGTGGAGGAAAGAATGAAAGAAGGGGCCTCCACAATTGCCTGAAGAGTCAGGGCAGAATTCCGAGGGAGACAGGATGCAAGGATACAGAGTGGAAAGAGACTCCATGGGGGAGGTAAGGGTGCCAGCCTGGGCATACTGGGGAGCCCAGACCCAGAGGGCCCTGGAAAACTTTTCCGTGAGTTACAGACGCATGCCCCGGGAGCTAATAAGGGCCTTGGGGCTTGTAAAGCTGGCTTGTGCCCGGGCCAACATGGAGCTGGGTCTGTTGGACTCTCTGGTGGCCCATGGGGTGATGCAAGCAGCTTCAGAGGTGATGGATGGAAAGCTGGATGGGGAGTTTGTGGTGGATGTCTTTCAGACAGGCTCTGGTACCTCCACAAACATGAATGCCAACGAGGTGATCGCCAACAGGGCAGCGGAGATCCTGGGAGGAAAGCGTGGGGACAGGTCCCTGGTGCATCCCAATGATCACGTGAACATGAGCCAATCCAGCAACGACGTCATACCCACGGCCATCCACGTGGCAGCAGTGCAGGCCCTGGAAGAGGGGCTGCTGCCGGCTGTGGGAAGGCTGCAGCAGGCCTTGGAGCAAAAAGGCTCGGAGCTGGACGGTGTCTTGAAGCTGGGCCGCACTCACCTACAAGACGCTCTTCCGGTGCGTCTCGGTCAGGAGTTCAGGGCCTATGCCTCACAGATATCCCACGGCGGGGCCCACATCAGGTCCACCCTGCCATCGCTCCTGGAACTGGCCTTGGGTGGCACGGCCGTGGGCACAGGACTCAATGCGCCCCAAGGCTTTGCCAGGCTGGCCATTTCCCACATAAGGGAGCTGAGCGGCCGACCCTTTGTGCAGGCCCCGGATTTGTTCGAGGCCTTGGGAAGCAAAGATGCTTTGGTGCAGGCCAGTGGGGCGCTCAAGACCCTGGCCACAAGCCTCATGAAAATAGCCAATGACCTGCGGCTGATGAACTCCGGCCCCCATGGAGGCCTGGGTGAGATAATCCTTCCAGAACTTCAGCCTGGAAGTTCCATAATGCCGGGGAAGGTCAATCCCGTGATCCCCGAATGCGTGATGATGGTGGCCGCGGCGGTCATGGGAAACGACCTTACGGTTTGCATAGGGGCACAGCACGGCTCTTTGGAACTCAACACCATGATGCCCATCATGGCTGATAGGCTCCTGGAGTCCATCCGGATTCTCACAGGCGGTTGCCTGGTGTTGGCTCAGAAATGCGTGGAGGGCATAAGAGCCAACGAAAAGAGGGCCCTCTCTTTCATAGAGTCCAGCATGGCTTTGGTCACACCCCTGGCAAGGGTCATAGGGTACGATGCAGCCGCTGCCCTGGCCCAAGAGGCCTTGGCCACGGGTAAGACCATCAGGGAACTGGCGGCTCAAAAGCAGATACTCCCTCGGGAGGAATTGGAGAACCTCCTGGACATAAAGAGGATGACTGGGAATTGAAGGGGGGCTGTTTCGGGAAAAAGGTTTCGGGCATGGATGACTTGCAAGCTTTGAAGCTCCAAGGAGCTGAGGGTTGGGTGGAGTTTTGGATCAGGGTTCAGCCCAAGGCTTCATCCAATGAGATGTGCGGTTTGGTGCAAGGAGCGCTAAAGCTCAAGATCAAGGCCCCTCCTTTGGAGGGCAAGGCCAACAGGGCCGCACAGGAATTCCTGGGGGAGATCTTGGATGTTGCCAAGGGCAAGGTGGAAATTGTCTCGGGGAAGGTCTCCAGGAGCAAGAAAGTGAGGGTGTGGGGGCTCAATCCACAGCAACTGCTCCAGAAGCTGAAGGGCAAAGCTTGTGGTTAGCTCCTGCGTGAAAAAAAAAAGCATCTGGAAAGTCCTGTTGACAAGAGCATGTTGGAAGAACCATGGGAGTTGACGGCCCAGGGGCAGTTAAGATATATTTTTGGTTTGTTGGGGGATCGTTCAACGGCAGGACAACGGACTCTGACTCCGTGAATCTTGGTTCGAATCCAGGTCCCCCAGCCACCTGCCTCCACCAGGGCCTGGACCACAAAGACCAGGCCCTTATTTTTTGGGCAATGGCTGATCCTGCCAGACTGCTCGGAAAGCTCACCAGGAATCCTTTGGGTGTGGCATATGCTTGGGGCAAGAAAGCAGCTTCTGGGGCTATTTCAGGTTTGAGGAATTCATAAGGAGGCACAGCGCCATGAGAAAAGTCTTGGTTTCCTTGAGCATGCTCTGCCTGCTTTTGGGAGCCACAGGGGCCTGGGCCCAGGCTCCAGGGCGGTATCAGGCCATGCTGATCCAGGTGGGAGATCCCACCTCGCGGGTCTTCCCCAAGGTTTTCCTGTTTGACACCCAAAACGGGGACATGTGGCTCTGGTACCAGGAGGCCGGCTCTGACACCATGGGCTTCAAGGGTGGTTACATGGGTCCTGTCAGAAGCAATCTTCTCTATCAGGGCAAGCTGAGGCAGGGAAAGGAACCCGGAGAGCTTCTCCACACAAACACAATTCCGGGCCCCCGCTGATGGCACAGGGCATCCAATGGAGATGGGTGCGCGGGATTCTGGCTAATTTGGCCACATCCTGGGATGATCTAAGCTGAAATGCAGCCTTGATTCCCCCTGTGGGGTCCTTGCCTGATCCAGGCGTGAAATGGCGTAGAAGTGTGGGGGTTTGGGAGCCTAGCCCCAAGCTCATCCATGCTGGGGAATGATCCAATTAAAAAAAGCCAAACCACAAGCGCTCCCTTCCGGGAGATGTCAAGCTTTGTTCTTTTTCTCTTCGTACACCGAAAGCAAGAACAAGGTGGCAAAGGGCTGGGTGAGAAGAATGCCCAGCATCACCGAGCTGCCCAGGGCCGAGATCACAACAAAGATGGCGCAGACCGTGATATGCTCCGGGATGTCGCGGATGGCCATGGAATAACTCTCCTTTAGAGCCTCCAGGAGATCAAGCCTCTTGTCCACCATGAGGGGAAGCACATATAAGAAGCAAAAAACGAGAGCTGCTGTCACCAGGATTCCAGGGATCAAAAAGGCAGCGAAGCCCAAGAAAATGGCCAGGGCCACGGCAACAGAGAAAATAAGAAGTGGAAAGAAGAGTCTCATTTCAGAGAAGAGATCCCCGGGTCTGGGTTCGCGTTCTTCTCTGAGGGCCGAAAGCAAGGAGCTGGTGTATCCGGCAGCCACCACCGGAGCCAATATCCCAAGGCTGGCTATCCCCACTACTATCATCACCAGGGTGTTGACCACCATGGGCACGATGAATCTCCAGCACACATCCCAGGCTCTCTGCAGGTGGGCTCTAAGGTCCATTTGCTCCTCCTTCCTCAAGCTTGGCAAGCCAAGGGGGGTCTTCTCAGGTGATAATCAGTGACAAGCTGAAAGGCATTGCCTATTCTCAAGGCGGTCTCTTCCTCAAAGGGCTTGGCATAAATCATCAAGCCCAGAGGCAACCCCTCTGAAGAGAAGCCGCACGGAATGCTGATGCCGCAGAGATTCAGCACATTTCCTATGGAGGTGTTTCTAAGATAAGCCCAGTTGGCCTCTGCATAGGCCTCTGTGGAGGCTTGCAAATCTTTGACAGGCAAGGCAGGCAGCCTGGTTGAGGGCACAAGGAGTCCGTCCACGCGCTCCAGGGCCTTGAGGGCCCTAGCCCTTAGCTCTCTGACCTCCCGCAATGTGCTCACATACTGGTGTGCTGGGATATCCTTGCCCTTGAGGATGCGATAAGCCACCACAGGATCCAGTTCTCCCCAGTGTTCTTCCACCCAATGATTGTTTACGCAGTAAGCTTCCGAGGCAGTTATGATACCCATCTTGGCTATTCTACACGCATCCCGGGCCTCAGGGAAATCCACCTCCAGCAGGCTGGCTCCCAGCTCTTTGAAAACATCCCCTGAAGCTCTGACAGCCTTTTCTATGTCAGGATCCACTTTTTCCCAGAACTCAGATTGTGGGAAGGCCAGCCTGATTCCTCTCAGATCCGGTTCCTTGTTCAAGTTGATTCTGACCAAGGGAGCTGCCCAGGTGGACTCATCTTCGGGGTCTGGCCCTGCCATAGCCGCACATAGTAGAGCTGCATCCCTCACACTCCTGGTCAAAGTCCCCACCGAATCCAGGGTCCAACTGAGGGGGTAAACCCCTGCTCGACTCACCCGACCCACCGTGGTCTTGAGTCCGGTCACTCCACAAAGGGCTGCAGGGATGCGCACAGAGCCCCCAGTATCTGTTCCCAGGGCTGCGGCCACCATGCCTGAAGCCACTGCCACGGCCGAGCCGCTGCTGGATCCCCCGGGCACGAGTTGCTTAGAACTCCAGGGGTTCCTTGGGGTGCCACAATCAGAGTTTATTCCCACTCCGCCATATGCGAACTGAACAGTTTTGGTCTTTCCCAAAAGCACCATTGCTGCCTGCAAGCACTTTTGGACAGCATAGGCGTTTTTTGAGGCCTGATTTTGCTTCAAGAGGCTGGATCCTGCAGTGGTGGGCATACCTTTCACATCGAAGAGATCCTTTACTGCAAAAGGAATACCCTGAAGAGGGCCCAAGTCAATTCCTGCCTTGAAAATCTCCCAAGCAGCCCTGGCCTGCGCCCTGGCCGTGTCCTCACAGACAAGACAAAAGGCTCCTAGATTCTCATCCAGATTCCTTATACGATCCAGGCAGGCTTCTGTCAGCTCCATTGGATTTGTCTCGCCCCGGCGAATGGCCTGGGCCATGGAGCCTATGTCAGGGTATCTATCCAGATCTGGTGCCACGGCTTTTCCCTCAAGTTTCCAAAGGACTCACGCTCTTGTACGGGGCCTGACCCTGGCAGCCCAAGCAAACCGGTCCGTCGTCACAAGGGTAGCTTTCCCCGCAACGGGCACAAAGGGCGAACTGCCTGTGGCGCCTCAGCTTGAGAAAGCCTGGGTGAATTCTTACCCTTTGAACACTCAATGGTTTGCAACCCATCTGGCAGAGAAGCTCCACCAGAACCTTGAGATCCCTCTTCTCCTTGGGCCCCACTTTCAGAAACCAATCTCTGGCCAGGGGCCAAGAGGCCAACTTCGGGGGATCCACGAACACCCGGAATCCCTCTCCCTCCTTCTTGTCATAAAGGGTCAGGGCAAAGCGACCCAGATTAAGTATCTTGAGCCAGCCGTTGCCCACTGTGCAAGGAGTTAGTAACTGTATGGCATCTGGAAGGCACTTGGGTGTCTCGCACAGGGCGTCGAAGAGCTGACCCTGGGGCATTCTGCCCGCTGCCATATCCACCATGAAGCCCCCCAAGATCATGCCCGGGGCAGCATAGCCATGGAAGGCTTCCACCCTGCGTATGTAATCCCCTAGGCTGAGGCCGCAAATAGTGATCTCATGTCCAGGGGTTGGGGCAGGAACTTCCGAGTTCATGTGAGAGCTCCTTTTTCTTGCGGGCTGGAAACAGCGGAACTCGAGGCAGGCTCCAGCCTGCACGGCACGAATCTGTGAAGTGGGGTCCCGGCAAGAGGGTCCCGATGCTTGGAACTGGTAAGCCAATTCACGTTGGCTCCATGCTCCTTGCCCTGGTAAATCAGCCCGAAGCCGTGGGGTATTATCACGGTGCCAGGCCTTGAGCCCGGGTCCACTTCCAGTTCTATTTCCACAGATCCGGCCTCTGTCACCACTTTGACCATCTGCCCGTCTCTCAGACCTATACTTGCGGCGTCATCAGGGTGCACCGCGGCGGTACAGGCTCTCTTGCCCTGGTTCCAGACCGGATCCCGCATGAGGGTATTGGCATTGGTATCCATGTGGCGGCCTGCCATGAGAATTAGAGGCCAGCCCCTTTTTTCCTTCTCCAAGGCCAAAGACTCTGACTCCGGGGTAATGGAACGGATCCATTCTTCCATCTCCGGTATGTGTATATGGAGCTTGCCGTCTTCTGTGCACAACATAGAGAGGTTTTCCTCTGGATCGCAACGGCCTATCCAAAGGCCCTCAGGGTGATCCAGTATGGCCTGGAATATTTGTTCCCCCATCATGGGACCTGGATCAAACCCGGCCCTGGCAGCCCACTGTCTGAAACGGCCTGGTGCGGCCGCCAGGATCCCCCACAAGGCAGCCAGGTTGGCCGAGCCCATTTCCAGACCCAGGGTCTGGGCCAAAACAAAGGGCAGGTTCTCACGAAGAGCTTGGTTGGATCTGACCAGGCCCATGAGCATGGCCCCGAATCTCAGCCGGTCCTTGCTTCTGGCTGCCTGCCTTAGCTCTTGCGGGATGGGCGGGATAAGACCCAGCTGATGGGCCAATCCCACAAGAATCTGGCTGACCTCCAACCTCTCCCCTTGGGGCTCCACAACCGGTCTTCTCATCTGGAAGTAGATCTCCGGGAAGTTCCAGGCAAAGAAGGTTCCATCCCAAGATTCGTACCCGGAACGGGCTGGCAACACGTAATGGGACAAGGCTGCGGTTTCGGTCATGGCCAGCTCGCAGGTCACAAGCAGTTCCAGCTTGGAGAAGGCTTTCTCATATGCTGAGGTATCAGCATAGGAGCGAAGGGGGTTGGACTGGGTGCATATGACGGCCCTGAGCCTTTGGGGGTGGTCGTTTAGGATCTCCTCGGGCATCACATTGGGAGGGTATGTGCCCATGATGGCCGGGTACCCAGTGATCACTGTTCTCCAGTTCCCAGGATCCCTTTCGTCTGTGTGGGCTCCCATGGGCATGAGATACCCGCAAAAGACGTTTCCCCCCCGTGTGCCTATTCTGCCGCAAAGAGCCAAGAGCAAAATGGCCAGGTACGTTGTGGCCGTGCTGTGCCTGTTCATGAAGACCCCGAGATCTGGATGAATGGAAGAACCTCGGGTGGCCATGAGTCGCACCACTTCCCGCACTCTTTCGTAGCTCAGCTCACAGACCCTGCATCCAGCTTGGGGATCGAATCCCTGGAACCACTTTTCCACCTCCTGATATCCCTGGACCCACCTGAAGATGTAATCCCTGTTCACCCAGCCCTCCTGCAGCAGGATCTGAATCATGCTTTTCAGCATCAATGCATCTGTGCCGGGCCTTATGGGCAGGTGTATGTCTGCTATCCTGGCTGTTTCACTTAGGCGCGGATCCACCACCACGAGGGTTCTATGGGGGTCTTGGGCCATGGAGGTCAGAAACCTCCTGGCCTGGGGCATTTGATGACTCTGCATGCCGTTCCAGCCCAAAGCCATCAGGACTTCGGTGTGATCATGGTCCGGAATTCCAAATAGATACTGCCTGCCTGTGACTCTTCCCCAAGCCCAGAAGTTTCCGGTGAGCTCCTGGGCCAAAGGGCTGTAATGGTAGCGAGAGCCCAGAGCCCTAAGAAGTCTTACTCCGAAGGCAGCCTCGAAATGGCATCCTTGTCCACCACCGCCCATGTATGCCACGGCTCTGGGTCCGTGGAGCTGCACTATGGATTCCAATTTGGCTGCTATTTCTCCCAGGGCCTGATCCCAGGAGATGCGCTGGAACCCCTCCTGGACCCGTTTGAGGGGATAAAGCAATCTGTCCGCATGGTAATGATGGTGGAGGACATTAAGCCCCTTTCTACAAGCATAGCCCTGGCTTCTGGGATTGTCCTTGTCTGGACGCACCCGTAAAATGCGGTTTTCCTCTACCATTACCTCCAGGCCGCAGTTCTGGGCGCAAAGCACGCATCCGGTCTTTTTCCATTCTCCCATGGCACTTCTCCCGACCAAGCCCGCATCAAACTCAAATAGCAGGCAGTGGAATCAGGCTTCTCAATTAGGCTGCCAGCCCCATCTGGGTACCTGACATGACCCCAGTGAGTGTGAGAGAAGCCTTGCCCACATAAGAACTGTATAGATTCGGAGGGTTCATTGTCTCAATCTTCCATGCCTGGTCAACCATGCGGCCAAAGGAAACCACATTCTTTGGAACATGGCCGCAAGTCAGCTTTTCTGAGCTCACAACGTGGCTCTGAATAGCTCTAGGACCAATTGCTCAGCAGCCCCTCCCAGGACCTGGAAGGCCAGTAGTGCCACCAGGGGAGAGAAATCTATGCCTCCCAGCTGTGGAATGAACCTTCTGAATGGGGCCAAAAGGGGCTCTGATACGCCATAGATGGCATGCACCAGCGGGTTTCTGGGATCCGGGCTAAACCAGGACAGAAGGGCTCCGGCCACCAATATCAGGGAAAAAAAGCCTGGAAAGGGGAAAAGGCCTATGAAAAGCAGGAGTCCCTCGAAAAAACCGGCCAGAAAGAGCTGGAGACCGGGGAAGTCCTGAAGTAGGAACAAGGCCCTAAATGCGCTGGAGAGAAGCACAAAGAGGACCCAAATCAAAAGCAAAGAACCCGTCAGAATCTTTCGCCTGGGATATCCCAGATAACCCAGCAGTGAGTCCAGAGGGATAAAGGCCCTGGCCACTACTTCCCCCAAAGGGTTTGCGTAAGTATGACGTGCCAACACAGCCACTGTCCAAAGCACCATGTAAGCCTGGAACAGAAGGTGAAGCAGCTCCAGCAGACTCTGGCCGACTCCCCTGGAAAAGCTCACATGCCCGGAAACCGAATAGAAGGCTCCCTTGAGCACGGTCAAGGCCACCACAGTGAGAAGAACTCCTTGTGCCTGGGTCCTGGTCAAATACCTGGAGGGCAAGAGCACGGGGTCAGTAATCTTGTAAAGGAGCCTGTACATGGGGTGGAAAAAGGCTTCAGCAGGCCTTACCAAGAGCCTTACCAAAAGAAGAATCACCATGAGTTCCAGAATTCCGGCCACTATGCCCATGGGTAGCGCTCCCAAGCCTCCTGAGATTTCCCAGAACAAGGGCAAGGTAGCCCAAGCCTTCAAGGATTGCAAGTGGGGAAGGACCCACAAAAGCCAAGCCGAGCCTGTGGGCTCGGCTGAAGCTAGTCTGGTGCTGAAGGCTTTTTATGTAAGGACTCTCTTTTGCTGATATGGATGAGAGGTGCCAGAGTCTTTCACTTGTTTGAATCATTTGGGCTGATGATGGCAGGATCTGATGGACTGGGTCTTGGGTCTCTGCTAAGATCATGCTTCTCGAGCCAGATGGAGGAGCCATGGGAGGCTGGCCAAAGATCAACAGGGGTTTTACCCTGAAGACCTGCACGGGGCTTTACGATCTTCACGCCAGGGTCCTGCGGGTGGGAAAGACCGATTGGCTGGTATGCATCTGGGGAGGGCAGAGGCCCCACATAGGAGCCGTTGCCATGGCAATGCCCAGGCCCAGCCTCAAGGATCCAACAAAGTGGAGCAGCACTGTTTCGGTCTTCACCTATCCCGGGCACAAGGAGGACCAACTGGTCAAGGAGGCGGCCCAGAGCCTTTCGGCTGCTCTGAGGGGAAATGTGGTTGTATGCGCAGGGGCCCATTGGGAGGATTTGAGCCCCGAAGGCATCCAGAAGGTGATTGAGAACTGCAGAGCCTTGGTCTTGCTCATTCTGGAGCGTCTGGGATCTTCTCCAGACTGCAGGGTATTGCCCTGAGATTCACACTGGCCAAAAGAGGGTCAAAGGGAGGCCCCTGGCTGGTCAGCAGGTTCAAATTGGCCTCCTGCCATCCCAAGAGGGTATCCATGCCCTTTTCGGGGAACCACCAGCCATAGGCAGCGCAGACCACCCTGGGATCCAGCCCTTCCACCAGGCGGACCCTCTGGCGAATCCTGCCCACAGAAGAGCTAACCCAAACCCAGTCTCCCTGACTCAGGCCCAGCAGCGATGCTGTCTCAGGGGAGATCTCCACCATGGGCTCAGGGGAGATCTTCCTGAGGGATGGGATCTGCCTGTACGCGGAGTGGAAGAAAACCGGGTCCTTGGCGCTTGTCAAAATAAAGGGGAAATCCTTGGATGGACCAGACCCCCAATCCGAGGGTTTTGGGAAACCTGGGAGCGGGTCAAGCCCTCTTTGGGCCAACTGCTGGCACATGATTTCCACTTTCCCCGAAGGGGTCTTGAATCCACCTTTGAGGTAAGTCCTGTATTGAGGAGAACCCCAAAGCACAAGAGTGTCCTTGAACTGGTCATATGTGATGTTTGAAGGGGCCAGAACCTCCTCCAGGATTTGAGTCTCGTTGTCCCAAAAAAGCTCTTTTAGCCCCAGGGTCTTGGCCAGTTCGTTGAGAATTCTAAGGTCAGACCAGGCCTCTTTGGGAGGCTCCACTATCTTGGGCCTGGCCAGGATGAAGCTTTTGGGCAGCCCGTAGTTGCCTATGTCATGGAACTCCATGTGGGTGGCTGCAGGCAAAACCAGATCCGCCATGGCGCCCGTGGGGGTCATGAAGATTTCGGCCACAGCCAGAAAATCCAGCTTGTCCAGGGCCTCCTGCACCCTTGGAGAGCCAGGATAACTCAACATGGGATTTGTGCCCTGAAGATAGGCGAGCTTAACGGGATAGGGCCTGTTAGTTAAGATAGCTTCTGTGGCCATCTGGGCCGGCACAGTGGCCAGAAGGGGATGCAGGTTCCAGGATGAGCTCAGCATCTTTTGCCTTCGATCCGGGAGCCTGTTGGCCAGAACCAGATCCCTGGGGGCAATGCACTTGGGTGGGGCGGGTCTGATATTTCCCCCCGGCACTTCCAGGTTGCCCCCCAGGGCCATGAGACAGGCCAGGGCCCTGCAGGTCTGGTGTGCCCAGATGGTGTGCTCCAGAGCGTTTCCCATCTGAATGGCAGCCGGCTTGGTCTTGGCAAAAAGCCTGGCTGCTTCTCTTATTTGCCCTGAACCAACCCAGGTGATCTCTTCCACCTGCTCGAGGCTGTAATTCTGGAGCCTCTGGGTGAGATCCTGGTAACCCACACTCCAGCTCTGGAGGAATTCCTGATCCGCCAGCCCTTCTTCCACCATGACTTTCATGATGCCCATGGCCAGGATTGCGTCTGAGCCCGGTCTGGGCTTGAGCCAAAGCTGCGCCTTGCGAGCCATGCGGGTGGGCCTGGGATCAACCACAATCAGCCTGCTGCCCTTCTCCAGAGCTCTCCTGAGCCTCGAAGAGATGGTGGCCTCCTCATTGGTCTGATCCAGATTGCTTCCCCAAAGCACTATGCAGGCAGGGGGATGATCGTAGTCCACCTCTGGCCAGAAGCCGAATGTTATCACCGAGGAGATCTCCCTGGGCATGTGGCACATGTTTCCAATGCCAGCCACATTGGGAGAACCCAATGCATTGGCCAATCTCATCAAGATCCAGAACTCCAGCCCCTTGGGTGCACCCTGGGCGAATAGCACGGCCTGGGGCCCGAAGCTTCTGGCTGCTTCCCTTATTTTTTGGGAAAGAAGCTCCAGGGCCTGGGGCCATGATATCTTTTTCCACCTGCCTTCCCCTCGACGGCCCTTTCTAAGAAGGGGCTTTCTGAGCCTCTGGGGATGATACAGCCTCTGGGCAGCGGCCAGCCCCTTGGGGCACACATATCCCAGGCTTATGGGAGATTCTGGATCCCCCTGTACCTTGATCACCTTGCCGTCTTTGACCGTGACCAACAAAGCGCAGCCACCGTGGTCCATCCTGGCGCAGTAAGTTCGCCGAATCTCCTCCATGGATCAAAACCCCCTTTGATTCCCTAAAGCGCCTCAAATCCTCTCCAGGCCAGCTCCTTCAAAGCAATCTTACCTTATGCGGCGCAGACCCCTGCCACCTGTTTGCTTGAGCGCCACCCGGGCAGATTGTATGTTGACCATGTTGGCCACCAGGAAGTCTATGTTGGGTATTGTAGCGCCGGAGCTAACCTGGACAGGGTCGGGGTAATAACCACACGCTTCCCCAGTATCGCAGATCCATCCATCCTCATCGCGGTCGGTCCCGGCGAAAAACAAATACTCCCCCTGGGGCAGGAAGGGTGTAAGGTAAAGATAATTGCCTTGGGAGTCCGTGACTGCCTCGGCCACCGTGTAATAGGTCTCAGGATCCACTGCCAGCACATAGAGGGTTCCCACCTCCCCTTTTAATGCTCCTGAACTGACCTTGAGGCTGACTTCCACGGAGGCAACGGGATCTCCCTGGGTGGCATCTGAAAATACGGTCACCCGGCCCGAGTAATCCCCCTCGGAAAGCCCGCTTCTGTCCACAGAAATGGTCAATCTAAGGGGTGCTATGCCAGATGTGGGTGTAACATTTATCCAGGTTTGGTCCCCTGTCACCTCGTTGACCGTGAGGGTCCCGCTGCCACGGTTGCTCACATCCACATAGAGGGTCTCCAAGAAGGTGTCGAAGTTGAGCCTGTTTGTTGACAAAGAGAGAACTGAACCAGATACCCCTGGGGAGCCTATGATGGCCTGGGCTGCAGCCAGAGCCATGGGCGTGTCTATGAGCCCGTGGCCGTAAAGGTCGTCTTTTCCTGCAGCTCCAATATCCTTGGTTATTCTCACGCCTGGGGCCGAGGCGTGATTGCCTGCCAGGAGGGAGTCCAAATCAGCCGGTGTCATCTCTGGATTGACTGCCAGCATCAGGGCCACCACGCCCGCCATGTGGGGGCAGGCCATGGAGGTGCCTTGATAAAAAACATAGTTGTAACTGGTTATGGCACCTCGATACTGGTTGGCCAGTGTGCTCAAGACCCCGTCTGGGTAGCCGTCTCCGGTCAGATCCACAGAGACATTCCCACCCGGGGCAGCCACATCTATCCAGTCGCCGTAGTTTGAGTAGGGCGCCTTCTGGCCCGAGGCATCCACTGCTGATACTGCTACCACTGCCTGATAAGCCGCAGGGTAGAAAAAAGTGCTGGTGTTACTGTTTCCTGCGGCGGCCAATATTATCACCCCTTGGTCTCTGGCTGCTCTAACTGCATCCAAAAGGGTCTGATTGTAACCCGGGCCCCCCAGGCTCGTGTTGATTATATGAGCCCTCTTTTGAGGAAGGGTACCAGAGGCATTGCTAAGACCCGCAGCATACCTTATGCCCTGGGCTATGTCCGAATCCGTGCCGCCTCCCACCCCAAGCACTCTTATGGGCATGATCTTCCCACGCCAAGTCACTCCAGCAACTCCTATGGAGTTGTTGGTGGCAGCTCCTATGGTGCCTGCCACGTGGGTGCCGTGGAAGCTGCTGCTAAATCCTTCAGGGTCATCTCCTGGATCCTCTGGATCGGGATCTATTCCGTCTCCATCATTGGCCATGGAAGTTATGCTCACGAAGTCGTACCCTGAGACAAGTCTTCCGGCTAGATCCGGATGAAGGCTTAAGATCCCTGTGTCCAAGACCGCCACTATGATCTCGTCGCTTCCTGTGGTCACATCCCAGGCCTGGGGGAGCCCTATGAGATCGTAGTGCCACTGGTAGCCGAAGTATGTGTCATTGGGGGTAAGAAGGGGCCTCCTGATATAGTTGGGCTCTGCGTACTCCACCTCTGGGTCCAGCCTAAGGCGCCTTATGGCCTCCAGGGTCAATCGCTTGAGTAATTCCCGCTCATCCCCCACTGGCTTACCCTTCTCCAGGCTCTTTTTCTTTGCCGTCTCAAGAGAGGAAGTATCCACCTGGAAGATCTCCACCTCAGGGGGCAGGCTCTTCTTGAGGACCAGCCCGTGGCGTAAACCCAGGACCCCAGGGTCCACCTTTTTGCCTGATTTGGGGGAAGGCTTGCGCTTCACAAGCACTTCCCCGGGCACGAAATCTGCATCAGGGGGAATGGGACCCCCGAATGTCGAGCCTCCAGATGCTGTAGACTCCACTGAGAGCACATAGGAGCTTGCTCCCTTGTAAGCCGACACTCCAAGCAGATAGGTGCCAGGCTCTTGGATTTCCACCATCTCTGTAGCTAGAAGTCCTTCGGAGCGCTGCAAGAGACTGGTTCCCCAAGAGTCCAGAACAAAGAGGTCCAGGTCGTTTGCTCTGAGATTGTCCGCTCCCATGGTGAGGGTCACCCTGGAAGGCTCTGTCAATGTAACCTTGAATAGATCCTGTAGCCAGATCCAATCCCCGGGATAGTCCGGATCCGGAATCTTGTAGGACTCATCAAACTCTCCCGCATAGCCTGCCAGGCTGTAACCAGGGCCTGGGATGACCCTGGGGTCATGGGGGTCCTGGTTGGGTTCCTGCTCCAGGAGATTGTTAGGGGGAACACCTATGGCTCCAGAGACCTTTCCGCAACTCTGGCTTTGTATGTCCCCTCGTTCGGAAAGGAAGGTCCACTTTTTCTTGCTTTTCACCTGGGGGTAAAAGACGATGCATTCCTGTTCATCTCCCACAGAAGCTGCCACTGCAAAGGGGTTCAAAAGTTCCCAAAGATAAAGCCCCTTGGCCTGGATCTTGAATTTACCTGTGGCAGTATCGATGCTGAGCTTGCGTATGCCTGGGTAATGGGGACGAGAGTAAATTAGCTTGGAGCCCTTTGGTGAGAAACTAAAGGCAGAAAGGGTCTGCTGGTACGGACCCAACTGGAGCGTAAGGCCAGAGTCCTGTCCTGGGATGAGCCTCCAGTCTGAACCAGCCAGGGTCATGGAGTCATGAAAGGGAGCCTGCCAGTTGAAAACCACCTTGCCCTTCTCTATGGTAAAGGCAAAAGCAGATCCGGCCGCGGCACTCCAGGCCAAAAGCCCGATGACCACCAGCCAAGCAGGAGGCATTCCAGTGATTTTCTTCAAGTTGCACCTCCCATGCTTTCTCAAGTGAGTCTGGCCCTATGCTGGCAAGCATGCTTCAGCCAACCCCCTGGGTCAAGGGTTCGATAAGTGAAGACCATCCGCAAATTAATTTTATCTCCAGACTAAAGATATTCCCGCAAAAGGCTTTTGGCCTCAATTCCACCCTTCCCAAGATGTCATGGCAGGTTCTTGGAGCCTGATCTTCTGAGTCCAGGAGTCCTTGACCACTCATCCTGGGCTGGCCATACTGGAAAAAAATTCTTCTTGGAGAATTGCCCTGCAGAAGTTTCACGATGCTCTCATAATAGGCTCGGGGATGGCTGGCCTGAGGGCAGCAGTTGAGCTGGCCCAAGAGGCCAGTGTGGCTGTTGTGAGCAAGGTCTTTCCCACCCGTTCCCATTCTGGAGCGGCCCAGGGCGGGATCACCGCGGCCTTGGGCAACGAGGAAGAGGATCATTGGGAATGGCACATGTTCGACACAGTCAAGGGAAGCGACTACCTGGCAGACCAGGATGCTGTGGAGGTCATGGTGAGGGACGCTCCCAGGGCCATACTGGAGCTGGAGCACATGGGGGTGCCTTTCAGCCGCAACCACCGGGGCCTCATAGCCCAAAGGGCCTTCGGAGGCCACACAAGGGATTTTGGGAAGGCCCCTGTGAAGAGGGCCTGCTACGCCTCTGACAGGACCGGCAGGGTGATAGTGGACACCCTTTACGAGCAATGTCTGAAAATGGGGGTTGTGTTCTACCCGGAGTTTCTGCTCCTGGATGTGATATTCCAGCAGAAGAGATGCGTGGGGGCATGGCTTCTGGATATCTCCAGGGGTGAGGCTTTGAGGGTTTGGGCCAAGAGCGTGTTGATAGCCACGGGGGGGGCGGGCAGGCTCTTTCGCACCACCTCCAACTGCTCTGGCAACACAGGGGATGGTTTGGCCGTGGTCTTGTGCCATGGGATACCTCTTCAGGACATGGAGTTCGTGCAGTTTCACCCCACAGGCCTCAGAGGAGTGGGAATTCTCTTGAGCGAGGCGGCCAGGGGTGAGGGAGGGGTACTCAGAAACGGCCTGGGGGAGCGCTTTATGGCCAGGTACGCCCCCCAGATCCTGGATCTGGCTCCCAGGGACATAGTGAGCAGGGCCATATTGAAGGAGATCAGGGAAGGAAGGGGTGTGGAAGGGCAACCTTATGTGCACCTGGATCTCACAGGCTTGGGAGAGAAGCGCATCAAGGAGAGGCTTTGGGAGGTGGCCTCATTTGCCAGGATCTATGGCGGCGTGGACGCCTCTTTGGAGCCCATTCCTGTTGAGCCCACCTGCCATTATTTCATGGGAGGAATTCCCACTGACCCCGACGGGAGGGTCTTGGGGGACGGCAAGCAAAGCCCTGTACAGGGACTTTTCGCCGCAGGGGAATGCGCATGCGTCTCTGTGCACGGGGCCAACAGACTGGGTTGCAACTCCCTTTTGGACCTGGTAGTTTTCGGAAGAAGGGCCGCAAAGGCCATGGCAGAAAGCATAAAAGAGGCCCCTGATCTGCCCCTTCAAGACATGGGAGAGCCCCATAAGCCCGAAAGACTCCAGAGGTTGCTGCAGGCAAGGGGTCCAGAAACGGTACCCGGAATCAGGCAGGACCTGCAGAGCCTTCTCATGGATCACTGCTCGGTCTTCAGAGATGAAAAGGGACTCCTTGCTGCCCTAGAGGGAGTCCTGGAGCTTCAGCAACGTTTTACACGCTTGGGTCTTGGAGGCGGAGGAAGGAGTTTTGATCTGGAGGTGGTGGAAGCCCTGGAGCTGGAGCACATGCTGGTTGTGGCAAGGGTGGTTGTGGAAAGCGCTCTTTGCAGAGAAGAGAGCCGCGGGGCCCATTTCAGGGAGGATCATCCCCAGAGGAACGACGCCCTTTTTCTAAGACACACCTTGGCCTTCTACGATGGGCAAGAGGTCCGTATAGATTGGAAGCCCGTAAAGATTACCCGCTTTCCACCAAAGGAGCGTACATACTGAGGAGCACACGCACATGCTGGTGACACTGAGGGTCTTCAGGCTGGATCCCACCCGGGAATCAGAGCCCCATTATGATGAGTTTCCCATGGAGGCCAAGCCCTGGGAGCGGATCCTGGATTGCCTGAACAGGGCAAGGTGGGAGCAGGATCCTTCCCTGGCTTTCAGGAGTTCCTGCGGCCACGGCATATGCGGCTCTGACGGAATGCTCATAAACGGCGTATGTGGTTTGGCCTGCCAGAGGCTCGTGAAGGACTACCCAGAAGGCCTGATCACCCTGGAGCCCCTCCCCAATTTCCAGGTGATCAGGGATCTGGTGGTGGACCTGGATCCCTTTTACCAGAAGTATGAAAAGGTAAAGCCATACTTGATAACAGGGGAGCAGGCCCCCGAGAGGGAGAGGCTGCAGAGTCCCTCGGAAAGGGAAGTATTCGATGAGGCCATCCGCTGCATTCTCTGTGCATGCTGCACCGCTAGCTGCCCCATCACACCCAAACAGAGTGAATTTCTGGGGCCTGCGGCCCTGCTCAGGGCCTTCAGGTATCTGTTTGACTCCAGAGATCAGGCTTCCAGGGAGAGAATGGAGATCCTGGACAGGGAGCAAGGCATCTGGGGCTGCAAGGGCCACGGTCTTTGCACCAGGGTCTGCCCCAAGGAGATAGATGTGCGCAAGTGGCTGGGACGCACTAAAAAACGTTTGCATGATGCCCGCAGAGCAACTGGCTCAAAACATGAACTTTCCACCGACACTGGAGGGCAGGGGCCTGCCTGAGAAACACCCATGCAGTGATTTGCTGGGTAAGCCTGGGAATCTGGGAGGTAGAGATGCAGGATGGGGGACTGGCAAAGGGCTGCTTCCTGGTGCAGAGGCCCAGGGAGATGGATCGCATTGGGGTATGGGGTTTTGGAAACGTGTCCAGGGATGTTGTGGTCTTTCTTGTGGATGAGGGGCTGGGCAAGGAAATAGTCTTTTACGGAAGACCGCAGCCCGATTATCCCAACAGGGCGGCTGCATGGATAGAGGATCTCAAGGCCAACTCCACCCGAAGACCCAGACTCGTGGGCACCAACAAGGTGGAGGATATGGCCGGTCTGGACGTTATCTTCGTGGGGGTGGGAGTTCCCAGAAAAGAGGGGCAAAGCAGAAGGGATCTTTTGGGAGTGAACACCGAGATCATTGCCCAGACTTCCATGGAGATAAAAAGACTTTACGGGGGCTGCGATCCTGAAAACCTTCCCATTCTGATTTTCATGGGGAATCCGGTTACTACAATGACCTGGGTGGGGTACAAGGTCAGCGGCTTTCCCAGGCAGAAGGTCATGGGGCAGGCCGGTAACCTGGATGCCAGGCGCATCTGTTATGCCATGGCCAAGGAGCTGGGCATCTCGGGCAATGAGATGAGAGGGATCGTTTTCGGGGACCACGGAGACTCCATGGTGGTGAGCCCCCGTTTTTTTTCTGTGGGGGGGATCCCCCTGGACCTTCTCTTGAGGGCCAAGAAAATTGATTCCTCAAAGGTGGCGGCTGTGCTGGAGCAGGCAAAAAAGGGGGGAACGCATTTCGTGGCAGCAACGGGTCACAGCGCCTCGGTGGGGCCTGCCAAGGCCGTGGGGCAGATGTTGCGGGCCATCATAAGCGGGGAGCCAGAGGTGCAACCTGTGGTGGCCATTCTGGAAAAAGAGTATGGCCTCATCCAACCTCAGGACAAAATAGACTCCATGGGCTTTGGTGTACCGGCCAGGATCGGTCCTGGCGGGGTGGAGGAGATCTATGAATTGGAAGTGGAAGATATTCTAGAAGAGCTAAGGGTCTCGGCTGAAGCCATAAAGGAAGACACCCGTGGAGCAGCCCGGATTCTGGAGGAAAAGTTCTCAATTAGCTGAACCCTTCCCAGAAGTGTACAAGAAGGCAGCCAGAGGAGGTGAGCAGATGGAAATTCCGGTTTATGTGACTGCAGCTGAGGTGCAGAGGGTATGCAAGGCTTTGGGCATCAGGGATTGGAGCCGTCTCAAGAATGCCAAGGTCACGGACAAGGAAGCCCGTATCATCCTCAAGGAGGTAAATTCCGAGGGGATGCGCATTCCTTTGGAGGAGTTCAAAGTGGGGCTGGAGGTGGAGCTGGAGCATGGAACCCGATTCCCTGATGCCAATGTCACCAACAACCATCCCCTTCTGACCGGCAAAATAGTACTGGCTCATCTGAAGGAATCCATGGACTACTACCAGAGGCTTGAGGTGGCCGAGCTGGAGGGTGATCTTCTCAAGGCTCTGTTGGCCAAAGACTCCTCCAGGGTGGAGTCTTATTATCGCAGGCTTCTAAAGGCAAGATCCGTCTTGGCCCAGACAGAGGCCAAGGCTCTCAAATAGAGCGGCCGGCCAGCTTGGCCCAGGTGTCCTTTAGAGAAACCGTGCGGTTGAAAACCAGCTTTCCCCTGGCCCCTTCCACGGGGTCCAAGTTGAAGTAACCCAGGCGCTCGAACTGGAAATGGTCTCCAGGGGAGGCCTCGGCCAGGCTGGGCTCCACCCTTGCCCCCTCTATCACCTCCAGGGAGCGTGGGTTCAAGTAGCTCAGGAAATCCGGTCCCTCATTGGGATCCTCCACCATGAAGAGCCGATCATAGAGATGCACCCTGGCTTCCAATGAGTGCTGTGCAGAAACCCAGTGAATGGTGCCCTTGACCTTTCGGCCGTCAGGTGCAAAACCGCTTCTGGTATGGGGGTCGTAAGTGCAGCGAAGCTCCAAGATCTGCCCGCTGGATGGGTCCTTGAGCACATCCACACACTTTATGAAAAAGCCGTAACGCAGCCGAACCTCCCTGCCCGGTGCCAGCCTGTGGAAATTGCGGGGAGGCTCTTCCATGAAGTCCTCTTTCTCGATGAAGATGGTTCTGGAAAAGGGGATCAGCCTGGAGCCCAAAGATGGATCATCTGGATGGTAAGGTCCCTGCAACTCCTCCAGCCTGCCCTCGGGAAAGTTCTCTATGACCACCTTGAGGGGTCTGAGCACTGCCATGACCCTGCGAGCCCTTCGGTTCAGATCCTCTCTGACACAATGCTCCAGCAGCCCTATGTCCACAAGGCTGTCTCTGCGGGCAACCCCTATCCTTTCACAGAAATCCCTTATGGCTTGGGCAGTATAGCCCCTTCTTCTCAGGCCTGCGATAGTGGGCATGCGGGGATCGTCCCATCCCTTTACAATGCCTTTTTCCACAAGCTGGATGAGTTTTCGTTTGCTCAGCACCGTGTAACTCAGGTTGAGCCTTGCAAACTCTATCTGCTGAGGGTGGCAGGGGGCGCTTGCATTCTCCAGCACCCAATCGTAGAGGGGTCTGTTGACCTCGAACTCCAGGGTGCAGATGGAGTGGGTTATGCCCTCGATGGCGTCTGAGAGACAGTGGGTGAAATCATACATGGGATAGATGCACCATCTGTCCCCAGTGCGATGGTGTCTTACTTTTCGTATGCGATATAGCACCGGATCCCGCATGAGCAAATTGGGGGAGGCCATGTCGATCTTTGCTCTCAACACGTGCTGGCCGTCGGTAAACTCCCCTTTTCTCATGCGCTCGAAGAGCTCCAGGTTTTCCTCCACTGAGCGGTTGCGGTAAGGGCTCTCTTTTCCAGGCTGGGTGGGAGTGCCCCTCATCTCTCGGATCTCTTCCTGGGTGGAGCTGTCCACATAAGCCTTTCCCTTGCGAATGAGCTCCAAGGCGTATTGGTAGAGCTGTTCGAAATAGTCCGATGCAAAGTAGAGCCTGTTGCCCCAATCGAAGCCCAACCATCGCACATCTTCCTTGATGGATTCTACATACCTGGCCTCTTCTTTGGTGGGATTGGTGTCGTCGAAGCGCAGGTTGCAGGTGCCGCCGAACTCCTGTGCAATGCCGAAATTGAGACATATGGACTTGGCATGACCTATGTGAAGAAAGCCGTTGGGCTCCGGAGGGAAACGAGTGGCCACCCTCCCGTTGTTTTTCCCCTTTCGGAGGTCTTCTCGAATAATCTCCCTGATGAAATCCCTAGATTCAGGCTCTTTTTTCATGGGCTATTTCTATCCACTTGCAAAAAAGGCCGTTGCCTAAAATGTCAACCTTAGCTTCATGTGGCCATGATATGGTCTGGCAGGGCCATGGTCAAGGCAATGCAGGCAGCAGCTGAGATTCCAGGCATGCATTGAAGCCCTGGAAAAGCTTTCCCAGAGCCAGGCCTTGCTGGAGAGCCCTAACCGCCAGGTCTGCAATGGCCGGTGGACATGGCAGTTACAGAATGGGCCCGGCTCATGATATGATGTTATAGATCTTTGCTGGAGCTTGGGCCTGGAGCCTTAAGGCCTCGGAATTTGGCCTCAAGAGAACCCATCGATGGCAGGATTGAAGCCAGTCGTTTACTTTCCCTATATCGACCTGGAGGCAAAGCCCCTTTGGGGTCTGCTTCTTTGGTTTGAGAAGATATTGGTGCTTCAGCCTGTTTTCTCCTGCCTTTCCCCCTACACAGAAGAAGCCCAGAAAATGGGCTGGGTGCACGTGCGGCGGCCTTTGGGTTTGAGCCTGGATCATAAGAGCGTAAGAGCTCTATTAGGGGAATGGGAAAGGTTGGGCAGGCTTTATCAGGAAAGCGGTTACCTGAGATATCTTCAGTACGCAGGCCTGGAATCACAGGAGGAGCCGGGTTGGGATCTGGTCAAGAAGATTCGTGATTACGGAACACCTCTGAAGGATCACTCCCCCCAGGAAGAGACTCTCAGAGGTCACCTGCTCTTGCAACTGGCCCAGGACCTGGATCGCCAAAGGAGTGAAATCCGGGAGGAGCTGGTGGGTTTAAAACAGACTCAGGCCCGGATGTTTGTGCATCTGGGTGTGGAGGAGGCGGATGTGCCCCGTTGGATGGGGGAGCCTCTTGCCACTTTGGAGCAGGACGACATCCTGATACCCCAGAGGGTAAGAGCCTTTGCCGAGATGATGTGCGCCTTGGACCAGCAACAGAATTTTCCCCTGTTGACTCCCAACAGGCTGGTATTGGAGCACCTTCTGGAGCGGGCCGCACAGGAAGGTGAGGAGATGCCTTTGGCTCTCATGCACCTTAGGCTCCCCATGTTTTCTCCCTCGGATTCCAGGGAAACGGCCAGATTACGGCAAGGTCTGGCAGATCTGCTGCCATGGAGAACCTTCTGTGACAAGATGGAAGGATTTCTGGAGGAGCTCAGAAGCATGGAGGCCCAAGAGCTTCAGGCCTCCCTGCCCAGGGCCAGGGCTTTGGCATCCTATTTCCATGAGCAGGTGCGGGACAATCTGCTGGAAACAGTTGGTGTCATGGAACCCAGATGGGAAGAAGGTTGGACCGATGCCATGCTTCAGTTGGTGGTGATGCCGGCTTGGGAGGTTCGCAGCCTGTGGGGTTCGTACAGCCGGGGGGAAACAAACTTACTCGTCATGCACTGGGAGACATCTCCAGAAAAGTCCATGGGGGGTTCTCATAAATAAGAGGACTCGTGGCCTGGAGGATTGGCCCAAACTGAAGCGGGATCCCAGGAAACAGGGCCTCCAGGGGGGGCCGGCTCATGGGATTTGCATACATGATCTGAGAGAAGAGTAAGGATTCATCAAGGCTTTGGGAGACAGGCCCTCACAGCCCGGGTGGGCGACAGCTGGATGTACAACAGCCAGACTTTCTAACAGATGGGGTATTGGGAACCTCGGGAAGCTCAGGACTGACTGAGGGATTGCAGAGGCCTGCGGCTGCAGGGAGGCAACATGGAAAGAAAGCATGCGGTTCTGGCCTTGGAGGACGGCCTTTGGTTCAAGGGGTACTCCTTTGGGGCCGAAGGGGAGGCCTACGGGGAAGTTGTCTTCAACACATCCATGTGTGGATACCAAGAGATTTTGACAGATCCTTCTTACAAGGGCCAGATCGTGGCCATGACATATCCGCTTATTGGCAACTACGGAGTCAACCCCCAGGATGTGGAGTCTTGGAAGCCCCATGTGGAAGGATTCGTGGTAAGGGAATACTCACCCACTTATAGCAACTGGAGGGCCACAGGCTCCCTGGGAGATTACCTGAAACGCCATGGGATAGTGGCGGTGGAAGGCGTGGACACACGGGCTCTCACCAAGCATATCCGACAGGCCGGGGCCATGAGGGCGGTTCTCTCCACGCTGGAGTCAGATCCAGACGTTTTGGTGGAAAAGGCCCGTTGTTCTCCAGGCCTCATAGGCCGGGATCTAGTCAAGGAGGTGACCTGCAGGGAGCCCTTTGAATGGGAGGAGTTGAAGACCCAACTGGAACTGGGAAAGGATGAACCCTCCCGAGCGGGCGGGGAGCGAAGGAGACCAGAACCTCCATACAGGGTGGTGGCTGTAGACGGTGGGGTCAAGTATAACATTCTTCGGCTTCTGGCCTCGGCAGGTTGCCACGTGCGGGTTGTCCCGGCCCACACCACGGCCCGCGAAATCCTGGAGCTGGAGCCCGAGGGCATATTTCTCTCGAATGGACCTGGGGATCCCGAAGGGGTCCCGTACCTGATAGAGACCGTTAAAGAACTTCTGGGGAAAAGGCCCATTTTCGGGATCTGTCTGGGTCATCAGATATTGGGCCTGGCCTTGGGTGGCCGCACCTTCAAGCTGAAATTCGGTCACAGGGGAGGCAATCAGCCTGTAAAGGATTTGCGAACGGGTAAGGTGGAGATAACGGCTCAAAATCACGGGTTTTGCGTGGACATGGAAAGCCTGGATCCCCGGCAGGTGGAGCTCACCCACGTGAACCTCAATGATCAGACTCTGGAGGGCTTGCGCCACAGGGGGCTGCCCATTCTATCTGTGCAGTACCACCCGGAGGCAGCCCCAGGACCCCATGACGCCAGGTATTTGTTTGGGGATTTTGTGGCCATGATGGAAAAGAACCGAAGATAGGACAAGAGGGTTTCCGAGCCAAGCCCAGTGCCCCAAAGGGGTTTGGGCCTCAGATGAAGGGAACTTTAGGGAATATGAGCAGCCTCCTCAGAAGATCTCAAAACCCATGTGAGCCCGCAGGGAACTCAGAAGGTAAGGATACATGCCCAAGAGAGAGGACATCCACAAGATCTTGATCATAGGCTCCGGCCCCATAGTCATTGGTCAGGCCTGCGAGTTCGACTACTCGGGAAGCCAGGCTTGCAAGGCTTTGAGGGAGGAAGGTTATCAGGTGGTGCTCATCAACAGCAACCCCGCCACCATCATGACAGATCCTGAGATGGCGGATCGTACCTACATAGAGCCCGTAGTGCCAGAGGCCGTGGAGCGGATAATTGAGAGGGAAAGGCCCGATGCGCTTCTTCCCACTTTGGGAGGTCAGACCGGTCTCAACGTGGCAGTGCAGGTGGCCGACAGCGGGGTCTTGGAGCGCTTTGGTGTGGAAATGATAGGGGCAAAGCTGGAGGCCATTAAGAAGGCCGAGAACCGGGAGCTTTTCCGGGAGGCCATGTCTCGGATAGGATTGGATCTGCCTCGCAGCGGGCTGGCCCATTGCCTGGAAGAGGCCAGGGCCGTGGCCCAGGACTTGGGTTTTCCCATCATAATAAGACCAGCCTTCACCTTGGGCGGGATAGGGGGAGGGGTGGCCTACAATCTGGAAGAGTTGGAGGAGAAGGCTGCCAGGGGTCTAGAGGCAAGCATGATCCGGCAGATTCTCCTGGAAGAATCTGTGATAGGCTGGAAAGAGTTCGAGTTGGAGGTGATGCGGGACCTCAAGGACAACGTGGTCATCATATGCTCCATAGAGAACCTGGATCCCATGGGAATACACACGGGCGATAGCATCACAGTGGCCCCGGCCCAGACCCTCACGGATTGGGAATATCAGCGCATGAGGGATGCGGCCATAGCCTGTATAAGGGAGATAGGGGTGGAGACAGGGGGTTCCAACATACAGTTCGCCATCAACCCCAGAGATGGCCGTATGGTTATCATAGAGATGAATCCCAGGGTCTCCAGGAGCTCTGCCCTGGCCTCCAAGGCCACGGGTTTTCCCATAGCCAAGATAGCCGCGAAGCTGGCAGTGGGTTACACCCTGGATGAGATAGCCAACGACATCACCAGGGAGACACCTGCCTCTTTCGAGCCCACCATAGACTACTGTGTGGTAAAGATACCCAGGTTCACCTTTGAGAAGTTTCCAGGCTCGGATCCCACCCTCACCACTTCCATGAAGTCAGTGGGGGAGACCATGGCCATAGGCCGCACCTTCAAGGAAGCGCTTCAAAAGGGGCTCAGATCTCTGGAGATAGGCCGCTACGGGCTGGGCAACGACGGGAAAGACTGGCAGGTCTGGACGCCCGAGAACGTCACCGAGGAATCCAGGCAGGAGACTCCGGTGCAACTCAAGCTGCTCCAGAGGAGGCCGGATCCCAAGGCCATGACCCCCGAGGAGAGGTGGGCCAGGATAAGGGAGAAGCTTAGGATCCCCAATCCCTTGAGGATCTTCTTTGTGCGTCTAGCCCTGCTGGAAGGAATGGAGGTGGAAGAGATCCACAAGCTCACGAGCATAGACCCATGGTTCCTGCATCACATCAAACAGCTAGTGGAGATGGAGAGGGAGATTCTGGCAGCCAGGCCCCAGGCAGTGGGGCAAAAAGAGGGGGAGGCTTTGGACCTGGAGACCTTGAAGTGCTCCGTGGGGAAAGATCTTCTCTGGATGGCCAAGAGCTACGGCTTCTCGGATGTGCAACTGGCTCACATGTGGGGTACCGAGGAGGAGACCGTAAGGCAGCTGAGGCTCTCCCTTGGGGTGGTGCCAGCTTTCAAGCTGGTGGATACCTGCGCAGCGGAATTCGAAGCCTACACCCCTTATTATTATTCCACGTACGAGCCTATGGATGAGAGCCGGTCCTCGGATCGGCCCAAGGTAATGATATTGGGCGGAGGGCCCAACCGCATAGGCCAGGGCATAGAGTTCGACTATTGCTGTTGCCATGCTTCCTTTGCCCTGAGGGAGATGGGCTTTGAGAGCATAATGGTGAACTCCAACCCCGAGACCGTCAGCACGGATTACGACACCTCCGACAGGCTCTACTTCGAGCCCCTCACCAGGGAGGATGTGCTGGCCATAGTGGAAAGGGAAAAGCCCCTGGGGCTCATAGTGCAGTTTGGGGGCCAGACCCCTTTGAATCTGGCCGTTTCCCTCCAGAAGGCCGGAGTGAGACTACTGGGCACCTCATCGGACAGCATAGACAGGGCCGAGGACCGGGAGAGATTCCAGGAACTGCTCAGGAAATTGGGGCTGGTCCAGCCCGAAAACGGGACAGCCACATCCATTGCTCAAGCCAAGGAGGTGGCCTCGGAAATAGGGTACCCTGTGGTTGTCAGGCCCTCCTTTGTTCTTGGGGGAAGGGCCATGGAGATCGTATATCATGAGAAGGACCTGGAGGCGTACGTGGCAATGGCTGTGGAGGCCTCCCCGGACAAACCGATTCTCATAGACAAGTACCTGGAAGACGCCATAGAGGTGGATGTGGATGCTGTGGCGGACGGACAGGATGTGATAATTGCCGGGATCATGGAGCATGTGGAGGAAGCGGGCATACATTCAGGCGACAGTGCCTGCGTGCTTCCTCCCATAACCCTCAACGAGCCTGTGCTGGAGGAGATCAGGCGCAACACCCATGCTCTGGCCAGGGAGCTGCAGGTGGTGGGGCTCATGAACATCCAATACGCGGTCAAAAATGATGTGGTGTACGTCCTGGAGGTGAATCCCAGGGCATCCCGCACTGTGCCCTTTGTGAGCAAGGCCACCGGGATCCCCTGGGCCAAGGTGGCCACCCGTGTGATGATGGGGCAGAAGCTAAGGGAAATGGGCATAACCAAGGAGGTGAAGCCTCCATATCTGGCGGTCAAGGAGTCGGTCTTCCCCTTCAAGAGGTTCCCGGGCGTGGACACCATATTGGGGCCCGAAATGCGCTCCACAGGAGAGGTCATGGGCATAGACTCGGCCTTTGGAATGGCCTTTGCGAAGAGCCAGATGGCCGCTGATCTGCAACTGCCCCTTGAGGGGACGGTTTTCGTGAGCGTGAGGAACAAAGACAAGAGAAACATCCTTTACATAGTGAAAAGGCTGGTGGATTTGGGCTTTGACATAGTGGCCACCGAAGGCACGGCCAATGCGCTGATTCGCAACGACATAGAGGTGACCAGGATCCGAAAGGTCTCCGAGGGAAGGCCCAATGTGGTGGATCTAATAAAAAACGGGCAGATCCATCTCATCATCAACATACCAACCCCTGGTCGAACACCCAGGCAGGACGAGGTGGCCATCCGCTGCACTGCCACAGCCTTCAACATCCCCATAGTCACCACCCTGAGCGGAGCTGCGGCAACGGTAAATGGCATCGAGGCCTTGAGAAAGAAGAGGCTCGAGGTGCGCTGCCTCCAGGAGTACCATTGCCTTCATTGAGCCCTTTCTGTTGGAAACACAACTCCACTTAATGATTCTTGCCCCAGGCATCAGACCCAGCTTGTCTTGCCAAGCCCAGCTCATGCAGGGTGCTGGTGGAAGCCGCAAAATAAGGGACCATTGACATAAAGTTGACAAGTTATCTCAGGACATTTATTGTCGAAGAGATCGGGAATCTGGAGAAAGCTTTTTTCATGGTATGGGCGGGGAGGTGTTTCCTTCCGGCAAACAAATGAAAGGAGGTTACAGGGCAACATGAACAAGAGGCGTGCATGGAGAGTTTACACAGTGGCGGGGCTTTTTATCATGGGGATCCTTGGCTTGAGTATGGCAGGTCAGCTCATGGCCCAGCCAAAGCCTCCAGCGGATTTCACCTACGATCAGGGAAAGGAAAGCCCGGGCAAGGTGACCTTCAGTCACGAAAAACACAGTGCCAAAAACCCCAAATGCACAGATTGCCACACCAAGATCTTCAAGATGAAAAGAGGCACAACTCCAGATTTTACAAAGGCCAACATGAAGCAGGGTCAAAACTGTGGCTCCTGTCACAATGGCCAGGTGGCCTTCAGTGTCAATGATCAGGCCTCATGCGTCAAATGCCACAAGAAGTGAACCGCTGGAAGGGCAGGGGATCCAGGGAGGACAAGAGGCATTGTGGTGCCCCTGGGCCTGAGTCCCGGATATCTTTTAACAAGTTGGAGGAAACTTTTCAATGACGGAGCAAGAAAAAATTGCCCCCGAGACAAGGAAACCTTCCTTGATGGCAAATCCCTTGAGCATGCTTGGCACCATCTTGGCCATCTGCTCTTTTTTGACGGTGCTGGCCCTCATGTACATAGATTTCTCAAGGGGGTTTGCCAATCCTTACATGGCAGTGGTCACTTACCAAATTGTCCCGGGAGGCATCATCACCGGGCTGGTGCTGATCCTTGTAGGGGTCTGGAGGGAGCACAGGAGGAGACATCGGGAGGTTCTGGGTGCTGAGGCCCCACTACCGTACATAGATCTCAACAAGCCCCGCCACAGAAGAGTCTTTATCACCGTGGTGGTGGTATCCTTCTTTTTCCTTGTGTTCTCGGCCATAGGCATGTACAGGACCTACCACTTCACCGAGTCCGTTGAGTTTTGCGGGCTGATCTGCCACTCGGTTATGAAACCGGAGTACACCCTTTATCAGAGATCCCCCCACGCCAGGGTGGCCTGCACCGAATGTCATGTGGGCCCAGGGGCCAGCTGGTTCGTCAAGTCCAAGATATCCGGGGTGTACCAGATTTACTCCACAGCTTTTGAAAAACACTCCAGGCCTATTCCCACCCCTGTGGAGAACCTGAGACCCGCCAGGGAGACCTGCGAGCAGTGTCACTGGCCCCAGAAGTTCTCGGGCTCTGTGGAGAGGGTAAGAACGCATTTTCTGGCTGATGAGAAAAACAGCCCTTGGACCATTCGACTGTTGCTCAAGGTGGGGGGAGGGGACCCGAGCCTGGGTCCTGTGCACGGCATCCATTGGCACATGAGCACAAATCAGAAGGTGGAATACGTGGCCCTGGACAAGGCCCGCCAGGATATCCCCTGGGTGAGGGTGACCGACGACAGGGGCAGAGTAACCGTGTACCAGGCCAGGGGCAAGGAGCTGGATCCCAAACAGATAGCCCCGGAACGGGTCAGGCTCATGGACTGTATAGACTGCCACAACAGGCCCACCCACATATACGCGCCTCCGGTGCGCTCGGTGAACCAATCCATGGCCCTGGGCCGGCTGGATAGAAACCTGCCTTATATCAAGAAGAACGCAGTGGAGGTCCTGACCATGGCTGCCAAGGAGAGCCGCACCGAGATGGAGGGGCTGAGCCTGATAGAGAAAAAACTCAGGGAGGATTATGCTCAGCATCCTGACCAGAAAAAGATACAGGATGCCATCTCTGAGGTGCAAAGGATCTTTCGAGAAACCATATTCCCTGAGATGAGGGCCAACTGGCAATCCTATCCGGACAATATCGGCCACTCCATCTGGCCTGGCTGCATCCGCTGCCATGATGGGGAACACATGAGCCCTGACGGCCGTGTCATCTCCCATGAATGCAACACCTGCCATCTCATCATCGCCCAGGGACCGGGCCTGGAACCCAAGGAAGTAGATGCTCTGGGTCTGGAGTTTCACCATCCAGGAGGAGACATCGGCAAAGAGCTTCTTTGCGGGAATTGCCATGGTGGCACCCTGGTTCAATGACTCTGTTGGCCCGCATCATTTGCCATGAGGGGATGATGCGGGCCAAGTTCACCTTATCCTTGGCATAAATCGGTCTATGCTCAAGTACAGCTCAGGAAAGCCCTTGCCATGGCAAGGGCCTCATTTTTTGGGCTGATCCAAATACCTTGACAACTCCCACCACGATGTGGTCATAATTGGGTTTGAATTTTGAGGGGGAATTAAAAAGGACAACCCGGGGGTGAATCATGGCAGGCTGGGCAGTTTTGCTGGCGGCCGGATTTTGGTGGCTTTTGAGTGCTCAAACCTGGGCCCAAAGCGTAGAGGCCAACAGTTGTGTGAACTGTCACCAGGAAGCCACAGGTAACCAGAAGGTGGACAAGAACTACCATCAGTGGAAAGACTCCTGGCATGCGGCCAGGAAGGTCACATGCGACAAGTGCCATGGCGGGAAACCCTCGGAGCCTAAGGCAGCGGCAGCCCACTCGGGCATGCTGGAGGGAGAGGGCAAAAAAACTCCATCTTATTATCTCAAGATGGACGAGCGATGTGGGCAGTGCCACGGGGGAGAGTATGCGGATTTTTCCACCAGCTCCCACTACAAGTTCCTGCAGCAGGGGCGGGGTCCCAGTTGTATAAGCTGCCATCATCCCAAGACCGGGCACACCTTCACCGTGAAGGAGATCGTGGCCTCATGCGTGGATTGCCATAACGAGTCCCTCAAGGGCTACCAGCATGTGCCTCAGGTGGCCAGGCTTCTTTTGGAGTCACTCAACCAGGCGGAATTCACCATAGGGTGCATGAGGGAGTTTGTGTCCATCAAGGAGGATGTGAAACAGAAGGCCTGGGTCAGGAGCAAGCTTGTGGCAGCGGAGATGGAGCTTTCCAACGCCAAGAAGCAGTGGCACAGGTTCAACCTTCAAAACACCGAGGCGCATGTTCTGCAGGCCTTCGGTCTGGCCCGTGAGGCCAAGGCTCTTTGCGTTGCCCAGTGAAAGACCGGGCAGAGCAGGCCATGGGAAAGAGAGGGTTTTGGGCAAAGGCGTTGGGGGAGGGCTTGGTTGGGCTTTTGGTCTTGACAGCCCTAGTTTGCTGGCCTGAGATCTCTGTGGCCCAGGCTCCCTCCAACGAGGAGTGTTTCATATGCCACGGGGATCCTGATCTTTCCAAGACCACATCCGACGGAAGGAAGATTTCCCTTTTTGTGGATCAGAAGGGCTTTGATGCCTCCGTGCACCACAGGCTTGCCTGCGTGCTTTGCCATTCTGACATAGCAGAGGTGCCCCACAGGGAGGGGCAGTTGCAGAGGGTGGAGTGCGGCAAGTGCCATTCTGAGGAGGCCACAGAGTTTCTAGACAGCATCCACTTTAGATCCATCAGAAGGGGTGATGTTTTTGCCCCTGGCTGCAAGGACTGCCACGGCAAGCACGATGTGCGCTCCCACGAGGATCCTCTTTCCAGAAGTGCCAAGGTAAATGTGCCCAACCTCTGTGGAACCTGCCATGAAGGGATCAAGGCGGAGTACCAGAGAAGTTATCACGGACAGCTTTTGGCCCAGGGCGACGGAAGAGCCCCGGGTTGCCAGGACTGCCATTACACACACAGAATAACCCAGGCAGAGGGCAAACTTCACAGGCTGGCCCAGGCCAACCGCTGTGGGAGCTGCCACAGAGAGTATTACAAGACCTTCAGGGATACTTTCCACGGCAAACTCACATCCCTGGGAGAGATCACAGGCGCCAAATGCCATGACTGCCACAGCTCCCACAGCATCTTTCCCGCCAGGGACATACGTTCCACTGTTCACAGGCAGAATCTGCTTCACACCTGCAGAAAATGTCACTCCAACGCCCCCGAGAACTTCGTGAGCTATATTCCCCATGCTGACATCCATGACCCCAAGAGGCCACTTCTTTACTATGCCAACCTGTTCATGGTGGGCATACTGGTTATGACCTTCGGGTTTTTCGGACTCCACAGCCTGCTTTGGCTCCAGAGGCTCCTGGTGGAGTGGGCGGTCAGAAGGAGAGGGAGGTCCAAGGTTGACAACGGAAATCGGGAAGGTGAGTGAGAGCTCCCTCCAAGACATGAAGGAAGGGCCCGAAGCACAAGAGGCGGGCAGTCAGGAGGAAATGGGTGTCCTGGAGCCCTCTTATCCCTGGCCCAGGAGAAGGCCCCAGTTCGTGCGTTTCACCCGCACCCAGAGGCTCCTTCACCTGGCGGTAATGGGTAGCTTCCTGGGCCTAGCCCTGACAGGTCTGCCCATCAAATTCAGCGACAGCGAGATAGTCCTGGCCCTGGCAGAATATGTGCCAACCCGAGCCCTGGGGCTGATCCACAGGATCTGCGCTCTGATCACCTTTGCTTATTTTCTGGGGCACCTCTTTTATCTGGCCTGGCGGGTTCTAGCGGGTCGAAGCCAAGGCATGTTTTGGGGGCCCGACTCCATGGTACCCCAACCCAAGGATCTCAGGGATCTGAGAGACCAGATAAGGTGGTTTTTTTTCAAGGGTCCCAAACCAAGTTTCGGCAGGTGGACCTACTGGGAAAAGTTTGATTATTGGGCTGTCTTCTGGGGGGTGACCATGATAGGAAGCTCGGGGCTTCTGCTTTGGTTCCCCTCGTTTTTTGCCAGATGGCTTCCTGGATGGGTCTTCAATCTGGCCACCATCATTCACAGCGAGGAAGCGCTCTTGGCCATGGGGTTCATCTTCACCATACATTTCTTCAACACCCACATGAGGCCCAACAAGTTCCCGCTGGATCTGGTGATATTCACGGGCAGAATGACCGAGCATTACTTCCGGGAGGAGCATCCCCAGGAGTACGAACGGGTGGTGGTCTCCAAGGAGGTGCCTGCCAAAGTGGCCCCTGAGGTGACCTCTGACATGTTATTGGTGTACAAGTTGGTAGCCTGGACAGGCTTTCTCTTGGGAACAGGCGCCATAGTGCTGATCGCTGCTGCCTGGATCTCTAGGTAGCTAGCGCTCTCAGGCATTCCCGAGAACCTGATTGTTTCCCCTTTCAGAGATCTTGCCATGAGCAGAGATTGTGCTAGGATAGCATCCTCCCGTAGGAGGTGGGATGCAATGGACAGGCGGCTCTTGGCGGAGATCAGACATTACCTGGGGAAAACGCAATCTGAAATGGCTCACCTTCTGGGCACCTCATTGAAGGCAGTGCAGAGCTTCGAGCAGGGTTGGAGGAAGATCCCTGCCCATGCGGAGCGGCAGGCCCTGTTTTTCCTCTCCAGAAAAAATGGGAAAAAACAAAAGCCCTGCTGGGAGATCCAAAACTGCCCTCAGGAGCGAATGGCCATCTGCCCTGCATGGGAGTTCCAATCCGGGGATCTCTGCTGGTTCATCAATGGCACCATGTGCCAGGGCAAAGCCAGGAGAACCTGGGAAGAAAAGATGGAGCTATGCAGATCCTGCAGGGTTTTTGCCTCCATATTTCCAGAGAGCTTCCAGTTCGCTCCAATAGCACAGCAAGCCCAGGGCCCGTGTCCTTGAGGAACCTGCGCGGCTGAGCTTGGCGCGAGGAGCCTGGGCTGCCTGAGCTGTGAATCAATGGGGCAAAAATCGCAATCTTTGGTGAGGGAAGGCCTGGCTCCCCCTGCATATAGTAGTCCCAAGCCCACCCATATGGCCCAACTGTCCTGGCCGGAGAACCCCATCTTCCTGGGGCAAAAAAATGCTCTTGACAACCTGTGTCCTCTCCTGGTAAACACTTTTGCCACATTGTAGGAATTACTTATGAAGGTTCCAGATTAAAATCGGGCGTGAGTATCAGGGTTCTGGCTGGCTCAAGCAAGGACCTTTTTGGATCTTTCAAAGCAACCCAATCAGGAAGAGGTGGGGCCATGGAAAAAGGGGGGCAAGAAAAAGGCAGGAGTTACCTCTCATCTTCCAGGAGAGGTGTGGGCGCTCTATGGATGATGGGCTGGATGATCATGGGCTTGGCATTTTCTGGAGGGGCCGCGGCCCAGGAGGTCTCCAGCCAGGTGTGTCTTAGGTGTCATTCTGCTTGGTTGGACAATGATCCCTCCAGGTTGGATGTTTCCAACAGAAACGCCCACCTGGATTACCTGCCCTTGAATCTGGAGCCCAGGCCCAACCCCTTTCACACCATAAAAGAGGGGTATGAGGGTTCCATCCACTCCAGCCCTGCCTTCAACCCAACGCTCACAGATTTCTTGGGCTGTATTGGCTGCCACCAAGGAATAAGTCAGGCCCACGGCGGACCCGGAGGCATCCCCACTACCCAGACCTGCATAAACTGCCACACAGAGCCCTTTTTTGATTCAGCATCCTTTATGGCCACCAGCCATGCCAATTCCAATGGATTTCCTGGTAAGTTTTTTGATCAGCTGGGCAAGGGCAGAAAGAGGGCCACAGGCATTCTTGCCACAGGTGAGGCAGTGACCTTTCTTAGGGGCAACGGAAGGCCTGTTAACATGAATCAGCGTATCGAAGAGTGCAGCGTGTGCCACAATTACGCCCTTCAGCACCCCAGGCTCACCAAGCGCATAGCTCGGGGCACAATGCCGGATCCGGAGGTGGGTTGCGGGGCATGTCATCAGGCGCACATCCCAGCTCCCAGCGGAAATGATTTGGCCCAGGTCTCAAGTACGGTCCAAGTAAGCAGGGTCTCTGGCAGTACGGTGCTGGAGGTGACTCCTGTGGAGGGCCGATCGGTCCTATATGCCAACCACAGAGCCTACAAGGTGGATGAAACTGGCGCTCAAAACCTGGCCCTGGGCACTTGGAGCCGGGGCTCGGCCATTGCCAGGCCAGCCAAGCCCATTGTCCAGGGTACTGGAAGCCTGCAGAGCGAACATGCGGTTTCTGACAAGCTAGTATTTGTTTCAGGAGGTTTCTGGGGCAAGGTGAAGCCTGGGGACACCCTCTTGCTTTCAGGTCAAGCCACAGGATCAGCAGTCTTGCCAGCAGACGCCCTTAACCCCGGAGAGCAGGTGGAGGTGCAGGCAGTATTTGAAGGAGCTGGATTTGAGGTGGAGGAGGTGTTGGACGACCAGACCCTCATCATCAAGCCCCGCACTGACTCCCAGGCTCTCTCCTCCCTGGGCACGGATCAGATAGGGGCGGTGGCCAAGGCCACGGTCACATACAGGAAGGCGGTGGGCACTGGCACAATTCCCGTTTTTGTGCCCTTCCAGGGCTCCATTGAGTTCCAGGTGAGGGAGATGCGCACCAACACAGAGGGGCTTTGCGCCAGCTGTCATACCCAGGGCTCTTACAAGTACACCGCTTGGGGCCGTAAGGCAAACGGGACCCTTGTGGAGCTGGGTTCAACCCACAACCAGGACATAATGACCCAATACAGCAGAAGCGGCCATGCCAACAAGGCTGCTCCACCTTTCGAGGAGTTCAGTGCTGGCGCATATGGTTCCACCCACCAGCCCACCTATCCTTTTGACATGGGCATCACCGGCTCGGGAGGGGTAGGAAGCCTTCGCAACAAAGGCAACACCACCTTTCAGCTCATCACCACTCCTGATCCCAACAATGTTTACCTGGTGAGCGCAGGCAATACCACACAGCCTGTTCTCATAAATAACTACGTGTGCAACCAGTGTCACCACGGCCTGGCATCCATCGATTACCAGCAGGATCGCCAGGGAACAGACAGTGCACAGGTCCTATGGGGTGATGCCACGGTGACCTGCATCAGCTGCCACGATCCCCACCAGGATCCCAACGGCACGGGGAACTCCATCCGGATTCCCAAGAAGCTTTCTTACAACTCCCGATTTGTTGATGCCACCAAGAACCCAAGGGGAGGGATAGACAAGTTCATGGATGGCACAGACATTCCAGATACGGTGGGGGACGGTCGGATTTGCCTGTTCTGCCACCAAGGAAGGGAAAGCGGGCTTACGGTATACATGGCCATAAAGGGAGCCAACCCCTCATTGGATCCATATGCCCAGCCTGACAATGTGATAAGCGCCAGTGGGGTTAGCTTCATCAATCCCCATTACCTGGACGGGGGCGCCATCCTCTGGAGCAAGAACGCCTGGGAGTATTTTTTTGAAGGAGCCCCCCAGAGGTACAGCGAGGGGAACATAGCTCACCAGGCCTTGAATTGCATGGGCTGCCACATGGACTCCCCAAAAGAGGATAATTCAGCAGGAGGGCACACCTGGAAGGCTCAGGTGGAAACCTGCCAGCGCTGCCACGGCCCAGTGGAGGAATTCACTGACATACGAGCTTCTGCAGACTATGACGGGGACGGCATCACAGAAACTGTGTTCCAAGAGCTGGGAACAATAGACCCGGACACCGGGCTTTTCGGTCAGCTCAAGGCAGCTCTCCAGGCCATGGGCATTTACTACAACCCAGACTCATATCCATACTTTTTCACCTCCACGGGCGGGCGGTTCCGCAACTGGACCACCCACACCCTTTCGGCTGCATTCAACCTGGCTTACGCCTACAAGGCCGGAAACGCGGTGTACGCCCACAATGCCAAGTACATAGTCCAGATTCTCCAAGACTCGCTTAGGGCCCTTGGGGTGACACCCACAGGAGTTAGACCCCTCGGGGAAAGGGAGGCCACGGACTACCGTACCATTGTTGTGAACCCATGAGCCAGATCAGACCAGCAGGGGCCTCCACATTCCTCCCCCGGCGGGGGCCCCTGCTAGAGATGAGCCCATCTCTTGCCAGGGCAGAAGAAGCGTTTAGAATAGGCTACCAAAATCCAAGGCTGAGATACTGCTAGCAGGCTCTTGGGGAATGTTGGCTTATGAAAAAGGGGAGAGAGATGGAGAAGATCGGGTTTGTGGGACTGGGAATAATGGGTAAGCCCATGGCCCGTAATCTGATGAAGGCGGGCTACCAGCTGGTGGTGCACAACAGGAGCAGGCAATCTGTGGATGAGCTGGCTCGAGAAGGAGCCATCCCTGCCAACTCCTCCAAAGAGGTGGCTGAGATCTCAGATGTGGTCATCACCATGCTTCCAGATTCTCCTGATGTGGAGCAGGTGGTCATGGGGCCACAAGGGATTCTGGAGGGTGTGAGGCCTGGCATGCTTTTCGTGGATATGTCCACTGTGGCACCATCCACAGCCTTGAGGATTTACGAGGCCATGCACAACCGGCAGGTCCAGGCCCTGGACGCCCCGGTCTCGGGAGGTGAAATCGGGGCCAAAGAGGGAACCCTGTCCATAATGGTTGGCGGAGATGAGCAGGCCTTTGGCAGGGCCCTGCCCATCTTTGAGACTCTGGGAAAGAACATAGTGCTGGTAGGGGGGCCTGGAGCAGGCCAGGTGGCCAAGGCATGTAATCAGGTGATAGTGGCTCTTACCATTCAGGCAGTGGCAGAAGCCTTGACTCTGGCCCGGAAATGCAAGGTGGATCCTGCCAGGGTGAGGGAGGCGCTGCTGGGAGGATTTGCCCAGAGCCGGATCCTGGAGGTGCACGGAAAACGCATGATCGAGAAGACCTTCCAGCCTGGATTCAGGATAAGGCTTCACAGAAAGGACCTGGCCATAGCCCTCCAGACAGGAAAGGAGCAGGGGGTTTCTCTTCTGGCCACTGCTCAGGCAGCAGAGCTCATGGATTCCCTTTTGGCCCAAGGCAAAGGGGAACTGGATCACTCCTGTCTGGCTCTCTTGGTGGAGCAGATGGCGGGCCTGAGTTCGCCTGAGTGAAGCCAGAAGGCGGCAAATTTTTGTTGACAAGGAGCATTGCTTGGAAGACCATGGGGAGCCAAGGACAAGGGAACAGGTAAGGTTCAGCAGCCCTTTCAGACCGAGGGAGACGCCAGGATGAACCGAAAAGCTTGGTGGATGGGAAGCGCGGGGGTGTTGGCCTTGGCTGCGGTAGCGCTTATGCTTGCACGAATAACAGCAGCCGCAGCAGGGGGAGGAGAGCAGGGCTACGTGGGTTCCCAGGTGTGCCAGGGATGCCATCAGGAGCTTTACTCTGCATTCGGCAAGCATGACCCTCACTGGAAGGGGGTGGAGGATCCCAAGCTCGCACTACCCATGCAGGGGTGCGAGTCATGCCACGGCCCTGGTCAGAAGCACGTGGACACGGGTGATCCCAGGGCAGTTTTTTCTTTCAAGGATGCCAGCGGGCTTGATCGCTCGGAGGTGTGTCTCAAGTGTCACTCAAGCCAGAAAGAGCTTTTCCAGTTCCGAAGAAGCCCTCACAAGCTCACCAGCGTGGCCTGTAATGACTGCCACCAGATCCATTCTCCACCCCAGGCAGCCCACCTTCTCAAGGCCAAGGAAATTGAGCTTTGTTTCTCCTGTCATCAGGAAGTAAAGGGTAAATTCCACCTGCCCAGCCGCCACAAGGTGCTGGAGGGGGCCATCAGGTGCACTGACTGCCACACACCCCATGGCACAAGGACAAGGGCCAGCCTTCGCAAATGGAACAAGTTCAACGAGGATGTCTGCTTCGAATGTCATTCAGAGAAGAGGGGGCCCTGGGTTTTCGAACATCTGGCTGTGAAGGTGGAGGGTTGCATGGTATGCCACGAACCCCACGGCTCTCCCAACAGATTCATGTTGATCAGGCGGGACGTGAGGAGGCTTTGTGTGGAATGCCACGGGGTGGTTCATTTTGCCCCAGCTTCCTGCATCAACTGCCATACCCAGATACACGGCTCCAACTTCAGCCGCCGCTTCTTCCAGTGAGAGGGGGTGCAGAGATGAAAAGAGCAACTGGATTCATGGCCCTGATGGCACTGAGTGCTTGGGTGTTCTGGGGCGTCGGGGTAGGGAGGGCTGCGGCTGCAGAAGAGCAAGGTAACCTTTCCATAGCCGGTTTTCAGGTGGGAGGGGAAATAGAGGCCGGCTGGCGCCTGGTGGACATAGACGGCTCCAGGGATCGATACAAGGAGGTGGTGAATCTCTTCGAAGGGCCCAGGCTCTTTGACCTTAATCTTTGGGGTCGATCTGCAGCCGGGGGGCTTGTGGATTACTTCAGCCTCACGGCCAATGGCATAGGCGACCCATTCCCATTCGCCAGGCTTCAGATAAAAAAGGACAAGGCCTATGAACTGAGCGGGTCTTACAGGGAGTACCGTTGGTCCTTCAACAGGGAAGACGATGGGCTTCTGACGGACAATCACGACTTCCACAGCATCAGGCGCTCGGCTGGAATGAACTTGGCAGTGCTGCCAAGCGAGGACCTGCGGCTGACCATGGGTTACCGCCATGCTGACAGGGAGGGAGACGGCAGGGTGCCCCGTCCTTTCTTGGCGGTAGACTCACAGATTCTGGATTTCCATGAACGGCTGGATGAGGTTTTCGCAGCAGCTGATCTAAGAGCCGGGTCGTGGAATTTCCACCTGAAGCAATCCTACTGGACGTACAAGAACACCGATGACATAGACGGTCCGGCCCAGATAGAGGGCAGGGATGAGCGCGTGGAGACATATGTGACCACCCTCAAGGCCCATACCAAATTGGGGGAAAGGCTGGATCTGGACGCAGGCTATATCTTTGCTCACTCCGAGAGCAATGCAAGCCTTTTTACCAGGCCGGTGCTATTGGTGAATCCAGGGGATGCTCATCTGCTCTTCAATACCCACGTGGGAGAGATGGGACTAAGTTTCCTCCTGATCCCCAAGGTGATACTGCATCTGGACTATCGTTTTCATACTCTTTCCCAGGCTGGCAGAACCAATACCGATGAGCCTCCCTTTTTCAATAACGTGGATGTGGACTTCAGACAGTTTGCCCACACAGGCACCTTTCAGGTGGAGTACCTCCCCCTGGAGACTCTGACCCTGAGGGCTGGTTACAGGGCGCAATACAGAAGCTTGGACACGGATGGTCAGGAGCCCCCGGATCTTAAAGCCGGAGAGGACACCTTGAAGAATCAGCAATGGGTACACGGTTGGATCGGGTCGGCAGAGTGGAAGCCCATAAAGACTTTGAGCATCCTGGGGGAATACCAGGGGGCTGACTTCAGTAATCCCTATACCTGGATCTCACCTGATAGCGAGAACATAGCCAAGGCGCGCATAAGATGGAAGACTCCCATTGAGAATCTATCTCTTTACGGCACCTTTCTGTGGAGGCGAAGATCAAACCCTGACCAAGAATTCAAGGTAGACACCAAGGACTACATCTTTGGGGCCACCTATCAGCCCAAGTTCGCCCCTGGACTTTCTCTGGATGGCTCCATCACATACGAGAAGCTACAGGACAAGAAGGACTTCCTGCTTAGCCCTCCCTCTGCTTTCACACGTTTCAGCTTTGACTCTGATGCCATCATATACACTGGCTCCATCGGTTACGAGGGGATCTTCAAGGGTCTTGGGGCAAGGCTCTACGGCAGCTATGCCCAAAGTCGCGGGGAAAACGACGAGAGGCTGGCAGACCTGGCCCTGAGGATCTGGTACAAGAACCCCTATGTGACTCCTGTGGTAACCCTGGAACGCACGTACCTGGTGGACCATACCAATCCCAAAGACGGCTTTGACGCCAACATGGTCACCTTCTCCCTTAGGAAGGAGTTCTGAACCTAGGTGCTAGAAAGGGTACGACAATAAAACCACCTCCAGGGCTCACACCCCCAGCCCCATTGCCCGGGCCAGCAGTCAGCACCTTCCTGTATGACCGGGTCAAAAATAGGCTTGCACTTCTGCCAAGAGCCACCCCTTGTTCTTTTTGTGCATCAGTTTTGAACTCCAGGTGCAAAAACGTAACCCAAATCTGCCTGCAGGCCTAGCTGTCTCCAAAATAAAAACCTTTGATGCCAGATAGTTGCCAATAATGCCACATTGTGGCATCATTATAGCATGGGGTCTTAAAAGCTATTTGATTCGGGCCGGGGGGGGGTTCTTGCGCCCTATCTAAAAGGCAGCTCGGCTGCCGGAAATGTAAAACCAAGAAATGGGAAGGAGGAACTCATGAGAAAAACGGGATTCATCATGGTCTTGGTCTTGGCTTTTTCCTTGGGGTGGGTCTTGCAGGCCCATGCAGTGGGCTCTTACCTGAACGATCTTAACAGCAGGTATGGCTCTTCTTACAACTGTACAGTCTGTCACACAAGCACCTCCGGAGGAGCCCCCAGAAACGCCTATGGTGAGGCCTTTGGGGCAGCCAGCCACAGCTTTGCAGCCATAGAAGCACAGGATTCGGATGGGGATGGCTTCACAAATCTACAGGAGCTTCAGGCCGGGACCCAGCCTGGTGATGCCAGCAGCAAGCCCTCAGGACCTGGGCCCGGGCCTGTTGATTTTAGCAGCTATGAGAACCAGTGGTTCCGGCTGAAGCTCATAACCAAGGGCCGATTGGCAGGGGGTCCCAGGCTGGTCTTGGAGAGGGGCACGAGCAACGCTTACCTCCACCTGGGCACCTTCACGGATCCCAATGCTGCTTTGGATGGTGACGAGTTCTTTGCTGACACTGTGCTTTGGGTTTTGAACTCCCAGACAAATTCCTGGGAACAGTGGGCCACAGGAGATCTTCATGTGACACCCGGCAATTCTCTGGCCTTCTTGGTCTGGATGCATTCAGACACAGGTGTGGATTCAGGAGATGGCCTCAGAGTCAGCTTCAGCGGCCAGATCCTGGCCAGAGAGGCCAGAGGCGGCGGCCTGGGGCTGGTTCGCATGCTGAGTCTGGGAGGTTACCTGGTGGATGTGACCTCAGGGGGCGAGCACAGGGCAGCGGGGCTCAAGCTGGTAGGTAGGATGGTTCCCGAAACCAGTGTTCCTAGCCCTCCCAAGTAAAATCTGATCCAAAGGGGAAGGGATGTTACCCTTCCCCTTTTTTCCTCCCTGCCGGCAATTTCTTCCTTTTTTACCTCAGAGAATTACCAGGCTTGGGATGGACGCGCTTCTTTGCTTGTGCAAACCCACGCCGTACGCAGACCCAGGCACACCATCAATGCATGCCCAAGGCTGCCCCTCCCGTGATTCAGATCAGTTTTGTGTACCATTTCGAACTTGCTGTTACCATTTTTGGGAGGGCTTTGGGATCCTCCTGAAATAAGGCTATTAAAATCAAGCAGGTTAGCTCATACCACACAGTGGCACAGGAGTTGCTTGCAAGAGTGGAAGGCCGGCAGAAGCTACGGTCAAGAAACAGATGAGAAGGAGGTTATGATGATGAGAAAAAAGAAGGCCTTTTTCCTATTTGTCTGCCTTGCTGGATTCCTGGGGGCCTCACAGGCGTGGGCCAAGTCCTCTTATCTCACACAGTTCAATTCCAAGTACAGCACCTCCGGGACGGCCCTGAACAGTTGCAATTTGTGCCACACACGTACGCCAAGCGTAAATGCCTTTGGCTCTGACTTTGCCAACCCTTCCATAGGAAATCACACCTACAATTCGGCCCTAGAAGCCAGAGACTCTGATGGAGACGGCTTCAGCAACCTCTCTGAGATAAATGCCAGGACCTTTCCAGGGGATCCCTCCAGCAAGCCTGCAACTGACACCACTTCGCCCACTGTGACAAGTTTTACCATACCCTCAACCTCAACATCCCTCACGGTGGCAATCACCTCTTTCACAGCCACGGACAACGTGGGTGTGACGGGCTATGGTTTGAGCGAGTCAGGCTCGACGCCCCCATCGGGCTGGAGCGGTTCTGTACCTTCTAGCTACACCTTCTCTTCGGCTGGCACCAAGACCCTCTATGCCTGGGCCAAGGATGCTGCCGGTAACATCTCTTCTCCCAAGAGCGCACAGGTGACAATAACTATTCCTCCCCCACCTCCGGCCCCTGACACGAGCCCACCTGTTGTAACCGCCTTTTCCATGCCTTCTACCTCCAGCTCCCTTACGGTTCCCGTCACTTCCTTTGCAGCCACGGACAACGTGGGTGTGACGGGCTATGGTTTGAGCGAGTCAGGCTCGACGCCCCCATCGGGCTGGAGCGGTTCTGCACCTTCTAGCTACACATTTTCTTCGGCTGGCACCAAGACCCTCTATGCTTGGGCCAAGGATGCTGCCGGTAACATCTCTTCTCCCAAGAGCGCACAGGTGAGCATAACCTTGAACCCCAATCCTCCTCCTGCACCCAATCCAGAACCTTCACCCATCCCTTCGGAGGCTGTGGAAGCCTGGGTGGATGGCTGGATTCGTCTCACCATCTTCCTCAAGAAAGGACACGGCTGGAGTGAGCTGGGTCTCCAGGGGGAAGAGAGGAAACTGACCGGTTACTTGCACCTGGCCCATTGGGATCCAGAAACTCAGGTTCTAGGCGGCCTGCTTTACTGGGAGTCTGAGACAGAGGATGAGGATCATGGGCTTTGGGTTCTGCCTCTGGATTTTCTGATCCTCTCCACGGGCAAGGAAGAGCTATGGGCCACAAGCCAGTTCACAGATGATCCCTCAACCACCTTCACAGCCAGGTTCAAGGGCAAGCTGGTCAAAGAGGGGCTCAAACCCGGAATACTTCAGAGCAAGCACAAACAAGAAGCCCCGGAGAGCAAGCGCTGGTTCTGGCTCAAGGGCAAGCTCATTCCCGAAAGCCAGGTGCCCCAGCAGATCCTTGATCTGGCGAGTACTCAGGAGTTTTTTCTCCTGAACCAGGGAGGAGATTTTGACTGAGGCTTGGGCGCCAGCCGGGGCCATGGTGCAAGCTTCCATGGCCCCAGCGCCTTTGCCAGGATCATTTTCTCGAGCCTGGGGGTCTTGGGGGCCTTGGCCCCCAAGACCCTCTTGGTAATTTTTCAGCTTCCAGCCCAAGCAAGAGCCCAGATGAAAGCCCTTGCTCATCCAACATTAAAAAGCCCGCACCATGCACTATTTTTGAATGATGCGGGCTGGGAGTCTTTTTCAGATTTTCGGGCCATAGTGGGGAAAGCCAAGCAGGCGCTTTCCGTATTCAGACCTCATTTCTGACTATCAAAGCCACACCTTGCCCACCCCCGAGGCACATGGTGGCCAGCCCCAACTCCACGCCCCTGCGGCGCATCTCATAGATGAGCTTGGTGAGTATTACCCCTCCTGTGGCGCTTATGGGATGCCCCAAGGCTATGGCTCCTCCGTTCACATTCACCTTGTCCGGATCCATCCCCAACTGGCGGATGCAGGCAAGGCTCTGAGAGGCAAAGGCCTCGTTTAGTTCTATCAAGCCTATGTCTGCCAAGGACAATCCGGTCTTCTCCAAGACCTTGCGTGTGGCGGCCACAGGGCCTATGCCCATGATGGCCGGCTCCACTCCCACAGAGGCGTACCCCACTATGGACACAAGGGGCCTCAGACCAAGGGAAGCAGCCTTCTCCCTGGAAGCCACCACCAGTGCGGCAGCCCCGTCGTTCATTCCGCTGGAGTTTCCTGCAGTGACAGTACCCCCTTGGCGGAAAACGGGTTTGAGCTTGGCCAGGCCCTCAAGGGTGGTCTCAGGCCTGGGATGCTCATCCTGGCTGAAGAGCACATGTCCCCCCTTTGCCTGGGGCACGGGTACCGGCACTATCTGTTCCTGGAAAAGCCCCTGGCTCAAGGCCGCAGCAGCCTTCCTCTGGCTTTCCAGGGCAAAAAGATCTTGATCCTCACGGCTGATCTGAAACCTTTCCGCCACATTCTCGGCTGTTTCACCCATGGTGTTGCGGCTTATGGGGTCATACAGAACCAACTGATCCATGAGTTGCCCATGGCCCAGTCTATAACCCCATCTGGCTTTTGTCAGAAGATAAGCCGCATTGGACATGGATTCTACCCCGCCTGCCACCAGCAATTGAGCATCCCCGGCCTTTATGGCCTGGGCAGCCAGAAAGACTGTTTTGAGGGACCCTCCGCAAGCCTTGGCCACCGTGTACTGAGGAACCTCTATGGGAATGCCAGCGTCTATGGCCACAGGACGGGCCATGTTGGCCGGCAGCTCTCCTGTGCGGTACTGCTGGGAGAAAACCACTTCTTCCACCTGCTCAGGTTCCACGCCGGCGCGAGCTACGGCCTCCTTTATGACCAAAGAGGCCATGGCCCGGTCCGTGACATCCTTGAGTGTGCCCCCGAATCTGCCTACTGGGGTTCTCACGGCACTCAATATTACAGCCTCTTTCATGATGGACTCCTCCTTCCCCTGAAGTGGAATTGGCAGTCTTGGCCTTGGGAACGGCCTCAAATTATACCTGGGCCACCAGCATGGCGCAAGCACTGTGGCTGGCGACACTAAATCCCTTTGTCTTGTTATCAGTATCCTCCAGCAGTAGGTAAGTATCCATGCCAACTTCAAGATGTGCTGAGAATAACTGGGTTGTGCTCAAAAAAGCAGCCTGATTCTCCCTAAGGGGGCCTTGAGAAGTGTGGGCCTCAAAATGGTGAACACACCTGGGGTTTGGAAGGCAGTCCCCAAACTGGAAGATCCTTGCAAATAATCCAGTTGAGCACAATTGCTTTGTGAAGGAGCTTGTTGGATCATATTAAACAGTGAGGAAGCAAGGGAAATGTGGGGAGATCCCCGTTACGATTTCTTCATAGTGGGCGCTGGACCTGCTGGCACTCAATTCGTGGTGGGAGAGGCTCGTGCAGTGAAGCTCCTGCCAAGAGGGATTTCCCGGGTAAGGGGATATCTTTACCTGGAAAGGGGAGGAGAACGGGAGCTGGTGGTTCCCACAGCCATGCTCTGGCGAAAACTCACCATAGATCCGTGGACCGAAGCAGGGCAAAGGGATTGAGGATTTGACTTGGGGGAGTTTTGGGGCTTATCATTAAAAAGCATTGCTTGGAGGCCAGCCGGGCCGATCAAAGGCTTGGGGGCCTAGGAGCAATTCACACAATCGAACGGTCAGCCTGAACACAAGGAAGCTTAGTTCCTTTCTGTAACACGTCACCAGGTCGGTTCAAACCTGGACCGGCGGCTGACCCTTCCCCACACCGGGAGACCCCTCAATTTCAAGGGGGGTTCCTGATGGAAAGGAGTGGGCCATGTTGGGCCGGGTGATGAGGTTTCTTTTCCAAAGCACGCCTTTGAGGGTCTTTTGGCTTGGAAGCTTTACCATTGTACCCTGTATGGCAGTAGGGCTTGCCCTGGCTGTTTGGATGGCCGGGATCCCGGAGCCTCTTCGGGGGGGGGCCGGCCCTGGGCAGGCCACTTCTCCCTGGGGCCGAGAGATGAAGCTGGCCCAGAGAGCCTTTCAGGGCAGCCAAGTCCAGGAACCTTGGGGCATAGAAGAGATAAGATGGTTTGTGGCAGCCAGCTTCCGTAACCTGAGCCCATCGGAGAAGCGCAACCTGGTCAAAGCCATCTATGAAGCCTCCCGGGATTATGGCTTGGCTCCTCAGCTAATCCTCTCAATAATCTTGGTGGAAAGCGACGGAAATCCAAATCTGGAATCTCCCAGGGGGGCCATGGGCCTCATGCAGATCATGCCGGAGGTGGGACAGGAGCTGGCTTCCCAGGTCTCGGTACCATGGAAGGATCGTGAAACCCTGATCCATCCGGCAACCAACGTGCGCCTGGGTACCCATTACCTGTTCCAGATGCTGCAGAAGTACAGGGACCTCCCCCTGGCCCTGTGTGCTTACTGGCTGGGTCCCAATCGTCTGGACCGAATCCTGGAAAAGGCCGAGGAGCCTCCCTGGCATTATGCCCAGAAGGTTCTGGAACTCTTTGAGAATCTCTGATCAGACGCGCCGGGACTTTATCTGTTCTACTTTCTCCTCCATCTCCTTCTCCAGGCGGGAAAGCTCTCTGGGGAGATTTTCGTCTTCCTTGAGCAGGATCCTGGCCTCGGCCATCTTGGCCTGATATATCCTTCTAATCTCTGCAATCTGTTCTTTTTGCTCCTGGCTCAAAGAAACAGGCTCTTGCTTTGCTCCGAAACGCTCCATGATGATTTCCAGGGTGCTCTTGAGTTCCCCGGCCACACTCCCACCTCCTTTCTTTGCTTCCATTTGATAGGGTAGGAAGGATCCTGCCCAGCTGATCTGGAGAACCCCTGGGGCTGAAGGCCCCATGCTTCCAAGGAAGCCAGAGCCAGAAACAAGGCACGGAAAGCCCATCTGTTCCCCTGAAAAATATCTCTCATGCCAACCACAGCTTGTCAACAGACACCCCATTAACTTCCACGCTCACCTTGGGAAAGTTGCGCTCCAGATCCCAGGGGACAAAAAATGTAAGGTCCTCCACCTCTGCCTTGATGTGGGGGGAGGCCATCCCACCCAACCACTCCTTTGCCAAACGGACCACTTCCAAAACAGCCCTGTCTATACCAGCCATTTTGTTCAATTGTCTGAGGTTTTCATCACTGCCTAGTTGGTCCAGGGCCTCCTCCAAGTGGATGCCTTCCAGTTTTCTCCTGAGCACATACAGGTTTCCCTTGTGCGCAAGCAGGGCCAAGGGCGGATTCACCTGGAGCTGGGCCCCGCGAAAGCGCAAGGAACAGGCTTCAATACCTATGCGGCTGAGCCATTGGGCTGTCTGTCTTATGTGAGCCTCAAACCTGGGCCAGGAACGTTCGAAAACAAATCGGGCTTGGCCATTGTCCCATTCCCTCAAACGGGTAGGATCAAAACCCAGAGCCAGCAGATCCCTTATCCTGAGGCTCTGGCTGGAAGATGCCTGGATGCCATGGGATTCTCCACCCAGATAAGGCCTTCGATAAAGCGGTAAGGCTTCTATGAATCCCGTAGGATCTTTTCTTAATGATTCTGGCAGATCTGGCACTGATGGATCCAGGATTTCCACCCGGCTTTCCTGGGGGCCCCACAGGGACCAGGGTTGGGCCACAAGTTCTGCTACTCCCTCCTGGATTCTTATCTGCTCCAGGGATTCACCGCCGGTATATCCAAGCAGCTTGGATATGCGCCTCTTGAACCCCAGGAGCTTGGTGGTGAACTTGGTGAACATGAATCTCATTAAGGCACTGGAAGTTCCCTGTTGCAGCTCTGCCTGGAACATGGAGGTAAGCGCCCTGTAAACGCTTCGGAATTCCTCAATGGTGCGCTCCACCATTGATTCGTTGTCCTTCATATCGATCACTGCCCTCTTGCGCTGAAGGTTGAAAAGGAGCTTGAGGAGCCCCTCGCGCACATCTTTATCCCCCAGGGAGGAAGGGATCCAAACCATGTAGTGGTTGTCCTTGAGCATGGCCTGCATCCCGATTATCTCTTCCACAGGCCTGTATCCCAGTCGGGTGTAAAGGTGGAAGGTAGGATCCCCTGGAGGAATGATGTTGTCCAAGAGACCCAGGCAACCCTTTTTTTCCAGAAACAGCCTGTAGGCTTCCAAGATCCGGCTTCCCAAGCCCTGACGTCTAAAAGGTGTCAATACCTCTACGTACACCAGGTAATAACAGGGCAAAGGCTTCCTGAGATACATCATGTTCAGATAACCCAAGGGCTGCCCTTGGGGAGCCTGGATTTCAAAAACGTGAAATGTGGAGCCCTCTGCCGAAGGTCTGAATCTCTCTATGGTTGCTCCACGCACGGTCTTATTCATGAGGGAATGAAGCCCCTGGAAAATGCCTTCGGGCAAAGGCCCGGTCAGCTCCTGCTGATCTCCAAGGGTCATGTGGAGCAAAGCCATGGCGTCTTTTACCCCCAAACCTGCCTGAATCATCCTCTCCTGAATATGCTTCACCTCAAAGATCATGACCTTCCCCCGAATCTTGATCCTTACCCTCCATGTCCCGGCCCCCAAATCAAAAAGGGCCATGGGCTTGGCCCATGACCCTTTTTGCTCATCTGCCATGGGCAGCCCCTTGTCCGCCCATGGCATCCGGAGTGATTCTTACCCGGAGCGAAGGGCAGACCCCTCCTCAAAAATAAAGTAAAAGCAATATATTCGGCTCTGTGTCATATGTGCATTCATGGAAAGCCCACTGCTTTCTCTGCTGTCCATCAAAGCCATGGTATATGAATACATAATTGCCCCCCTGGTGTCAACAAGAATCAGGGGAATTCTCTTTGGCACGTGAAATGTCCGCCTGACACAGCAAGTGATGTGTCAGCTTTTGGGATTGGCTGACCTGCGCGCTCTTGCACAAAAAAGGGCGGCCTTTTGGCCGCCCCTGGGATGGCCTCATCCTATATCGAAATCACTTGAGAATTGTGAGATCCACTCTTCGGTTCTTGGCGCGTCCCTGCTCTGTGTTGTTGGGTGCCACCGGTTTGGCTTCCCCGTAACTTACTACCTTCAAACGGTTGGCGGCCACGCCTTTGGCCTTCAGATAATCAAACACGGCCTTGGCCCGCCTCTCGCCCAAGGCCTTGTTGTAAGCATCTGTTCCAATGGCATCGGTGTGTCCCTGGAGCTCCAGGGTGAGATCCTTGTTCCCCAAGAGGATCTTGGCTGCCCGATCCAGCTCGGCTTTGGCTTCGGGCTTCAAGGTGGCCTTGTCAAAGTCAAAATAAATGGAATGGAAGCTTACAGGCTCCTTCTTGGGTGGCGGTGGAGGTGGAGTGGGAGCTGGTTTGGGGGCCGGAGGCGGCGGTGGTGGCTGGCAAGCCTCGGCTTCCTTGGCGAGGGCGCGGGCATCAGCCAGGAGCTTCATGGCCTCTGCAGTCCTGCAGGCCCAGTAGGTCTCCACTCCCTTCTTGGCCAGCTCCTTTGCTTTGGCCAGCTTGTCAGGGCAATGCTTGGCACCAGGGGATTTCTCAGCAGCAGCTATGGCAGCTTCTGTCTGAGCGAATTCTGCGGGCACGATCATGGCCCTGTCAGGCACCCCCATGTGAGAAGGTGCGCAGCCCGCAACCAGAAAGAGCGCCGCGAAACCAAACCAAATCCATCTTTTCATCTCCTGTACCTCCTTTCCACTTTGCTCTTGTGAAGGCCATCCCTGATCTTTTCCTATATTGGCACAGGGATTCCTTGGTGCCAAGCAAAAAATATTTTCATCTGAAAGCTTCCATTTTTTCATGCGCCCCTCAATCCACTGATTTCTGGCTCTCCTTGGGAAGGCAGGAACGGATGTGCACATCCCTCTGTGGGAAGGGGATCTCCACTCCTGCCTCTGTCAAGAGCCTTTGGATCTCAAGTCCTATCTCGCTTTGGGCCAGAAGCCTTTCTTTTACATCAGCCACCCAGGCGTGCAGCTCCAGCTCCACGGCGCTGTCTGCGAACCTGCTGAAAAAAGCTGCTGGGGCTGGTTCCTTGAGCACCCTGGGATTGGATTCTGCGGCCTTGCGCAGAAGCTCCAATGCCGAGGGAATGTTCGTTCCATAGGCCACTCCCACCTGTATCTTGAGCCTGGCCATGGGATTGCTTAGGGTCCAATTGGTTAGTGTGTTGGACACCAGATGGGAATTGGGCACTATGAGTTCAGAGCGGTCGAAGGTCTCTATGATGGTGGAACGAAGCCCTATTCGCTTGACCTGACCCCACTCCTTATCCACCACAACAGTGTCCCCAACCTTCACCGGACGCTCGAACAGAAGTATCAGGCCACTTATGAAATTGTTGGCAACATGCTGGAGGCCAAAACCGATACCCACCCCAAGGGCACCTCCCAAAACCAGAAAACTCTCCAATCTTATTCCCATAAGGTTCATGGCTACCAAGAACCCCACTACCACCAGGAAATAATGGATCAATCTGCCCACAGCATGGCGGGCTCCAGGATCCACTTCCTGTCTTGGGAAAACCTGGGCTTCCAGCATGGCATTTAGAAACCACGAGAGTCCCAAAGACAGGTAAAGGGCCGCGAAGGCCAGAAAGAGGAGACCCAGATTGAAACGAACCTCCCCAAAGCCTATGTCCAGGCTCCAAAGGGCGCTCCAGGTCTCGGCAGCCGAAGCATAGACGCCCCAGACCGGAAAAAGTCTAACCAAGACGGCAAGCCAGACCACAAACGCTATCACCCGGCAAAGGCGGCTCTGCAAAGAGCTTCCAAGCTTCTTCACAAGCTTGTGCTCCCCCACCTGGGGAAACCCCATTACTGTGGCCACCCCTGCGCAGGCCATTCTTACAACCAGGGAGCCGCTCAGAATCAGGATCATGCTCCATGAAAAGGCAAAAAAGAGCCTGTCCGAAAGATTGGCATATCCGCCTGACTGGGCCAGAAAAACCACCATCAGCACCACAGCTCCCAACCGGGCTGCTCTGGAGAGGCCTGGCTGACCTTGCTTCCTTGAAGCAAGAAAAAAGACTCCAGCCAGAGAAAAAAGGGCCAAAAAGAGTCTGTACCAACCTGTGGGAAGACCCACGCTCTTTAGAAGATCCAAGCAGGTCATGGCCCCTGCCAAGGCAAGAAGGATTCCCCTGGCGGGCTTTGCTCCATCCCGTGCTGCCCAAAGGATCACCACGGAAAAAAGAAAAGCGCACCTGGATATGACCTTAAAAGGACCAGTTGTGTCCCTGAGAAAAAGCGAGGAGATCACTCCCACCAGAAAAAGGGCCAAGAACCAGGGATGTATCAGCAAGGCGGGAAGGGAAGACTTGGACTTCCATCGCGTCTTCTGCCAGGTGCCCAACACCCCAAAAACCAAAAAAAGAGTAATTTGAAGCAGGATGAGTCCTTCTTCCCTTTTGAGGGATTCCTCTGCCCCCAGCATGGCTGCCCTGAGCCCGGCCTCCAGGGCAGGCCAGGGGGAGCTCTTCAAGTGCTCCAGGAAACCCCTGGTTGGGAAAGCAGGCTCGGTTCTTCTGAATGTCTCACCTCGCATTCTGTTGAAGGTGGCTTCGATGGGTGCAGCAACTTTTCTGTTTTCCTCTTTGAGGCGGCTTATTCTTTCCTGCAGAATCACTAGCATGGAAGCTGCCTTTGTGATCTCCTGGATGACCCCTTTGGTGGTCTGCTCGGCTTTGGAGAACACCTCTGTGGGAAATTCAATCTTGCTGGCCAAGAGGCTCTTTTTCCAATCTGTCCAGAAAGAAAGCTGCTCCTCCCACTCACGCCGCATAGCTTCCAACTCTTGGAGACGGGTGGAGATGGAACCGAGTTGTGTATCCAGAGCCCTTCGCTCGCTCTCGAGAGGTGTTCGGGCATCTTGCAATCTTTGGAAATCCCACTGGAGGGGATCCCCCATTTCCTTTAATCTGGCAGCTAGGTCTTTGAGTCTGGCCTCGGACTCGGAAATGGACTTCTCCAATTCCTTGGTCCTGAGCTTTGCCTCCACCTGCTCCCTTGCTTCCTGAGCCTTCCTGGCCAATTCCTCTGCCCTGGGAACCATCTCTCCCACTCCCGGAAAGGGCTGAGGCCTAGAGTCCTGGGGAGCCTGGAGTGTTTCCCTGGCAGGTGACTGGGACAAATGAGGCGGCTGGGCCCAGAGGAGCTGAAGGCTCAAAGGCAAGAAGCATAGCGCCCCTAAAAGGCCTCTGCTCCATTGCTTGAGCTTTTTTCTAAACAGGGATTTCTTACTCATTTCTTGTCTCCTTGCCCCCAATTCCTTTGAACTTTGGGCCCGAGATTTCAATGGGTGTGGCCTGCATGCAAAAGCCCAACCGGCCTTCTCCAGGCTCATCTGGCAGAAGTCCTGCGGGCTTTGGTGGCAGGAGCGGACTTGGGCTTGGTGGCTTGAGCCCCATTTAGCTTTTCCAGCATTGCCTTGGGGATTTGCTCTGGCTTGAGCCTCTGTACCTTGGGGTCTTTGAAGGGCCCCTTCACATCCAAGGCCACCATTTGCGCAAGCTTATTTACTTTAGAACCCCTTGACTTGAGCCCCTTGGGTTCCAAAAGCAGCCTCAGCTCTATCTCCCCTGAGAGGAGATCCGCATACCCCTGGGCCAGGATTCTCATGGATTTCCCATCCGACCAAAACTCCATTATCTTTAGATCCCCTTTCTTGAGCTCCAGCTCCATTTGGCCCTTATCCAGGCGGATCCCTCGGGTTTGAGCCTTCTTGGCCCAGTCCCCAAGCTGATGGAGACCTTCGAGGTTTTCAAGGATGTTGCGCCACATCTTGCCAGTGAGGATCTCCCCTTGATGGAACAAGATGCGAAAAGACCCGCTCACTTTCTCCACAGAAATGGTTTCAAGCCCTTCACCCCCAATCTCTCCTTCCAGGTCCGCCTTGCCAGTAAAACCAAAGGAACTGATTCCCAAGCATCCCAAGAGTTCCCTCAGATCCACGTCTTTGGCCACAGGATGAAGAGCCCAGCCTGGCTCAGGACCCATCTGAATGGTTCCCGAAAGGCTCATTCCACACAAGACAGAATACCTAAGATCCAGGCCCCAATGCCAGGGATCCAGCTCCAGGTCTGCGTGAAAGGGTTGGAAAAGAGCATTTCCCAATTTGAGCTCCCCTACTCTGATTCCCAAGGTTCCTTGCACTGCGAGCCCCAAAAGAGCCTTCAGCCTCTGGGTTATCTGCCCTAGTTCCACCCATCGAAGGCTTGGGGCCTCCAATACGGCATTTATTCCAAGCCCTCCTTTCTCCCAAAGGCCTTCTCCTCTAAGGAAAAGTTCTCTGTCCCCCAATTTGATCCTGGCTCCTGGCAGGCTCATCTCGTGGCCCTTTCCCAAGATCTCTGCCTGAAGCAGCCCCCAGGCTCCATCCCCAAGATGTGGTGCCAAGGGAATTTCCCCTGCAAGGAGCTCTCCTTCCATGCTAAAGCCCTCTTTCAGGGGGTGTTTCCCCTTTATCCTGGCCTTTCCTTGGAGCCATCCATTACCCAGGGGGTTTTCCTCCAAGAAAAGAGCGAGGGTGTTGCCCGAGATATGCCCTTCCATGCTCAGCTCCCATGCCCCAGGGGCCATATCCACGGAGAAAAAGGCCCTGGTTTGGCCACCCTCCACCTTAAGTTGCCTCAGTTTAAAACCCCCCGGCAACATCAGTAGATCCAGCCACACACTTGCTTCCCCTTCCCAGGAGAGCTCCACTTCCAGTGCCGTCCCCTCTGGACCCCAAGTGGTCTGTGAATGGAAAAGCTCAACCCTGGCAGGCTCCCTCCAGCTAAACCCAGTAACTCTGCTAAGGGATTCTTTCAAGAGCCCCCAAATCTTGGGGCCTGCTTCTCCTGAGATACGAAGACTCCCCCTCGGCCCCCCATCCAACCACTCAAAGACGTCCCCCTCCAGAGAAAGCTTTTCATTTCCAAGAATCAGCCTTGCTCTTTTAAAGGAGATGCTCTCCTGGGTGAACTCCAACTCAGCATCCTTAAGCTCTGCCTCCACACCCAGAAACTTGTGTGTAACCCTAGCTTCCATGTGAGCCGAGCCCCTGGCCTGCCAACCCCGCAATTCCATGGGAGGCCCGTTCATCTCCGCCTCCTGGATGCTCAAGCGGCCCCCCACTGAGTCAAAGTTCTCAAGCCAGCTAGGCCCAGATCCCCTTTCCCTGAGCAAGGCCCAGATCTCTTCTAGCTCCAGCACACAGACTCCTGTACGAAGATCCAGCCAGCCTCCGCTCCAAAGGTCCAGGCTTCCACTTACTCCCGTGAGTATGGAACTGCCCAATAAGACCTGCAGCCCCTGAAAAGCCAATGCTTCAGGCCCTGCCTGTATGGTCCCACCCCTTATTTCTAAGCCATAGGGAAGGGCCTTGTGGCGGGCCTGGAAACTAAGATCCTGCGCCTGGACCCAAAGCCTGGGGGAAAAGACTGGCCCTTGGGCCACCACTTTTCCCCTTGCCTTACCTCCTACCCGGTAAAGAGCCTTGAGTTGTTGGCTCCAAGGCTCACTTTGGACCCATTCTTCCAAGATACGGTGGAGCTGTTGCAATTGAGCCTCCACCCACACCTCCAGGTAAAAAGCCGGTTGGGGACCCAGAAGATCCAGGCTCAGAGATCCTCCGCTTAGGATGCCGACCTTGCTTTTGGCCGTCATGTTGGAGAGTTCCACAGAGTGTTGGGAGATCTGAAGCCCGGCCCTTAGGTCTCGAAGGACTCCCCAAGGTCCTGGCAGAACAAGCTCAGCCCCCAGGAGTCGGCCTCGCACAGCAACGGGCAAGCTTTTCAAGGGAAACTCCCAGCCACTGCCCGGAATGTTTATCTCTAGATCCAAAAGTGTTCCCGCCTTTACCATGTTAGGAATCTGCGAGGAAATAGGGGAATCTCTCCAGAGCATCTGTAGTATGATCCCGGCCGACTTTAGATCCATGGAGCCGCCTTTGAGGAAAAGCTCTTCAAAGCCTTGCTCTGACAGACCCCTGAGCCCTCCAGTCAATTCAACCCTAGGTTCCTCCACCGAGAGCCTTCTCAAAAAGGCTAAGCCAGCATCCCGCAGGGGGGAAATTTCCAAAAAAACACCCTTTAGAATCGTGCCCCTGCCCTGACACTCCAGATCAAAGCTTAGGCCAAGAGCCATTCCCCAGGGCTTTCTTCTCAATGCGCCCTCGAGTCTGGTAAGCTGCAATGGACCTCCCTGCCAAGCCAGGGTGGTCTTCACCCTGGCATTGCTCAAGCCCAGATGGAAGAAAAGACCCCCTAGGTTCCTGGCAAGGGATTCCCTCAGGCTTTCCACCAGAGCCCTCCAGGAAGTCTCTGGCACATCCAGTCCATGAATTTGCAATGAGGAGATTTCAAACCTGCCCATGGCCATGGAAATGGGATCAGGGCTTACCTCTAGAGCCTGAGCTTTGGCATGACCACCCTTGGCCCATGAAAGAACAACTCCCTGCCAAACCACCCTGGGGAAGGGAAACCTGAAGACCTGTGTTTTCAGGGCTTCCAGTTTGCAGCCCAGGATGCCACCGGCCTCCTGGAGAAACCGCTTGGATATCTCCTCAGGTCCCAAGCTCCATGACCTCAAGAAAAAAACAGAGAGCCCCAATAGGGTTGCCAGACCCAGCAAGGCCGTTAGCACAAGAAGAAGCTTTCCAAAGTTTTTTTTCCGCTCCTGGGACACAGATGGAACCCTCACTCAGAGCCGAATTGTTGGGGATTCCCTTTTCCAGGCCCGCATTATTCTAAAAAAGCGAATAATGCGGGTTGAAGTAATGATATCCAAGTATAAGCCGAATCATGGGCAAAAACACGCTGAACATGCCTATTCAATTGGGAGGGATGCCCTTGTGCGGGTTTGCCAGCAAAGGGGAGACCCAGGCCGGGGCACAATATCATGGGCACGCAAGGGAGTATCTTTGTTCGAGCAATAGTATTTTTGCAAAGGGCTTTCTTAGTCCATCTTCTCTTGAATCCTTTCTTTTGCCCTGCACCAGGTGTAGAGGGCTGCCAGGGTTCTGATGGCCTTTTCAGGGGAGGGGAAGACAGGGATGCCCCTGTCTTCCATCCACTTGAGGGGAGGCTGTTCGCCGCCGTACATGCCCGGTACCCATACCACCACTGGCTTTCCCCCAGGGACCACTTGTTGGAAGGGATGCAGAAACTCATGCGGGAGTCTTGCGGCCCACCTGGGGAGCATCACCGCCACTGCGTCCACCTGTGGGTCGCTCAACATGGCCTGAAGGTAAGTCTGGTACACTTTAACCGGGTGGTGGAACTGAACGCTTACACCCAGATCAAAGGGGTTGCCCCCTATCTCCCATCCAGGGAAAACAGGCCTGAGTTTTTCCAGACTGGAATCCGAGACCATGGCCGCACGAAGCCCCATCATTTCGCACAGATCCGTGACTATGACTCCCTCTCCACCCGGGAGAGTGGCCAGGGCCACCCTAGGCCCCTTCATGGAAAAGGGGCTAAGCCTCTCCAGAGCTTTGCATATCTCGAAGAATTCTTCTATGCCCTGGGCCCGGATTGCCCCTGCCTGCCTCAAGGCCGCATCAAACAGTGCGTCGTTTCCTCCTGCCATGACCCCTGTGTGGGATGCAGCAGCCCTGACTCCAGCCTCGGTTCGGCCGCTCTTTAATACCACCACCGGCACCTTCCTGGCAGCCTCCCTTATCACCCCCAAGAACTCCCTGGCTCCTCCCTCTGCGCTCTCCAGATGGATCCCTATGACCCGGGTGTGGGGGTCCTGGAGCATGTATGAAAGGGCTTCCACCTCGTTGATGTCCATCTTGTTGCCAAGATCTAGCAGCTTGTTGAGTCTCAGCCCGAAAGGCCCCAACAGAAACTCCAGTCTGGGTTCGTAAAGGCCTGATTGAAAGATCAGGCACAGCCCTCCTGGCTCTATCTTCTCAATAGGGTGAAAACTCACGGCCAAGCCATTTCTGGAATTTACGGGACTGAGGGCATTGGGCCCCACGGCCCGCATCCCAAATCTGCCCAACAGCTCTTTCATGGCTGCCTGTGTTTTCTTGCCCTGCTCCCCGGTCTCCGAAAAACCCCCTGCCACCAAAACCACCCGTTTCACCCCTCTTCGGGCACATTCCTCCAGAATCCCCGGGGTCAGCTCATGGGAGACTCCGATCACGGCTAGGTCCACCACCTCAGGTAGTTCCTGGATGGTGGAATATGTCTTGAGTCCCAACATCTCCCCCGGCTCTGGGTGAATGGGGTAGATTCGGCCCTGAAAGCCCAAATGTACCAGGTTGCCCAGCAGGTGGTGCCCTATGCGTGTTGGATTTCTGGAGGCACCCACCACCGCCACGCTCTCGGGATTGAAAAATCCGTGAAGAAAGTGTTTCTCATGTTCCATGGAATTGATCTCCTCTGGAGTGCAAGAAATCATCTTGTGTTATGGCTTCAAACCCAGCAAGGCCCTATCCTTGAGTCGTACATATCCCCTGTGGGTTATCCTGAGATGGGGAATTGCGGCTGTTGCCAGGGTATCTATGGTGAGAAGGCTTTTCTCCCAGGGAACCCCTTGCCGGGCCATGGCTTCTTGGATCCCCTTGATGCGATCCCTCAGCCTGGCCATGGGTTCCTGGGATATGATGCCACAAACCGGTGCGGGATACTCGGCCACCACTTCCCGGCCTATGGCATAGACTGCTCCACCGCCCATTTCCCTTAGGCGGGCCACAACGGTCTCCATGGACACCTGGTCGCATCCCACTGTGATGAGGTCTGCTGTGTCCCAGCACATGGTGGAGCCGCAAGCCCCCTTCTTGAGACCAAAACCCTTGAGAAGACCCACAAAGCAGGCTCCTTGGGCCAGCCTATCCATGGCCGCAACCCAGTTTAGATCTTCCCATGCTCCTGGCGCCTCCAGATCCAGGATCAGCTCCCGGGTGACCAGGCGGCTGACCAGTTCCATGACCCGCACCCTGCCTTGCGCTTGGGGCAACAAAATGGGATCTGGCGCAGGATTGACTGTCTCATAAAAGGCCTGGGGAAAATCTACTGTGCGAGGCTCCATGAGAAGCCTGCCTTCTCTATACACCGTCTTTCCGGCTACTGCCACCATGAGGGGTCTATAATCTCTTGGAGAGGGGATGAGCACCCAATCCGCCCACCGCCCTGGAGCCAAAGAACCCAACCGGTTTTCCAAACCCAAGTGCTCGGCAGGGTTCAGGGTGACCATCTGGTAAATGAGCCCAGGATCCAGACCCATTGCCAGGGCCTTTCTCACGGAGCCATCCAGGGAGCCTTCGCTAAGAAAGCCTTCTGGATCCACACTGTCTGTGCACAGCACCAGGCGTCTGAGATCCAAAACCTCATGGAACAGATTCCTGATCCCCTCCAGCTCCTTTCTTATTCCCCCCTCCCGGATCATGACCCAATAGCCCAGGCGCAGCCTCTCCAGAGCCTCCTGTGCTGTTATGGGCTCGTGACAAGAGGAAATACCCCAGGCCGTGTAAGCCTGGAGCTTAGGCCCGCCCGCCCCTGCTGTGTGGCCTTGCACCCTTTTTCCTCTCTCCAGGGTCAGCTCTGCGAGCCTTCTTACCCTCTGAGCCTGGGAGCCTTCCAAAAAGAGGTTTCCCCAATAGATCTCCCCAAGGCCCAAGCACATGGGATCTTCCAGCAAGGAGACCATGTCCTCGGGAAGAGGTGCCCTGATTTCTTCCACCTCGGTAAGTCCACAAAGGGCGGGCACCGTGTAAAAGAATCTAAGGGGCTGATCCCTGAGTGCTTCCACCAGTACTCTTATGCCCTCCATGCCTACAATGCTGGCCAATTCGATGGTCTCTGTTAAAACGGTGGTGACACCTCCAGGAAGGCTGTGGCGCACGAATTCCTCCACTGAGCACCTGTTCACTATGTGGGTGTGGGACTCTATGAGGCCTGGAAGAAGCACCATTCCATCAGCCTGGATCACCTCGGTGGCGTGGTCCCGAGGTGGCTCCACATCAGGCCCTGAGTAGGCCACCTTCCCATGGGCAATCCAGACGGCCTGATGCTCCAAAAACTCTCTGGTGAAGGGGTTAAATAGCACAGCATCTCTTATTACCTGTTGGGCCGGTTCCTTTCCCAAAGCCACAGGCCAAAGCAAACTCATCTGGCATCCTCCCCAAAATCCGATCCACGTCTCTTACCAAAGAGGGTCAAATATGTCAACCTAGTCCGATTTGTTCACGTGATGATGCGGGCTGAGTTCACTTTATCTTGGGAAGAGCTGATTCTCACTCTGAAAAGGCCTGATTTTCCCCATGGGAGTTTTGGGCGGTTTTTGCCTCAATGGCTAAAGGTATGGAGCAGTTGCCAGCGTGGTCCAAAATGTCACCTTCCTGGGGAACCATTAGGACCAGTTCACTTCAAAAGGGCTTGACAGGTCCTTGAGGGCTGTGTTCTAATTCCAAACCAGTTTAGGGAAGGAGCCGATTATGGGCAAAGGGTATTTTTGGGGCTTTTACTTTTATTACTGGTTTGGCCCCGGTCTGCCCGTCGGCTTGGAGGTTGAGACCTTAGAGTAGGCACAAGAACAAGGGATCAAAGCCACGGGTGGGCCGGATGAGCTCCCCCGTGGCTTTCTTTTTTGGGGCCGTGGGGGAAGGCTTAATCCCGTGGCCCTTTTTGCTTATCCCTCGGGAGGAGGCAGCCATGTTCATCGTCATGTCCAGGCAGGCCACAGGCAATCATATTCAGCAGGTGGCCAAGTGGGTGGAGTCCATTGGGCTTTGCGCCCGGGTGGCCAGGGATGCCGACAGGGCCATAATCGGGGTTCTGGGGGATGGCACGGCTCTCGGCCCCCTGGTGGTCAGCGCCACGGAGAAGTTCTCAGGGGTGGAGAGGGTGGTGCCTGTAGCCAAGCCATATCTCCTGGCCAGTAGAGAGGCCAGGGACTCCAGGACAAAAGTGCGTGTGGGCTGCCTTGAGATGGGTGGAGAGAACCTGGTGGTCATGGCCGGCCCCTGCTCGGTGGAGAGCCAGGAGCAGCTTATGGAGGCCGCGTATGTTGTGAAAAAAGCCGGTGCACAGGTTCTTCGAGGAGGAGCTTTCAAGCCAAGAACCTCTCCCTACAGCTTCCAGGGCATGGGCGAGGAGGGCTTGCGGCTACTTCGCAAGGCTGCTGACCAGGTGGGATTGCCGGTGGTGACAGAGGTGATGAACACAGAGGACGTGCCCCTGGTGGAGGAATACGCGGAGATCCTCCAGATAGGGGCCAGAAACGTGCAGAACTTTCCTTTGCTCAGGAGAGTCGGGAAAAGCTCCAGGCCCGTGCTCCTCAAACGAGGCATGATGACCACGGTGGAGGAGCTCCTCATGTCCGCCGAGTACATCCTCTCAGCCGGAAATGATCAGGTGGTTCTTTGCGAACGTGGGATCCGAACCTTTGAAACCGCCACTCGCTCCACCCTGGATCTAAGTGCCGTGCCTGTGCTAAGGGAGCTGACCCACCTGCCCATAATCGTGGATCCCAGCCATGCTGCCGGGAACTGGAAGTATGTGCTCCCGCTGGCCAGGGCAGCGGTCGCTGCTGGGGCAGATGGTCTTCTGGTGGAGGTGCATCCCCATCCCCAAGAGGCCCTGTGCGACGGAGCCCAGTCCCTAAAGCCACAGAATTTCTACCGCCTCATGGAGCAGGTGCGCGCCATGGAGCAGACAATGCAGAGTTGCAGGCGGGAACTTCCATGAAATCCATTGCAGTGAGACTAGAGAGAACGCAGCAGTTATCCCACGAAATCCTGATCGGCCGGGACATAATGGACCGTGTGGCGCTTCTGATGCTCAGGCACAGGTGGGCCTCAAGCTATGTTCTTGTTGCAGACTCCCATGTGGCCTCCCTTCACGCATCTTCAATTATGGAGACGCTTAGCTCTGTGGGGCTAAGAGTGCAAATGCTGGAGGTGCCTCCGGGGGAGGGATCCAAAAGCATGGAGATCTGCCTGGATCTGATCCGCAAACTCATGCTCTTGGGGGCAGACAGGAGCTTCGGACTCTTGGCCTTGGGAGGGGGAGTAGTGGGGGATCTAACGGGTTTTGTGGCTTCCATGTACATGAGGGGGATTCCCTACGTGCAAGTGCCAACCACGCTTCTGGCCCAGGTGGACAGCAGCATAGGCGGCAAGACCGGTATCGATCTTCCAGAGGGGAAGAACCTCATAGGTACTTTTCATCAACCCAGAGCGGTTTTCGTGGATCTGGCGTTCTTGGACACCCTGTCCCAGGCTCAGATCAGGGAAGGTCTGGCCGAGGTGATAAAGTACGGGCTCATAGAGGATCCTGAACTTCTGACAAAGCTGGAGTCCAGCCCAGAGCTATGGAAGAACCAGGACCCGGGGGCCATGGAAGAGCTTGTGACCAAGTGCTGTGTCATAAAGAAGCGGTTCGTTGAGATGGACGAGATGGACCGAGGAGTGCGCCGCATCCTCAATTTCGGCCACACAGTGGGCCACGCCGTGGAGGCCGAGTCTGGCTACAGGCTCTCTCACGGGGAGGCTGTGTCAGTGGGGATGGCGGCCGAAACAAGGATCTCTGCCAGACTGGGTCACCTTTCCTGGGAGGAGGCTTTGCGTCTAGAAAGCTTGCTGAAGTCCATGGGGCTTCCGGTGAGGCTCCCCAGAGGGCTTTCGGTCTCACAGATCCTGAGCCGCATGGAAAAAGACAAGAAACGAGAGGGAGGAAAACTCCCCTTCGTGCTTCTTAGGCGGCCTGGGCTGCCTTTTTTGGATGATTCGGTGGGTGCTCATTTGGTGCGGGATGTGCTCGAGGAGCTTGGGGAATGAGGAGCCATTATCTAGAAGAATTACGTTTGCAACTGGAAGAGAAGGACAGGCAGATCGTGCAGCTCCTCAACGATCGGGCCAAAATTGCCGGGCTGATCGGCGAGGCCAAGAAAGCCATGGGCCGAGAGGTGTATGACCCTGTACAGGAGGTTAGGGTCCTTGCTCGTCTCCAGGCATTCAACCATGGGCCTCTTTCCATGGAGTACCTGAGGGACATATTCCGAGAGATTCTATCTTGCTGCAGGGCCATCCAGGAACCAGCCAGAGTGGCCTTTTTAGGCCCCCAAGGCTCCTTCAGCCACCTGGCGGCCATGACCCACTTCGGACAGGCCTCCCAGTTCGTGGACTTGGCCACCATCCAGGATGTTTTTCGAGCAGCAGAAACAGGACATGCCCAATGGGCCGTGGTCCCCATAGAGAACTCGGCCGAGGGCTCGGTCAAGGCCACCCTGGATGGGTTGGTCTCAACCACACTCAAGGTCAGGGGTGAGGTTTCAGTGCGCATAACCCACTGCCTTTTGTCCAAAGCCCACTGTCTGGAGCCCATTGAGCGTGTATATTCTCATCCCCAGGGCCTGGCTCAGTGCCAGAGGTGGCTTAAGGAGCACCTCCCTGGAAGACAGCTCGTGGAGGTATCCAGCACATCCGAGGGGGCTTTACGGGCCGCCAGGGATCCTCAGGGAGCTGCTGTGGCAAGTCGCCTGAGCGCTCGGCTCCACAACATCCAAGTCCTGGCTGAGGCTATAGAGGATTCTCCAGCCAACACAACTCGTTTTCTTGTGCTGGGAAAAGGCCAGAGCGAATCCACGGGCAATGACAAGACCTCGCTGCTTTTTGGTACCAAGCACCTCCCGGGGGCTCTGTGCAGGGCTCTTTGGCCCCTGGCCCGAGAAAGGGTCAATCTTCTGCGCATAGAGTCTTACCCAATCAGGGATAGGGCATGGCATTACATGTTCCTTGCAGACATCCAGGGGCACGAATCAGATGTGCCAGTCTCCAGGGCCTTGCAGGAGATGGAAGAAGAGGTGACCTTGCTTCGAGTTCTGGGGTCTTACCCGAGGGATGGGAGGCAGCAATGATATGCGCTTCCATAAGAGCGCGTGACACAAAAGAAGCTCTGGATCAGATGGAGCTTGCCTTTGGAATAGCCCATCTGGTGGAGCTCAGGCTGGATCTCATGGAGGAATGGGATCTCAAGCTTCTCCTTTCTGGAAAAAAGGGACCTGTTGTGGTCACGGCCCGAAGTAGCCGAGAGGGTGGGGGTTTCAGAGGAAGTGAAGAAAAGAGGATCCGGCTTTTGGGAGAGGCAGTGGAGATGGGAGCGGATTTCGTGGATGTGGAGTTGAGCACCCAAGGCAGGCTCCTTGAGACCCTCCGGGATCACATCAAGAGCAAAGGGAATTCCACCAGCCTGATCCTCTCCTGGCACAATTGGAAGGATACCCCTTCCACCCGGACTCTCAGATCTGTGGTGTTGAGGTGCCTTTGGGCAGGGGCAGCAATAGCCAAGGTGGTGACAACAGCATCAAGGCCTCAGCACAACCTTGCAGCGCTTGAGCTGCTCTGCTGGGCTAAGGCCCATGGTATACCCACCATATGCTTCTGCATGGGAGAGCTGGGAAGACCCAGCAGGGTCATGGCTCCCCTTTTGGGAGCCCCATTCACATATGGATGCCTGGGCCCAGGGAAGGAGGTGGCCCCAGGCCAGATGGGAGTCGCAGAGCTTCGAATGGCCTTGGAGATTCTGGGAGGAGAATGTGGAGAAAAAGATTGATTTAGAGCGGCTGGAACAAGGGCAGGTCTATTGTCTTCTGGGAAACCCCGTGGCCCACAGCCTCTCTCCGCTCATGCACAGGGCGGCATTCAGAGCCATGGGGCTAAGGGCAGATTACGTGGCCTTTCAGGTGGTGGATCTCCCCTCTGCCATAGGGGGCATCAAGGGGCTGAACATCTGCGGGGCGAGCGTGACCATCCCATTCAAGGAAAAGGTCATGTCCCTTTTGGAAGAGGTGGAGGATGTGGCATCCAAGATAGGTGCTGTAAACACCATCTTGAATCGCCGAGGAAGGCTCACGGGGCAAAACACTGACTGGCTGGGTTTCCTGAAGGCCATATCGGCTCATGTGCAGGTTTGCGGAAAGACATTGCTCATACTCGGCACAGGGGGCACTGCCAGGGCTGCTGCGTTCGCCATATGGAGCCTCGGTGGTACAGCAGTGATCCTGGGCAGAGACATCAACAAGGCCAGGAATCTGGCCAAGGAGCTGGGATGCCACTACGAGTCCATGGAAGGCCTTGGGGAAATAGAGGCCTTGGGCCTCATAAACACAACACCTGTGGGCATGGCACCCCAGGTGGGTGAGAGCCCTGTCCCAGGGGAAATCTTGGGAAGGTTCCAGGTGGTGATGGATGTGGTTTACAACCCCCCTGACACCAGGCTCCTTCGGGAAGCTAGACAACAAGGTGCCTTGGCCATAGGTGGGATAGAGATGTTCGTGCATCAGGGGGCCGAGCAGATCCGGATCTGGACAGGCATGGAGCCTCCTTTGGAACTCATGAGGAATGTTGTGATTTCTCGCTTGGAGGGAAGGGATGCAGATTGAGACCTGCGGCCCCCTCAATGCCGTGGTGCTAGCCCCTGGCTCCAAGAGCCTCACCCAGAGGGCCCTACTGCTGGCAGCCCTGGCCCATGGAGAAAGCCGGCTAAAAGGCGCTCTTTTGTGCGAAGACACCTTGCATCTGATCCGGGCCCTAAGGGGGCTTGGGGCGACCATAAAGAAAGATGGCCCGGATTTCCTGGTGCACGGCACAGGGGGGAAGTTGGGAAATCCTGGCAGGGAGTTTTTTGTGGGCAACAACGCAACGGCCCTCAGATTTCTGAGTTCGGCTCTGTGCCTGGGCTCTGGGACGTACAGGCTCACAGGTTCGCCCAGGCTCTGCCAGAGGCCCATGGGGCCCTTGTTGGAAGCTTTGGCTGATTTGGGTGCCAGGGTGGCCAGTCAGAAAGGTGACGGGTGTGCTCCCATCCTGGTTGAGGGCAGCGGTGCACTGAGAGGAGGCAGCATCAAGCTGGATATATCCCAAAGCAGTCAATATGCGTCATCTTTGCTCTTGGTTGCTCCACTGATGCCAGAGGGCCTGGAGCTGCAGCTAAGAAAAGGGGCTGTGTCCAGGCCATACGTGAGTTTGACTGTTCAGGCCATGAGGGCCTTTGGGGTGGATGTGGTGGAACAGGAGTCTCCCAGCAGGTTTTTTGTGCCTGGAGGGCAGCGCTACAGGGCAAGCTTCATGGAGATAGAGGGGGATGTATCGAGCGCTTCTTATTTTTTGGCTGCCGGGGCGCTTTGCGGTGGAAGGGTGAGGGTGCAAGGAGTCAGGAGAGACACCTCCCAGGCAGATATCAGGATCTGCTTGGTGCTAGAAAACATGGACTGCAAAGTCACATGTGGCCCTGACTGGATCCAGGTGGAGGGTGGTCCTTTGAGACATGGGGACATGGAACTGGATTTGGGAGATGCTCCGGATCTGGTCCCCACAGTGGCAGTTCTGGCAGCAGGCCGCCAGGGGCTGACTCGCATCGTGGGTGTGGCCCATCTCAGGTTCAAGGAAAGCAATAGGCTAGAGGTGCTGGCCCAGAATCTGCACAAGGCGGGTGTGCGGGTGGAGCAATTGGAGGACGGCCTGGTGATCCATGGTGGTAAGCCCCACGGGGCGGAGATAGACCCCCACGGAGACCACCGCATGGCCATGAGCTTCGCGGTGTTGGGTCTGAGAGCCCCAGGCATGATCATCAGGGATCCTGACTGCGTTGCCAAGTCATACCCCGGATTCTGGCAGGATCTCAAAAAGGTGATTGCTTCATGGAGATAAGGCTTTTGGGTTACAGGGGCACGGGCAAAAGCACGGTGGGCAGAGTGCTTGCGAGGGAGCTTTGTGTGCCTTTCCGGGATACGGATGAACTGGTGGAATGGCGCAGCGCAAAGAGCATCCAACAGATAGTGGCCCAAGAGGGCTGGGAGGCTTTTCGTGCCATGGAGCGAGATGTGGTCCTGGAGATCTTGGAGATGGGTCCTGCTGTCATAGCCCTCGGGGGAGGGGCAGTCTTGGATTTTAAGGTCAGAAAAGCCCTTGGGGCAGCGGGGCTAAACGTGTGGCTTCAAGCTGGCCCTAAGACCATCTTGGAGAGAATGGCTATGGACCCCCGGAATTCATCTAGAAGACCTCCGTTGGCTTCTTGGGGGCCCCAAGAGGAGGTCCTAACCCTCTTGAGACAGAGGGAGCCCCTTTACAAGGAGGTGGCTCACCTGGCCATCACCACGGACCAAAAGGATGTGCGGGAAATAGTCAGTGAGATCTTGCTTCAGGTACAGCGACCAACTCGGAAATCCAAGGCAAGAAGGATGGGATAATGGCAGGGAACAGCATGGGGGTATTGTTCAGGGTCACCACCTGGGGAGAGTCCCACGGACCTGCTGTGGGAGCGGTCATAGATGGCTGTCCTCCAGGGATGGAACTGAGGGAAGAGGATATCCAGAAAGAGTTGGATCGCCGAAGGCCCTCCCATTTGCCCTGGAGCACGCCTCGAGGAGAACCGGATAGAGTGGAGATACTCTCGGGGGTAATGGAAGGCCGCACCCTGGGAACGCCCATTGCCATCATGGTCAGAAACACCCAGGCCAGGAGCTCTGATTATGAACCCCTTCGAGACATTTTCAGGCCTGGCCATGGGGATTACACATACCATGTGAAATACGGCTTGAGGGACCACAAGGGCGGAGGACGGGCCTCGGCCAGGGAGACCGTGGCCAGAGTGGCCGCCGGAGCAGTGGCCAGAAAAGTAATAGCTCGCCATGGTATCCAGGTCACGGCCTTTACCAGGGAGCTGGGAGGGATCTGTGCTCAGAAAACCTGCCTGGAAGATCTGGAGCAAAATGTGCTGAGGTGCCCGGATCCAGAGGTGGTGCCTGCCATGCTGCAGGTGCTGGATCAGGCCGTGAAGGATGGGGATACCCTCGGGGCAGTTGCGGAGGTGCTGGTTACCGGATGCCCGCCTGGTCTTGGAGAGCCAGTCTTCCAAAAGATGGATGCGGATTTGGCCTGGGCTCTCATGAGCATAGGCTCGGTCAAGGCAGTGGAGATAGGCAAAGGCTTGGAGTGTGCCCGCATGAGGGGCTCTGAGTGTAACGATCCCATGACACCTGATGGATTCCTGAGCAACAATGCGGGGGGTGTCCTGGGGGGCATAACCACAGGGCAGGAGATCTGGATTAGGGTGGCTTGCAAGCCGGTCCCTTCCATACGTAAGAAGCAGTGGAGCGTAGACAACAATGGAAACCCAGTAACTCTGCAGATCTCCGGGAGGCACGATGTGTGCGTTGTTCCCAGAATCCTTCCCGTTTGCGAGGCCATGGTGTGTCTGGTTCTGGCAGACCACTTGCTTCGGCAGAGGGCCATTTCACCATGAGAGCACCGCAGATAGGGGTCATAGGAGGCACAAGGGGAATGGGCCGGTGGTTTGCGGCCTTTCTCCAAAGGAGCGGGCATCCGGTGCATGTGTGGGGAAGAGCCGCCCATGATGAGATCAAGGCAGTGATACCTCGATGCCAGGTAGTGATCGTGAGCGTTCCGCTGGGGGTAACACTGGATGTTATAAGATGGGTGGGTCCCGTTTTGGCCCCTGGTGCGGCGCTTATGGATCTGAGCTCCCTGAAAGCAGAGCCTATGGCACAGATGCTCTGCTCGAGTCGCTCTGAGGTGGTGGGGCTCCATCCCTTGTTTGGCCCCAGAGTGAGAAATTTGAAGGGCAAAAATGTGGTTCTTTGCAAAGGCAGGGGAGAGCTATGGTGCTCTTGGATAAAAGACTTGCTCGTTGCTCAAGGCGCTCGGGTGATCCAGATGCGCCCAGAGGAGCATGATCGGGCCATGGCAGTGGTGCAGGTCCTCACTCATCTGAATACCATGAGCATGGGTTTGGCCATGATGAATCTGGGTGCCAACCCCAAGGAACTACTTGGTTTCTCTACACCCATTTTCCAAGAAAAACTTCGCATGATCCAAAAGGTGTTCAGGGAAAATCCCGGGCTCTATGCAGGGATCGTGATCAGAAACCCCCATGTCAGTGAGATTCTGGAGCGCTACCAAGAGGCTCTGGCCATGCTGGAAGAACCCGTGCGAAACCGCGATGCAGGTGGGCTTTTGAACCTCCTTTCCGGGTGGCAGAAAAAAGGGCTTGACTAAAATGAATTTATTTCTGTACACTTTAACCTGTTTCATGGAGCAGACAATGCAGGGTTTTGTGGCCAAAGAAAACTGGTGCTGGTGGAGCTTAAGGCAGGGGTTTGTCCGCCGCCTTTAGGTTTCGCCAGTATTTTAGAGAAGACCTAGGCCGTGGGCAGCCCCAGATGGCTCCCACGGCCTTGAGATTTTTGGCACACAGCAAAGGGCCGTGGGGTCAAACCACGGCCCTTTTTGGCTTTCTTGATGAAAGGGAGCGCCCATGATCAGACCCGACTTCAGTACCTTCAGGGAGATGGCCAGGGGTGCCAGGCTCATCCCGCTGTACAAGGAGATCCTGGCCGACACAGAAACCCCCGTGCGAACGCTCATGCGCTTTGCCCACGAGCCTTACGTGTTTTTGCTAGAGAGCGTTGAGGGGGGAGAGAGGTGGGGAAGGTACAGCTTTCTTGGATTCGACCCCATTCGGGTTTGGGAGGTCTGGGGAGAGGAGCTTCGCATAACAGAGCAAGGCAGGACCGTGAGTATGCCCCACAAGGGGGATCCTCTTAGTGTGCTGGGTGGGATGCTGGCCAGCAGGCGAGGCCCACGACTGGCTGGCCTTCCCCGCTTCTGGGGAGGGGCTGTGGGATATCTCGGATACGACATGGTTCGGTTCATGGAGCGGATTACATATGGCCCCAAACCCTCCCTGGATCTACCCGATGCCAGCATGATGTTCACAGGCCCCCTTCTCATATTCGACAATGTCCGCCATACCATCCTGGTTGTTGTGCCGGCCGAGCTGGAGGATATTGCTTGCGACTTAGCCGAGATCTATGGGAAGGCGGAGGCAAGGGTTGATTCCATCTGTAAGAAGCTGAGTGAAAAGCTGGATATGCCTTGCTCTCGGATCGCCCCATTGCCCAATTCCCTTGCCTTTTCCAAATCAAGCATGTCTAAGGACGCTTTTTTGAGGGCGGTCAGACGAGCACGGGAGCATATCCTTTCGGGCGAGGCCATTCAGGTGGTCGTTTCCCAGTGCTTCGAAATGCAGGCGCGGGTGGATCCGGTGGCCCTGTACAGGGCCCTTCGTTTCATCAATCCTTCGCCCTATCTGTTCTTTGTAAAGGTGCAAGATCTGGTGCTTGTGGGCTCATCACCAGAGTTGATGGTGAGGCTCGAGGAGAACACCTTGGACCTAAGACCCATAGCTGGCACCAGAAGGAGAGGCTGCACAGAGCAAGAGGATCGGTCACTGGCAGACGAGCTCCTCAAGGATCCCAAGGAGAGGGCCGAGCACGTGATGTTGGTGGATCTGGGCAGAAACGACCTGGGGAGGGTGGCACAAACAGGGAGCGTGCAGTTGAGGGAGTTCATGGCCATCGAGAGATATTCCCACGTCATGCACCTGGTCTCCCACATCCAGGCGGATCTGAAAGAGGGGAAAGACTGCTTGGACGTGCTTCGTGCCACATTTCCCGCCGGAACCCTCACCGGTGCCCCCAAGGTGCGAGCCATGGAGATCATAGAAGAGCTGGAGCCTACCAGGAGGGGGCCCTATGGAGGGGCCGTGGGTTACCTTAGCTACACAGGCAACATGGACCTCTGCATAACCATTCGCACGCTTCTGCTCCATGCAGGTCGCATATACGTGCAGGCTGGGGCGGGCATAGTGGCAGAGTCTGATCCAGAGGCCGAGTATGAGGAGACCTGTAACAAGGCCAAGGCCATGCTGGAAGCTGTGAGCATGGCAGCCTCTGGGCTTGAGATCCACCCCATAAGGGGCAGCAAAGAGCCTGCTAACTTTATACCAAGGTGTTCTTTGCACAACAGGAGGTGAGTCATGCTCCTGGTCATAGACAATTACGACTCTTTTACCTACAACCTGGTTCAGGCTTTGGGGCAGTTGGGGGAGCAAGTAAGGGTCTTCCGCAACGATGAGCTTGCTTTGGAGCACATAGAAGAGCTGGCTCCAGAGGCCATACTACTGTCCCCAGGGCCTTCTAGGCCCGAACGGGCGGGAATCATGCTGGAACTCATCCGAAGGTATCAAGGCAGGTTTCCCATGCTGGGAGTTTGCCTCGGTCATCAGGCCATAGGGCATGTGTTTGGTGCCAGGGTGATCAGGGCTCAAAGGGTGATGCACGGCAAGACCTCCCAGATTCTCCACGATGGCAGAACCATTTTCAGGGGAATTCCCAATCCCTTCCAGGCTGGCCGCTACCACTCCCTCATCTTGGAAAGAGAGTCCCTTCCATCTTGTCTGGAGCTGAGCGCCCAGACTTCAGATGGGGAGGTCATGGGGATTCGACACAAGGAGATGTTGCTGGAAGGGGTGCAGTTCCATCCCGAATCCATCCTGACTCCCAGCGGCAAGAGGTTGCTCAGAAATTTCTTGCAACTAGTGAAGGAGGGAAACAGAGCATGATAAGGCAGGCCATAGCCAGGGTTGTAGAGGGTCAGGATCTCACTCGAGAACAGATGATGGAGGTCATGGAGCATATCATGGCTGGCCAGGCCACAGATGCCCAGATAGGTTCCCTGGCCACAGCCCTTCGCATGAAGGGAGAGAGCGTGGAAGAGCTATGTGGAGCTGCCCGCAGCATGAGGCGAAGGGCCATCAGGGTGGAGGCTTGCTCCCAAGTGGTGGTGGATACCTGTGGCACAGGGGGGGACAGGGCCAGTACCTTCAACATATCCACGACCGCTGCCTTTGTGGTGGCAGGAGCGGGCGTCACAGTGGCAAAACATGGCAACAGGGCTGTCTCCAGCAGCTGCGGAAGCGCCGATGTGCTCGAGGCCCTTGGAGTCAAGGTGGACGTAGGACCAGAGATGGTGGAGGAGTGTCTCCAGGAGCTGGGCATAGGCTTTCTCTTCGCGCCCAGGATGCATCCTGCCATGCGCCATGCTGCGGGGCCCAGGAAGGAGATGGGAATACGCACCATATTCAACCTCCTTGGACCCCTCACCAATCCAGCGGGCGCAACCTGCCAGCTCCTGGGTGTGTACGATCCTAGGCTCACGGAGTCATTTGCAGCAGTGCTGAGGGAGCTTGGCACACGAAGGGCCTTTGTGGTGCATGGCCTAGAGGGTTTGGATGAGGCGAGCATTAGCTCAGAGACAAGGGTATCAGAGCTCAAAGACGGGATCATATCAACTTACAACATGGATCCCAGGGATTTCCTGGGCCGGCTCTATCCCATGGAGGAACTAAGAGGTGGAGATGCTGCCACCAACGCTCGCATGCTGCGCGAGGTACTGGAGGGCAAAGAGGGCGCCCCCCGCAAGGCAGTGGAGCTCAATGCTGGCCTTGCCATAGTGGCCGCAGGAAAAGCGGCTGACCTGCACGAAGGCATTAGGATGGCACGGGAGAGCATCCAGAGCGGGGCAGCACTGGCCAAACTGGAGTGCCTCATCAAAAGAACTAATCCTAAGGCTTAGGCTGACCAGGAGCTGCACATGGTTCTGGAAGAGATCGTGAGGGCCAAGTGGAATGAGATCTCTCTTGCCAAGAAAAGGGTCCCACTGGATCTTCTCAAGAGGAGAATGGAGGGGATTCCTCAGCCCATAGACCTGAGGGCCGCTTTGCAAAGCAGGCCTCTGGCAATAATAGCCGAGATAAAAAGGAGATCTCCTTCTGCTGGCTGGATAAGGCAAGATGTGAATCCAGTTGATGTGGCAGCTTCTTACCAGAGGGCAGGAGCAGCTGCCATCTCTGTTCTGACAGAGGAGAAGTTCTTTGGCGGCCACCCAAGCTTCCTGGAGGCTGTGCGTCAGAGGGTGTCCATCCCGGTTCTTCGCAAGGATTTCATACTGGAGCCTTATCAGCTTTATGAGAGCCGGGTGCTGGGGGCCGATGCGGTCTTGCTCATAGCAGCACTTCTTGAAGGCGGCAGGCTTGCACAGATGGTAAGCCTGGCTCGCACACTGGGCCTGTGCCCCCTGGTGGAAGTGCACGAGGGTGAGGAGTTGAACCGTGCCCTCAGGGCCGGGGCAGAAGTCATTGGCATAAACAACAGGGACCTGCGCACCCTCACCACAGACCTTGAGGTCACCCTCCATCTGGCCCCGCTGGTGGGCAGCCAGGTGACACTGGTCAGCGAGAGTGGGATCTGCCACCGTGAGGACCTAAGGCGGCTTCTGGATGTGGGGGTGAGAGCCTTTCTCGTGGGCGAAGCTTTGATGAGGGCCAAGGATCCGGGAGCCAAGCTAAAAGAGCTCCTGGGCCAAGAGAACTCCCCCGCATAGGAGAGCCTGGGATGGAGATAAAGGTCTGCGGCATAACAAACCTGCGGGATGCTCTTTTGGCCGTGGAACTGGGGGTGGATGCTTTGGGATTCGTGTTTTATCCTCAAAGTCCACGCCACATAAGCCCCGGGGAGGCGCTAAAGATAATAGAGAGGCTGCCTGCTGAGGTATGCAAGGTGGGGGTCTTCGTGGATGAAAGCCCCCAAAAGGTGCGTTCCATATACCATGAGCTGGGCCTGAACCTAGTCCAACTCCACGGGCACGAAACTCCCCAACATCTTCTTGCCATGGCAGACCTGCCCCTGATCAAGGCGATCCGTGGGCACGGCCAGGAGTTGGAATCTCTGAAGGAATACAAGAGGCTCTGGGCATTGCTTCTGGATGGCTTTGACCCGAGAGTGCACCATTGCACAGGGAGATTAGCCAACTGGCAACTGGCCCCACGCATTAGGGCCTGGAACAGGCTGGTGCTGGCAGGAGGGCTAAGGGAAAAAAACCTGGCAGAAGCCGTGGGAGTTGCCCGCCCGGATGCTCTTGATGTCAGCAGCGGGGTGGAGAAGAGCCCAGGGAACAAGGACGAAGGCAAGATGAGGCGCTTTGTGAAATTGGCAAAAGAGCTTTCGAGCGAATCCTCAGGCAGGCCTGTTTTCAAGAAATCCAGGGAGTTATTGACTCCCAAGTTCGATAGGCAATCCACTGGAGAGGTATGCCTTGAATCAAAGGAGATTTAGAAAGAAGCCATCCCCAATGAGGACCCCTGACAAAAAGGGACACTTCGGAAAGTTCGGGGGAAGGTACGTGGCAGAGACCCTTTTCTCTGCGCTGGAGGAGGTAGAAAGGGCGTACCTTGGGCTTCGAGGCGAAAGGCGCTTCCAGCAGGAGCTCATGGGTTACCTCAAGGATTATGCTGGCAGGCCCACCCCCCTTTTCCTGGCTCAGAGGCTCAGCCACACTTTGGGTGGGGCCAAGCTCTATCTCAAAAGGGAGGACCTTAACCACACGGGCTCCCACAAGATCACCAATGCCTTGGGGCAGTGCCTTTTGGCAAAGCGCATGGGGAAAAGAAGGGTTCTAGCGGAAACAGGTGCTGGCCAGCATGGGGTGGCAACTGCCACTGCCGCAGCTTTGTTGGGCTTGGAGTGTCGGATCCTCATGGGCGAGGAGGACATGAGGCGTCAGGCCTCCAATGTCTTGAAGATGCGCATTCTGGGTGCTCAGGTAAGCCCTGTTCGCCGCGGCACCTCCACCTTGAAGGAGGCCATGAGCCAGGCCATGAGAGAGTGGGTGGCTCATGTGAAGGACACCTATTACGTCATAGGTAGCACCGCAGGTCCCCACCCCTATCCCATGATGGTTAGGGATCTCCAAAGCGTGATCGGCAGGGAGGCCAAAAGGCAGATCCTTAGCAAGGAAGGAAAACTACCGGATGCTCTGGTGGCATGCGTGGGTGGGGGAAGCAATTCCCTTGGCCTGTTCTATGCATTCCTTGGGCACAGGGAAGTGGCCATGTACGGTGTTGAAGCCGCGGGGGAGGGGCTTTCAACTGGCCGCCACGCAGCCAGTCTCTGTGCTGGATCTGTGGGAGTGCTCCATGGAGCCAAGACATATGTTCTTCAAGACGAGCATGGTCAAATCCAAGAGGCCCATTCCATAGCACCAGGTCTGGACTACCCAGGGGTTGGGCCTGAACACAGCTACCTTAGAAGCACAGGTCGGGTTAGCTATGTGTACGTTTCGGACAATGAGGCCATGGATGCCTTTAACATGTTATCCAGGTTGGAAGGGATAATACCGGCGTTGGAGAGCGCCCATGCCGTGGCATGGGCCTTGCGCATGGCTCCAAGGATGGACAAGGATAAGGTGCTTGTGCTCAACCTCTCTGGCAGGGGGGACAAGGATGCGGCTGTCGTATTTCGTGGCATGGAGGCTTTGGGGAGATGGGAAGGATCCTGAGGAGATTCCAGAAGCTGAGAGAACGAGGGGAAAAGGCTCTTGTGACGTATGTGACAGCAGGAGATCCAGATCTGGAGGGAACCTACGAAATAGTGCTGGAGATGGCCAGGGCCGGTGCTGACATAATCGAGATAGGGCTGCCCTTTTCTGACCCCACAGCAGATGGTCCGGTGATCCAGGCTGCATGCCAAAGGGCATTGAGGAGTGGAACCACCCTGGAGAGGGTTCTGGAACTGGTGGTCGCACTGAGAAGAGTGCTTGACATTCCGCTTTTGCTCTTCACGTACTACAATCCCATCTTGGCTTACGGGCCTGAGCGATTTGCCAGGGAAGCTTGTGGATCAGGATTGGATGGCATCCTGGTTGTGGATCTTCCTCCAGAAGAATGGGATGAGCTGAGGTGCCATACGGACTCCATGGGTCTGGATTACATAGTTCTTGTGGCTCCCACCACAGGGCCTGATCGCCTCTGTCGGATCCTCAGGGGGGCAAGGGGCTTCATATATTGCATCTCGGCCACGGCTGTAACGGGTAGCGCTCAACCACAGCTGGAACATGTCAGCAAGCAGCTCAAATTCATAAGAAACCTCACCCATTTACCTGTGGCGGTGGGATTCGGCATCTCGGACCAGAACCAGGCAAGATCCTTGGCCAGCTTAGCCGACGGGGTTGTGGTGGGAAGTGCCCTCGTGCGCTTAATTGAACAAAATCGGACAAAAGATGACCTTCCCAGAAGGGTTGGGCATTTGGTTGCCAGGCTCAAGGCAGGGATGTCCATGCAAGCTGAGCCATGAGACAAATTTCGGAGGCTTGGATGCGCTCGTTTCTGGGCTGGGGAGCCAGATTTTTTGTTCACTTAAGAAACCTGAGGTTTGGGTTGACAGGATGGTAGCTCATGCGTATAATCCCACCGATTTGTCCTGGGCCCTGGGCCCATGGGGAGATTCATGGCCAAGCTCCGGACAAGCTACGTTTGTCAGGCTTGCGCGTATCGTTCAGCCAAGTGGATGGGCCGTTGTCCTGACTGCGGGGAATGGAACACCCTGCTGGAAGAAACGTTGCAGCCTGAACGTCCTAAGCGCAGGGCCTGGTTTGGGCCCGTGGAGCAGATCTCTCCCCTTCCACTCTCCCAGATTCCAGCAGAGAGCACTCAAAGACTCAGCACCGGTTGGCCCGAGGTGGACAGGGTCCTGGGTGGAGGCCTGGTGGATGGCTCTGTGGTCTTGCTGGGGGGGGACCCTGGGATCGGCAAGTCAACTTTGCTGCTTCAGGTTTGCCAGAAGCTGACTCTAAGAGGAGCCAGAGCCGTTTATCTGAGCGGGGAGGAATCACCCCATCAACTCAAGATAAGGGCAGACAGGCTTGGGCTTGAGACCGAGGGTTTATGGGTACTGGCAGAGCCGAATCTGGAACGCGCCCTGGATGCCGTTTGTGCTCTGGAGCCTCGACTGATAATAGTGGATTCCATCCAAACCCTTTACACAGACCAGCACCCGTCCCTTCCAGGCAGCGTGGGACAGCTTCGGGAGACCACTTCTTTACTGACTTCGGTGGCCAAGGGCCGCGGCATCACGGTGGTGCTGGTGGGCCATGTCACCAAGGAGGGGGTGCTGGCAGGGCCAAGGGTGCTGGAGCACATGGTGGACCTGGTGCTTTACCTGGAAGGGGAAAGAGGGCATCCTTTCAGGATCCTGCGATGTGTGAAGAATCGTTTTGGTTCCACGGATGAGATCTGCATATTGGAGATGAGAGAAAGAGGCCTGGAAGAGGTGATGAACCCCTCGGAGAGGTTCCTGAGCGAGAGGCCCAGGGGCGTGCCTGGCTCTGTGGTTCTGGCCAGCATGGAGGGCAATAGGCCCCTTTTGGTGGAATTGCAGGCCCTTGTTTCCAGGAGCGGGTACGGTGTGCCCAGAAGGGCCACCATGGGTGTTGACGGGCAGAGGGTGGCGCTTCTCACGGCCGTGCTGGAGAAACATGGCGGCATGCATCTTTCGGACCAGGACATGTACGTGAACGTGGTAGGAGGCATGAGGGTGGAGGAGCCTGCCGTGGATCTGGGCATAGCCTCGGCCATAGCCTCCAGCTATCTCAATCGGGCCGTGGATCCTCTTTTGGTTCTATTCGGGGAGATAGGCCTGACAGGAGAGGTGCGTGGGATTCAGAGGGTGTCTCCAAGACTTAGGGAAGCCCACAGAATGGGTTTTCGCAAGTGCCTTGTACCCAAGGGGAACATGGCTCAGGCCAGCCAAGAGGTCCCCATGGAGGTTGTGGGAGTGGAATCAGTGGGTCAGATGATGGAGGTTCTGTTTTGAGAGGTGTGAGGGGCTTCCTGGATAGATCGGGGTCCTCCAAGCACTTGTGCAGGGAAAGGCTTCGGAGGAACCTTCTGAGGGGCAGAAAAGCCGAGTGGGTCCTTTGCCGGGTGGCGGGCCTGTTAACCACAGGGGCTGCCCTGGCCCTGGTGGTGACATGGTTGATGGATGGCCCGGCCTTCTCCCTCCCACCGCCCAAACTGCTGGAAGAACAGCTTTCAATGGCGCGGGGCCTGAAAGACTTTTCCGAATCCCCGGTTTTGCAAGAAATGGAAGTTCAGGAGGAAAGCCAGGAACAGTCCAGGGAAATCGTCTTGAAAAAAGGGGAGGGTCTTGAGGATGCCCTCAAGAAAGCCGGTCTGGGACAAATCCAGGCCAAAGAGATCGTGGATGCGGTGAAAGCAGTCCAGGATCTGAAGCGTTTGAGGGAAGGGACCAAGTTTCTAGTCACTTTGGACGACCAGGACGGCCGGGTGATGCAGGTGGAAGCGGAGCTGGACTTTCAATGTATGCTCCTGGTGGAACGTTCAGGGGAGAGACTTCAGGCTCGAAAAGAGATGAAGCCTCTCGAGGTGCGTCAAAAGGTGGTCTCTGGAACCATTCAGAACTCCCTTTTCGGAGCCATGGACAAGGCAGGGCTGCCGGCCTCCATAACCCTTGCCCTGGCCAACATCTTTGATTACGACATTGACTTCCACGTGGATCTGAGAGCAGGGGACCGTTTTGACCTGCTTTTGGAAGAGAAATGGATAGGGGATAAAAGGGTGGGCTATGGCAGGATCCTGGCTGCCAGGTTCGTCAACAAGGGCAGGACACTCTGGGCTTTCTATTTTAACGGCAAGGCAACCCAGGAGGGGTATTTTGACAGCCAAGGCAGGTCCCTGCGCAAGGCTTTTCTTCGTTCCCCTTTGAAATTTACCCGTATCACCTCGGGTTTTACCCAGGCCAGGTTTCACCCCATCTTGGAGACTTACAGACCTCACCTGGGAGTGGATTATGCCGCCCCCACAGGTACTCCTGTTCGGGCGGTGGCAGACGGGAAGGTAGTTTCAGCCGGCTGGGAAGGGGGCTTTGGAAATCTTGTCAAGATCCAACATGGCCAAAGTTATGTTTCCATGTACGGTCACCTGAGCCGATTTGGGGCTGGTATCCGCTCGGGCGCAAGCGTCAGACAGGGGCAGGTCATAGGTTATGTGGGAGCAACGGGACTTGCTACAGGACCCCATCTGGATTTCAGGCTCATGAAGGGGGGGCAGTTCATAAACCCGCTTAAGGTCAATTTCGTAAATGCAGATCCGGTAAGCCCGGCTGACTCAGGGACCTTCAGACAAGTGGTGGCCAAGAGGACCAGGGATCTGGAAGCTGGGCCAGGCACCTTGGCAGCCAAGGCCCTAGCAGAACGAAACAGGCCTTAGTTTAATATCACCAGGCAAGAGTGATGCCTGGCTCTAAGACAGGTTAACCGACTCTCCTGTAAGCAAGGTGTCTACAGCCCTTTCCTGGAAAACAGCCCGGCCAACCAGGAGCCCAACCATCCCAGCGGTCCAGGCCTGGAAGCATTTCCTGAAGAATAGTTTCTTGTGGCCTTGCAGGCCCTTTCTTTTTTCAGGAAGGAGGCCATGGTTGTGTACATGGGTTAGTTTTCTGTGGATCCCCTTGGAGCCCGATCCAGGATCTCTTGAAGGGTGATTTTCTCGAGGGCGCTTTCTATTATTTGGTGCAGATCCGACCAAATGGTCCTGGCTTGACACCTGCTTACTCGCTCACAGAGGCGGGTATCTTGAAGGCACTTCACGGGTTCCATGGGCTCTTGAAGGGCTCTTATGACTTCTGCGACCCTGATTTCCTTGGGGGGACGGGTCAGCCTGTACCCGCCCCCTGCTCCACGGGTGGCCTCCACCAAGCCTGCCCGGCGCAGGGGCGTCATGACTTGCTCCAGATACTTCATGGAGATCCCCTGGATACGGGCTATGTGGGAGATGGGAACCACGTTTTGGCCATAATGCAGGGCCAGCTCCAGCATGGCCCTTGTGCCGCACTGGGCCTTCTTGGAGACGCGCATGGGGTTTAGAGCCGCTTGCCGCAGGCCCGGCAATATGCCAGGTCTTCTGGGTTCTCCACGTCGCAGTAAGGACAGTGGCGGAACTTGTGCTCCTCGTGGTCATGCTGGGGGGCCTCTGGCATGGGGATCCCGAAACGTTTGTGACGGTAATCATGAATGGCCCTATGAAGCGCATCTGATCCCAGGTTGGAGCAATGCAGCTTGTTCTTGGGAAGGCCGCCCAGGGCATCGGCCACCTGGTCTCTGGTGATCTGAAGAGCCTCATCCAGGGTCTTGCCCTTGGCCAGCTCGCTAACCATGCTGCTTACGGCGATGGCCGCCCCACAGCCGAAGGTGAGGAATTTTACATCTTCTATGACATTGTCCTTGACACGGATAAAGAACTTCATCATGTCCCCGCAAACGGGATTGCCCACCTCACCCACCCCGTCGGGGTTTTCCATTTCCCCCACGTTGCGGGGATTCTGGAAATGATCCATAACTATCTCCGAGTACATATCCTCCTCCTGATATCAAACTTGCCCAAGGGTTTGGATCCCTTGGTCCAAGACATATCCTATTTCCAAAGTATGATTTTCTTGCCTGAGCCCAGTTTTGTCAAGGGGCTCTTTGCACAGGAGGCATAGGAAGGTGAGCCATGAACTCTATGACCGAACATATTTCCTGGAGGCTTGCGGGGGCCACGAACTTTACAAGGAAACCCGTGGCAGGCTTCTGGATGAGAGGCTTTTCATAGTCTTTAGGCTAGGGGACATTGGATCTGGCATGAAGGTCATGGATCTAGGATGCGGCCGAGGGGAGCTACTGCGCCATGCCCTGGAAGCAGGGGCTCTGGGCTTTGGAGTGGATCCATCCAAGGAAGCCATAGAAATATCCAAGGAGACCCTCTTTAGGTCTTCCGTGGGTGGAATCATCCCGAGGGCCGGACTATGCAGAGCCGAAGGCTCCAGTTTGCCTTTTGCTTCCAGTGTGTTTCACAGGGTCATCCTTTCAGACATACTGGAGCACCTGACCAAGAAGCAGTTAAGGAAGACTCTGGCAGAGGTTCACCGGGTGCTCAGATCAGATGGAATGGTGGTCTTTCATACCTTTCCCAACAAATGGTTTTACGATCTCTTTTACCCCATGAAGAGGCTTTTTTGGGACAGGCTGACCTCTGAGGCGGGCCCCCGTAATCCCAGGACCTACTATGAAAGGCTTCTTCATCTCCAAGAGCTCTCTCCCTGGTCTGTTTGGAGGAACTTCAGGCCCTGGTTCAGGATCAGGCTCTGGTGCAGCCACAGGAGCAGGTGGGACGACAAGACCAAAGGCTTCAAACCAAGAGGAGGGGCCTTGGCTTTGTTGAGGGAACCTGAGCTGTGGGGAGTGGCCTGGAAAAAGTAGATGCATGTGGAGTTGCGCCCGGTGGCTAACAAGGCAATGTGATTGGATTTGCTTTGTCGTTGCCTTCATCCCCTCAAAAGATTCACAGGATCAAGGCCTGAAGGAAGCGGCAAGGGAGCAGAAGCCTTGAGAAGGATCACAAGCCTGGGGCCTTGATTTTTTGAGGCAATCATCCATGGGTCATGGTCTCAGCTAAAATATCTTGGAGGGAAGCCAGGTAGCCAAGGCAGGAAAAGCCATGATCAATGCCAGGCCTACCAGCTCCACCAGGGTGTAGGGGATCACGGAGCGGTAGATATCTGCCATTGTTATGGATGGAGGAACTATGCCCTTTAGGTAAAAAAGGTTGAAGCCAAAAGGCGGGGTCATGTACCCGATTTCCATGTTGATGGTAAAGAGGATTCCGAACCAAACAGGGTCAAAGCCGTGGGCTTTCACTACAGGAAGAAATATGGGAGCAGTGATCATCATTATGCCGGCCGGATCAAGAAACATACCCAAGACGAAAAGCACACCCTGAATGAAGATCATGCTGCCCCAGGCCCCCCCGGGAATATGTCTCATGAGATCCTGTACCAGGGCAGGGGCCCCCATGCCGTGGTAGGCTGCACTGAAGCAATAAGCCCCGAAGAGAATCCACATGATCATTCCTGTGAGCCTAAATGTACGAAGGCATGCCTCTTTGATGAGCTCCCAGGTGAGTCTCTTGTGCACCACTCCGGAGATGATGGCGCCCAAGACTCCCATGGAGGCGGACTCTGTGGGGGTGGTGATGCCCCCCATCATGGATCCAAGCACCATGACCACAATCAAAAGAGGCAGGATGATGGCTCTTATTGCCAGGAGCTTCTGAGCTAGATTTCCCCTCTGATCCTTGGGCAAAGAAGGGCCCAGGTTGGGTTGCAGGAGGCATCGAATTCCGATGTACAGGCTCAAGAGAAAGGCTATGAGAAGCCCCGGAATCACCCCTCCTGCAAAAAGTTTTCCCACGGACTCCCCTGATATGATGGCATAAATGATCATGATCACGCTGGGGGGTATCAGGATGCCCAGGCTTCCCCCTGCGTTTATACAACCCAGGGCCAGTTCCTTGTCATAGTTGTACTTCAACATGGAAGGAAGAGCTATGACCCCCATGCTCACCACAGCCGCACCGCTTATCCCGCACATGGCCGCGAATATGGCGCATATGGCCACTGTACCTATGGCCAGGCCGCCCCTCAGGGGGCCGAACCAAAGATACATCATCTCGTACAGGTCTTCCGCCACCCCAGCCCTTTCCAGGATCATGGCCATGAAGATGAAAAGGGGAATGGCCACCAGGGTGAACTTGTTCATGGCTCCCCATGTCTGGGCTGCCACCATATAAAAGGACTGGGGACCCCAGGTGAAATAAAGAAACACAACGGAAACCCCTCCCAACACAAAAGAAAGGGGCAGTCCAAGGAGCAAAACCAAGAGCAAGGCCGAAAAGAAGAGAATGGTCAAAAGCTCTATGTTCATCCTACATTCCTCAATGTGGCTTGGGAGACGAAGGCTCTTTCTTACCGGCCAGAATCAATATGTCCCTGAGCAGCTTGGCCGTGCCTTGCATGAGCACCAGCAGGGCCCCCAGAGGTATGGTCAGCTTCACAGGGTAAAGAGGGGGATTCCAAGGTGACTGGGAATGTTCCCATCTGCCCAGGGACTCCAAGGCCAGGGAGCCCCCGTAATAAAGGAGCATCAGGCAAAAGGCGAAGAATACCGATGAGGTGAGCACATCCATCAGGGCCTTGGTCCTAGGTGCGAGCCGAGAATAAAGGATATCCACATTAACGTGCCCCCCGCACCAAAGAAGGTGCCCACCTGAGAGAACCACGTACGCTCCGAAGATCATCTGAGTCAGCTCATTGGCCCAGACCGTGGGTGAGTTGAACAGGTATCTTAAGGCCACCTCCAGGATCAAAAGCCCGAAAATGAGAAGGATCCCCAGAGAGAGGATCCTGCCTAGTCTGTCGTTGAGAAAATCCACCGCATTGAAGACCCTCTGCACGGTTTCTCACCTCCAACGGGTAGATCCTAGCCTTGCCCCATGTTGGCAGGCAGATTTCAAAGGAAGCGGCCCGAGAGTGGGTGACTTGCACGAGCCCCCAGGCCCCTTCCCCAGTCTCTGATCAGAGGTACCCCAAGGACTTGAGAAAATCTTTTAGCAGCTCCACTGCCTTGGCGTTTTCGGGCGCCTTCTTGGCCTCTTCGTCCCAGATCTTGACCGCCACCTCCGTGATCTTTTTCTGCTCCTCGGGGGCAAGCACCACCACCTTGACGCCCTTTCCCTTCTGCACCTTGGCCAGGGTGATGGCCTCCAGATACTGATATTGGGTTGTCCTGAACCAGAATTGTTCCTCCAGAGTCCAAAGCAGGATCTCCCTTATGTCCGCAGGCAGGGAGTCCATGGCCTTCTGATTGATGAGCCAAACATCGGTGGAGGCAATGTTCAAACCTGGCTTCAGATGATACTTGCACACATCATAAAAACCCATGCTGGCTGCTCCTTGTACGGCCCCCCAGTGGGCAGCGTCTATTACCCCCGAGGCCAGGCCTGAGTAAATCTCCGGTCCTGGAATGTAAGAGCCTGCTCCGCCCAAGGCAGTCAGGAAGTTGGCCAAAACCCCTGATGAACGTACCTTTAGGCCCTTGAAATCCTCCATCTTCTCCACGGGCTTCTTGGATACCATCTCAGTGGGATACACCTTGTCAGTGGAAACATAGACCCCGTGTGGGGCGCAGGCCTCCCTCATCATCTGTTCAAAGCCCAGCCCTTTGTGGAAGTAAGCGCACTCCCACACCTGGCGGAAGGCAAAAGGAAGACCGGAGGCGATCCCGGCAAGGGGGACCTGGTCACGGAAATAGCCAGGGGAGGCCGTGGCCATCTCTATCATGCCCCTCTTGACCGCATTGAATATTTCAGGTGAGGGCACCAGTGACTCGGCCGCAAAAGGCTCTATGAGCAGTCGGCCGTTGGTCCTGCTCTTGATGTTTTCTACCAGTCGAATGAGGCTGTCTTTGTAAGAACTGCTGGCCGTGGGCCAGTGGGACTGGCACTTCCACTTGATCACCTTTTCGGCAGAATAAGAGGGCTTGATACCTGCACTCAGGCACAGGCCCAGCACGAAAAGAGATACCATGCACACCCAAAGGGCTCTCTTGCTGATCATCTTGCCACCTCCTCTTGCGGGATGATTTGTCAGCCTGGCACCGGGAATTCATGCCGTGGCAGTATCTCCATGTAAGCAGAAGGCTGGAGGATCATATCACTTTCCGGCTTTGACTTGAACCCCTATGAGTGGACCACCGCTGCACAAAAAAAGAGATGACTCCCCGGGCAAATGCAAGGATTTTGCAAAAGGTATCCAGGAGCTCCAAAGGAGTTGCTCTGTTGCAACCATTATCCATGGCGCCTCCTGTGAGGAGTTAGAGAGAAAATGTTGGGGTAAGCTTAGTTGTTGACTCGGCTAGATGTGCTGCTTAAGATTTTCTCTTGGAACCTGGATTGCCTCCAAACCCATTACAGTCTCTGGGGGTTGGAGGCGGCAATCCGGGGCCTAGGCCCTATGTTTAGGCCAGTATCTCAGTGGGAGGTGATGCTCATGAGCGAGACTGAAAAAACAATTCTGGAGGCCATGAAAAAGGCTGGTCGGCCCCTTAGGCCCGGAGATGTGGCCCGGATCACGGGCAAAGACGTCTCTGAGGTCTCCAAGGCCATCCAAGAGCTCAAGGAAAAAGGGAAGATCAACTCTCCCAAGAGGTGTTTCTACTCCCCCAGCGAAGAGTAAACCTGCCAAGTCTTGTACGAGAATAAGGGGCGGAACCAAAAAGCGCCGCCCTCTTATTCCCTTCTTAGAAAGAGCTTTGTGGCTTCAAGAATTCGTATTCTGTTGGGTGGTCCCGAGAACCTAGAAGCTTTCTGATCTTTCAGGCAAATCCGGGAATTGGCTTCTCATGGGAGCCAATCTGCCATGGCCTGGAGCATCAACTCATCTGTAAAGATGCGGGACAGGAGCTGAATGAAGCCACTTAGAGCTTGACATGCTTTTTATGGAATGGTTAAATGGTCAGGCCATTTCAAAGGGAGAATGTCTTTTGTTCAAGCCCATTCGCCCCAAGAGGGTCACCCACGAGATAGTGGTTCAGATTCAGGAACTCATGGGCTCCGGGGCTCTGAGACCCGGAAGCCGTCTTCCCCCCGAAAGGGAGATGGCTCAACAACTGGGGGTGAGCCGTCCCACCCTCAGGGAAGCCATGGGGATCCTGGAACACCTGGGTTTAGTGAAATCGGTCCAGGGAAATGGCACATATGTCATGGACGTTGCTGAGCGCTGCCTCAGGGACCCTCTCCAGGAGCTGATCTTGAGCTCTGAGAGGAGAATGGTGGAGTTGGCGGAGTTCAGGACCGAAGTGGAGTCCTGGGCGGTGGCTCTGGCGGCAAAAAGGATAGAGCCCCAAGAACTTAAGCTGCTTGAGGAGATCCTGGAGCAGATGAAACTGGGTTTACAGCAAGGCAAACCAATTCATCATCTGGATGCCGACTTTCACCTGAGTCTGGCCAGGGCCACCCACAACGGGATCTATTACCATGTGGCCAACACCATCTTCTATTTGTTTGCAGAGGTGACGAGGGTCTCCCACGAGAGGATCTTTTGCAGCCCAAAGGAAAAGCTCCAGCTCCTGGAAGAGCACGAGGCCATTTACCAGGCCGTGGCCGAGGGAAAAGGGGAAAGGGCTCGCACGCTCATGCGAGAACACCTAGGCAGGACCGAGCAATGGTTCAAAAAGACCTTCGGGGAACAAGAATCCAGGAGGAGAAATGAAAAAGAAAAGCCTTTTCCATCCTGAAACCATAGAGGAGATCCGACAGGCCAGATCCCGATGGGAGAGGAATTGCCTGAGCCCAGAGGACCTGGAAGGGGAAAAGAAGCTAAGATCCGCCTCGGGCATCCCCCTTAGGCTCATATACACGCCAGAACACATAAGCGAGCTGGATTACATGAGGGATCTGAGCTTCTCAGGGCTTGCCCCTTATACCAGGGGAGTATATCCCAACATGTACAGGGGAAGGCCCTTCACCATAAGGCAGATAGCCGGATTTGGCTCTCCGGAAGACTGTAACAAACGCATGCGTTTCTTCCTGGAAAAGGGAGGCACAGGGCTCAATATAGTGTTGGATCTCCCTACCATCAGGGGTTATGACTCGGACTCGCCTCAGGCAGAGGGAAACGTGGGACAGTGCGGGGTGGCCATAGACTCGGTGGAAGACATGGCTTCCCTCTTTGAAGGGCTTCCCATAGACCGGGTGAGCGTATCTTTGGTGACTCATCTTCCCAGCACCACCGTGGTGCTGCTCTCCATGTACTTGGTCATGGCCCAAGAAAGGGGGATCGCCTGGGAAAACCTGGCAGGCACGACTCAAAATGATTTTCTCATGGAAACAACCATCGGAAGCGCTCCTGAGATTCTGCCTCCCAGGCAATCTTTCAGGATCCAGTGCGATGTAATAGAGCAGGCCAGCTCCTTTCTGCCTCGCTGGAATCCGGTCAGCTACAACGGTTACAACCTCAGGGAGGCAGGCACCGACGCCATCACCGAGGTAGGAGTGGCCATAGCCAACGCAGAGGCCACGGCCAGAGAGCTGATCAGAAGGGGCCTTCACCCGGATTCATTTCTGCCTCGTTTTTCCTTTTTCTGGGATCTGCACAACGATTTCTTCGAGGAGATAGCCAAGTGCAGGGCTTCCAGAAGAGTTTGGTACAGGATCACCTCAGAAGGTCTCGGGGCCGAGAAGCCCAGATCCCACCTCATGCGATTTCATGTTCAAACAGCCGGAATCACCCTCCCAGCAATAGAACCCCTCAACAACATCGCCCGAGCTGCCATACAAGGGCTGGCGGCTGTGCTGGGCGGAGCCCAATCCCTCCATGTGGATTCCTACGACGAGGCTTTCTCGGCCCCAACCGAACAATCTGCTCTCATCTCCCTGAGGACCCAGCAGATTCTCCAGGTGGAAACAGGAGTGACCCAGGTGGTGGATCCCCTGGGAGGCTCCTATTTCATAGAAAGTCTGACCTCCCAGATGGAATCCAGGATCGTGGGATTCCTTGAGAAGATAAAGGCCCTGGGAGGCATCATAGCCTCGGTGGAAAGCGGCTGGATGCATAGGCTCATTGCCGACTTCGCCTACGAGCAACAAAGGGCCATAGAGTCAGGGAAGTTTCCCATAGTGGGGGTGAACTATCAGCCCGGGGAATCTTCTCAAATTCCCCAGGAGATCTTCAGATACCCTGAGACCGAAAGCCGCCAAAAACAGAAGCTTAGGGCACTCAAGAGCCAAAGGGACAAAAACGCCTGGCACAAGGCCATGAACAATCTAAGGGAGTGCTGCCTGCAAGGAGGCAATCTCATGCCTCCAGTCATGGAGGCCGTGAGAGCCAGGGCCACCTTGGGAGAGATACAAGGGGTCTTCAGAGAAAGCTTCGGCCTTTGGGAATTCCCCCTCAAATGACCAAAAAAGGGCCCAGGTAATGGACCTTTCGGATCATACGGCTCTATCCAAGTGGAGAGAAGGAGACCATGGAGGTCCCTTGGGAGGCCTGAAAGCACAAGGGAAGGAGGCATGAAAAGAAATGGCAAGGGGCAGGCCAATAAAGGTTTTGCTTGCCAAGCTGGGTTTGGACATACACTGGCGGGGAGTGGTATCCATCTCGCGGCTGCTCAGGGATGCGGGTATGGAGGTCATATATCTGGGCAATCAGTTTCCTGAGGCCATAGCAACCGCAGCCCTGCAGGAAGCCCCGGACGTGGTGGGCCTCAGCACCCTCTCGGGAAACCACCTGAGCCTGGGACCCAAGGTGGTGAGGCTTCTTAGAGAAAAGGGCATGGAAGACATCCCTGTGATCATGGGCGGGGTGATCCCCCCTCAGGACATGGAGGAGCTAAAGAGGCTTGGCATCCGAGAAGTCTTCGGCCCTAACACCCCTGTCAGTCGCATAATCTCATTCATAGAGCAAGAAGCAAGGGAGAGGAGAGTTTGAGTCATGCTCCAGTGGCCCCCGCTGTACGACGAGAGGTACATGCCGGCGCAAGATCAGAAATACTGGTTTCCGGACCTGGAGACAATGGATCCGGCCCAAAGAGAAAAGATCATATTCCAGAAGATAAAGGCTCAGATGGCCTGGGCTTATGAGCGCTCTGCCTTTTACAAAAGAAAATGGGATCAAGCAGGGATCCGGCCCGAGAAGATCAGAAGCCTGGAGGATTTTGAGCAGGTTCCAGTCTTGACCAAGGAGGAGATTCGCAGAGATCAGGCCGAGAATCCACCCTTTGGCAGCTACCTTTGCATCGAGCCTTCAGAGGTGATTCGCATTCACGGCACCTCTGGCACAACAGGCAGACCCACGGCCTTCGCCATAGGCAGAGAGGACTGGCGCCGCATCGCCAACGCCCATGCCAGGATCATGTGGGGTGCAGGCCTGAGGCCGCAAGATACCATATTCATCGGCTCTTTTTTCAGCCTGTACATGGGTTCATGGGGGGCCCTGGTAGGTGGGGAGCGGCTGGGGGCCAAGTGCTTTCCCTTTGGCGCGGGTGTGCCAAGCCAGACCCTCATGGGGCTAAGCTGGATGAAGGAAATCAAGCCCACCGCCTTCTACGGCACTCCCTCTTATGCCCTTTACATAGCTGAGGTGGCCAGGGAAAACGGCTACGATTGCCTGAAGGACTTCTCCTTCAGGATCATGTTCTTTTCTGGAGAGCCTGGGGCTGGCATTCCCTCCACCAAGAGGCTCATAGAGCAGACCTATGGCTGCAAGTGTGTGGACATGGGCTCCACAGCCGAGATGACCCCGTGGATGACCAATGGGGAGTGCGAGCACACACAAGGTATGCACCTGTGGAATGACATAGTGTACACTGAACTGGTGGATCCCAAGACAATGCGAAGGGTCCCATATGGAAGTGAAGGAGTTCCGGTGTATACTCATCTGGAGCGCACCTCCCAGCCCATGATCAGATTCTGGTCTGGGGATCTGTCTGTGTGGACAGACGAGCCCTGTCCCTGCGGACGCACATATCCCAGGCTCCCCCGTGGAATCTACGGGCGGGTGGATGATATGCTGGTCATCAGGGGGGAGAATGTATATCCGAGTGCCATTGAGGAAGTGCTAAGGGGCATGGAGGGCTTCGGTGGAGAGTTCCGTATCATAGTCTCCAGGGAAAGGGCCATGGATGACCTGCTGGTGCAGGCCGAGTACAGCCAAGAGATCCACAAAGCAGCACAGAGCGATCCCCGGGTCCTGGAGCGCTTCCAGTCGGACATGGCCACCCGCATCAAGGGTAAGATCGGGCTTAGGCCAACAATCCAGCTTCTGGCTCCAGGTAGCCTGGAGAGAACACAGTTCAAGGCCAGGCGGGTCATAGATCAAAGAAAGCTCTTCGATGACAAATGAGCTTTAGGTCGCCAAGGAGGATGAATCATGGGCCTTATGACCCCAGAAGAGTTCGAAGAGAGCCTCAAAGAAAGAAGACCCAAGGTTTACATGAACGGGTGCAGGGTAAAAGACGTTCTCACCAATCCCGTGACCCGAACCGTGGTGGAGGCCAATAAAGCCACTTATGGCTGGGCCCATGATCCCAGATTCAAGGAGGCCATGAGCCTGGTCTCCCCCTTGATAAACCAGCCCATTCATCGTTACCTTCATGTGAGCCGAAGTGTGGAGGATCTTCTGGCCAAGGCCCAGGCCGGCACGGTGGCAGCTGAGAGACTGGGGACCTGTATTTATCGTTGCCCCGGCTATGACGGGCTTCACGCCCTGGCAGCCACCACCTGGGAGATGGACCAGGACCTGGGGACCGACTACCACCAGAGGTTCATGGCCTATCTGGAAAAGGTGCAGAGGGAGGATCTGTGCCTGGCTGGGGCCCTCACAGAGCCCAGGGGAGATAGGAAGAAAAAGACCCTGGAATGGCCTGATCCATATCTTTCCCTCAAGGTAGTAGAGAAAAAGCCCGGGGGCATAGTGGTCAGGGGAGCCAAGATAAACATTAGCGGAGCCTATGCCAGCCACGAAATGCTGGTGCTACCCCAGTCGGCCAAGGGACCCGGGGAAGAGGATTATGCAGTGGCATTTGCGGTTCCCACGGATGCCCAGGGGATTACTTACATCTGCCAATACTCCCCCTTTTCGGCAGAGAGGGAGCAAGCCCAAGACCTCTATGAGCTGGGCAATCCCCTCTATGGCCAAAGGGAGACAGCCATGGTGGTGTTCGAGGATGTTTTTGTGCCCTGGGAGAGGGTGTTCCACTGCGGTGAGGTCAAGTACTCGGGCAAGATAGTGGCCCGTTTTGCCCGTTGCCACAGGATGACATGTGGAGGCACCTGCAAGGTGGGCTTCATGAACCTGATCATAGGGGCCTGCAAGCTCATTCAGGAGTACAAGGGTCTCGAGAAGGCGGCCCACATAAACGAGCAGTTAACCGAGATGGTGACTCTAAGGGAAACAGGAAGGGCCTGCGGGCTGGCTGCAGCCCATCTGGGGCAGGAAGATCCTCCTGGCTCAGGGGTTTTCCTGCCTGATGAGCTCATGGGCAATGTGGCCAAGCTCAACATCTGTAATGCCTTCTGGAGAGTCATGGCCTTGGCCGGGGACATAGGGGGGGGCTTGGTGGTAACCCTTCCTTCTTTAAGGGAGCTCAAGAATCCGGAGACCAGGGCCTATGTGGAGGAGTTTTTGAGCTTCGGCTCCCAGGAGCCCACAGAGAACATCCTCAAGGTCCATAAACTCTTACAGAACTGGTGTGCGGGCCAACACGGAGTTGCCACCTGGCACGGAGCGGGTCCGGTGATGGCCCAGAAGATAATGCTTCAGAGGGTAGTGGATTTCCAGCATGAGAAGCAATTGGTGATGGAGACCTTGGGGCTCAAGGCTTGAAAGGTAGGATTGGGGCTACGCCAGAAACTAGTTCAGCGCGTGTCCCGGCATATGAGCCTGAAGAAAAATGAAGATATGGAGAGGAGCTCACAGCTCAAAGAGGCAATACGCAGGGCCGCAGGTTGTTTGTGAACAAATCTGCCCAGTGGAGGGCATATATGCACCCCACGTTCTTCCATCCGGGGTCAAGGTAAATTTGGGAGTGGATGTGAAAAAGACCACTGTCAACAAGGGAATGCTGGATTCCGAAGTGGTGGCCAGCAGGGGGCGGGCGATCATCCCGTAGATATGGAGGGTGGATCTGTGGCACATGACGACGGTCTTCGGTCCCGAGGCTAGTGATGAAATGCTCTGTGAGGCCTTGATGGAAATGGAAGGTCCGGATCTGAGGGAAATGTTCAGGGAAGAATTAAGCCACATGGCCTTTGCCAAGCGGGTGGATTCTGCAATAAAGGAGACGTTTGCCATCTGCCCGTTTGGGCAACTGGATGTCTGCACATCGCATGGCCGGCATATCCTCCCTCAGGGAAGGTTCACGAGCTGCGGGAGAGGGAGAAAGACGACGAGATCACTCAGTGAGCCACGGGTTGGTGACAGGGCTCAAGAAGCTGAAGACCACCATGTTGGGCAGTTGAAAAAGGGGGGCAGCCATGCTCAAGCCAGGCAAGACCTACTCCGAGGTCGTGGATGCCTTTTACTGGAAGGTCCCCAGGTACTACAACATCGGGGTCGACGTCTGCGATAAGTGGGCCAGCCAGAGGTACCGCCTTGCCCTGATCTTCGAGGATGAATCAGGGCACGTCGATAAGTATACCTTCTGGGAACTCAGGCGACTCTCCAACCGTTTGGCCAATGCACTTTCTGCACTAGGCATCCAGCGCGGAGACCGAGTGGGGATCCTACTTCCCCAGTGTCCGGAAACGGCCATATCTCATATCGCGACCTACAAGATAGGGGCCATTGCTATCCCCTTGTTCACCCTCTTCGGACCGGATGCACTGGAGTATCGACTCTCCAACAGCGAGGCAAAGGCCATCATCACAGACTGGGCCAACCTGGAGAAGGTTTTGGAGATAAGGGAAAGGCTCCCCAAGCTGGAACTCATAATGGTAACAAAAGGGGAACCGATGGAAGGGGTGACAGACCTCTGGCGGGCAATGGAGAAGGGTAGTGCGGAATTCACACCGGCGAGGACCAAGGCGGATGACCCCGCGCTGATCATTTACACCTCGGGGACCACAGGCCCACCCAAAGGAGCCCTTCACGCCCACCGCGTGGTCCTGGGCCACTTGCCGGGGGTGGAGTTCTTCCACAACTTCTTTCCCAAGAGGGATGATCTATACTGGACTCCGGCGGACTGGGCTTGGATCGGGGGGCTCATCGACGTGCTCTTGCCCAGCTGGCATCACGGAGTCCCGGTCCTGGCCTATCGGGCAAGGAAGTTCGATCCGGAGCAGGCTTTCCACATGATCTCCAAGCATGGAGTCAGAAACGCCTTCATGCCCCCCACTGCTTTGAAGATGATGCGGCAGGTCCCTGATCCACGCACCCGCCATGCCTTCTGGATGCGCACCATCGGGTGTGGAGGGGAGACCCTGGGCGAAGAACTCCTTCATTGGGGCAAGGAGGTCATGGGCCTCACCATAAACGAGTTTTATGGTCAGACCGAGGTGAACCTGGTTGTGGGGAACTGCTGCGAAATAATGGAGGTGAAGCGGGGCTCCATGGGTAGGGCCATTCCGGGTCACACAGTGGAGGTGGTGGACGAGGAAGGCAACGTCCTTCCGCCTGGAACGGTCGGTGAGGTGGCCATCAAGAGACCGGACCCGGTGATGTTCCTTGAATACTGGCGCAATCCGCAGGCGACTCAGGAGAAGTACGTCGGAGACTGGTGTCTCACCGGGGATCTGGCCCGCAAGGAAGAGGACGGGTATTTCTGGTACGTGGGCCGCAAGGACGATCTGATCACGAGCGCGGGATATCGCATAGGACCTGCCGAGATCGAGGACTGCCTCCTCAAGCACCCCGCAGTGGCCATGGCGGCTGTCATTGGGGTTCCTGACGAGGTTCGAGGGGAGATCGTCAAGGCCTTCATGGTCCTGAAGCCCGGCAGGTCGCCGGACGCTGGCCTCAAGGAGGAGATCCAGCAGTTCGTCAAGACCCGCCTGGCAGCCCACGAGTATCCCCGCGAGGTGGAGTTCATCGATGAGCTCCCCCTGACCGCCACAGGCAAGATCATGCGGAAGGAATTGAGAAGGATGGAGGCCCAAAGGAGGAAGACGTGCTAGAGGGCCCAAGGTTCACGTAAGGAGCCAGACGGTTTCGCGGCCAATCACACGGCCAGGTATCTCTTCTTTACCTCTTCGTTTTTCTCTAGCTCCGAAATGCTCCCTTCGTACTTGATAGCTCCATTGTCCACTATGTAGGCCCTCTCTGCATGCTTGAGGGCAAACTTGAGGTTCTGCTCCGAGAGAAGTATGGTGACTCCCTCTTCCTTGATGACGTCCAGGACACCGCCCAGCAATCGAACAACCAAGGGCGCCAGTCCCTCGGAGGGCTCGTCGAGTAGCAAGAGATCCGGATCTCCCATGAGCGTTCTGGCGATGGTTAACATCTGCTGCTCCCCGCCGCTGAGGGTTCCACCGCGACGTTGAGCGAATTTCTCCAAAACAGGGAAAAGTTCGTAGATACGCTTCAAAGTCCATCTGGTTGGTCGGTTTCTGTCCTTCCTGACGGCCACATCCAGGTTTGCCGCCACCGTCAGATCCGGGAAGATCTTTCTGTCCTCCGGGACAAAGCCTATGCCCATGCGGGCTATCCTGTACGGCGGGAGCCCATCGATACGCTGACCACGGTACTCTATGCAGCCAGACTTCGGAGGGTTCAGGCCCATGATGCTCACCATGGTGGTCGTCTTGCCCGCACCATTTCTCCCAAGCAACACAACTAACTCACCTTCCTGCACTTCCAGGGAGACATCGAAAAGGATGTGGCTCAACCCATAGAATGTATTGATTTTTTTTAGCCGGAGCTCGGCCATCACGTCTCCTCTCCCAGGTATGCCTCGATGACCTTCTTGTCCTTGGATATCTCCTCAGGAGTCCCCTGCGCTATGAGAGTGCCGTAACAAAGGACTCGCACCTTTTGAGATATCTTGAAGACGATGTCCATGTCATGCTCTATGAAAACCATTGTAATCTTAAACCTCTGCCAGAGATGCTGGACCAGTTCCACCGTTTCCCAGCGCTCCTCGGGACTCATCCCTGCCGTAGGCTCGTCCAGGAGCAGGAGCTTCGGCTCCAAGGCCAGGGCCAAGGCGATGTCCAGTCTCTTTTGGTTGCCGTGCGCTAGGGTCCCACACGGCTGGTGGGCCATCTCCGAGAGTCCAACGTCCTTCAAGACCTGTTGCGCTCGCTCATGTACTTCCCTCAGCTTGCGGGTGGGCGTGAAGAGGTTGAGATTCCCTCCTCGATGCGTGATGAGGGCGGCCACCACATTATCCAACACCGAGAGCCTAGGGAAGATGCTCGTGATCTGAAAGGCCCTTCCTATGCCCAGCTTCACTATCTCAAAGGGTTGCATACCAACGATTTGCTTTCCCTGGAAAAATATCTTCCCCTCGTCGGGCAAGTGATATCCCGTGATCAAGTTGAACAGCGTGGTCTTTCCAGCACCGTTGGGACCGATTATGGCGCTCAGCTCCCCCCTTTCTATATTCAAGCTAACTCTGCTGATCACGATGTTTCCATCGAATGACTTGGAAAGCCTCTCGATCCTGAGGATGTTCTTCTCCATTTCCATCCGCGTCACCTGGACTTGGCTTTTGGTTTGGAAGGAAGCGTCCGGACCTTCCGTTGATAAAGGCCCACCAAACCATCTGGCGCAAAGAGGACTACGCACAGAAGGACAAGACCCAAAAAGAGGGCCCAGATCTCCACGAGGCTCTGGTGAACCTGTTGCAGGATGATCTTCAGGAATATCAGCACGGTGGAGCCTATTGCCGGTCCAACCAGGGAATACATCCCCCCCACCAAGCACCCAAAGACGGCGTCTCCGGATCGACTCCAGTGAAGGAACTCTGTCTGTGCGAAGCGATTCAACTCGGTAAACAAACCTCCCGCCAATCCAGCAAATGCGCCGGCGATGATGAAATTGAGCCATTGATAACGCTTAACGTTCAGTCCTAGGAAGCTGGCCCTCAGCGCATTCTCCCTAGTGATCCTTATAGAGAGCCCAAAGGAGGAATTCACTATCATTCTCATCAACGCAAAGCAGCCCAGAAACAAGACCAAGCATAGGAGGTAATAATTCACCGGGTCCAAGAATTCAGGCTTGGGGATACCGTGGATCCCGTCATCCCCCCCCGTGAAGTGATATGCCTGAAACACTACCATGTACAAGAGCTGACCGAAGGCGAGGGTGAGTATGGCGAAATAGAGACCCACCAGACGCACACAGAACCAGCCTATGACGGTCGCCACTATGGCGGCGGCCAACGGGGCTGCGATAAGCGCAGGGACGAACGGCACACCCGCCTTCTTCATCAGCAAGGCTACCGTGTACCCACCTACCCCGAAGAACGCCGCATGTCCAAAGCTCACCATCCCACCATACCCGAGGATCAGGTTGAGGCTACTGGCGAAAAGGGCCATGATGAGCATTTCTGTAGTGACCCAAATCCAGTACTGCCCGGTCCTCCCCAGTTGGTTTAGGACAAAGGGAAGGACGAACAAGGCTGCCACCAATATCCCTGGCCAAAGCCACGACATGCCCTTTTCAATATTGTCTTTCACCCTGTATCCCCCCTACCTTTCTGGCTTCCCAAAAAGGCCCCACGGTCTCCATATGAGGATCAGGGCCATTGCGATATAGGGAAAAACTATGGCCAGACGGCTCAAAGGTAGCTGGATGAAGGCTATTCCTACTCCTATGATAAGGGACCCCAAAAGCGCACCCCAAATGCTTCCTAACCCTCCTATCACAACCACCGCGAAGCACTCTATGATTTTCTCCATACCGATCCCCAGGTCTATGTTGGCCAGGGCTGACATGAACACCCCACCTAGGCCAGCGAGCCAGCACCCCAAGACAAATGTACCCGTCATCACACGGGACACGTTCACACCTAGGGCCCCAAGCATTGCTGGATGTGAGACCGCTGCCCTTATCAGGTTTCCGGCTCTGCTCCTGTAAAGCAGGAACCACAACCCTACGGCTATGACAGGCCCTACCGCCAGTATGAAGACATTGTAAGTGGGAAGAAACAAGCCGAAGAACTCAACCGATCCCGCCAGTACCTGCGGCCTGGGCACGTTGCGGATGTCCCCGCCCCAGATCAGCCGACACACGTCATCGAGGACGAGGAGTATGGCATATGTCAGCAGGAGTTGAAGCAGGTGTTCCTTTGAATATATCCGCCTGAAGAAGGGTATCTCCAGGCTCATACCTAGGAGCCCTATGGCCGGGGGCACAAGGAGCATAAGGAGCACAAAGGAAAACAAAGACGTCATGTCCAAGAGAGTGCTCAAAGAAAAGGCTAGAAAGGCCCCTATCATGTACAGGGCCCCGTGGGCGAAATTGATCACCCTAAGCACACCAAATACAAGGGAGAGGCCCGAGGCCACGATAAATAGAACCATCCCCTGGCTCAAACCATTTAGCAGGATGAACAGAAGAAATTCGATTGTCACGGCCCCCTCCGCAGTAATTCTAGCGGGACAGGGCCCGATCACTACCTTCCCGACCGGGCCCTCCAACCATCATCACTTGGGCTGCCTCTTTTTGACCTCTTCCACTGGCAACCATACCTTCTCCGCCGGGACTTCCTCCACATCCTTTAGGATCAGGAAGTCCTTGAACCTCGGGTCCTTAGCCGAATATCCCACGTATATGCCAACATTGGCCATGTGGTCCTCGGCTCGGATGAATCGATCTCCCCTAAGGGACTTCCAGTGCATCCCCTCGAGGGCCTTGGAGACCTTATCCGAATCTATGCTATTGGCCTTCTTCACCGCCTCGCTTAGGGCCAGCAGCCCGTCATACGCCATGATGGCCCAGTCTGAGGGCCATTCCTGGTACTTCTTGAAGAACTTTTCATTGAATTCCTTAATCGCTTCAGTGTTGATGGCATAGAAGGGTGCCCGAGAGTAGCCCAGAAGCCCCTCAGGCATGTCCATGCCAGTAGCCCTCAGCATGTCCAAGTCAAAAAGGGAGGTAATGCTCGCCTTCTTAAACAGGCCGTAAGGCGCTGCTTGTTTAATGAAACTGCTCAGCCCTCCCCCCCATAGATTGGTATAGATCACATCTGGGTTCTTGGCCATGAGGGTGGGTATGAAGGGTGCATAGTTGGTCTCCCCCAGCTTGGTCCAGACTGCCTCCAGGATTTCAGCATCGGGCTTTAGCGCCTTCAGGTCTTTCTGAAAGGCCTCCCACTGGGTGTGGGCATAAGCGTAATCCGGCCCAATGAAGCAGTACCGCTTGAAGGGCTTTTTGGAGAGGTATAGCGCTATTCCCCTTCCCTCTATCCCTGTGTTTGGGACCACCTGGAACATGTAGGGGTGGAAGTCAACCGTGGTGAGGTCCTCTGTATTTGAAGTGTGGAAGTAGACTACCTTTTTGAACTCCTTGGCCACGTTGGTAACTGCCTTTGCTACGCCACTGCTGGTGGGCCCTATGAGGAAATCGATCTTCTCCTGGAGAATTAGCTCGCGGGCCATGGTTGCCCCAACATCGGGTTTGAGGGCCGAGTCCCGGATCGCCAGCTCGAGTTTCTTGCCCAGAAGACCCCCTGCAGAGTTCACCTCCTCTATGAACATCTCAATGGCCGCCTTTTGTGACTTGTAGAACGTTGCCCCGATGCCCGGCATGTCTGCTGTCCATCCCAGTTTTATGGTCTCTGCGGCCCCGACTGGCTGGGTCCCGAAAAGACTCAAGACCAAGGCCAGGGAGCAAACCACGACCAACCCTTCCAGATACCTGATCTTCATCTCTTTGCCTCCTTTTCTGGTTTACGCTGCGTGCAGCGTCTCGGGCATTCACCCGCTTTCAAGGGGCTTCATGAGCTTGATTGCCATAGCAATCTGTAAAAGCTGATCCTTTTTGCCTTCACAGCCGCCTCAATTCTGCGAGAACTGATTTATGGCCTCTGAGGCCTGGCAGATGGCTCTGACCCCTCCCGGGTGCCCTTTGGGGTCTTCAGCTCCAAACAGGAAGGGTCCTTTTCCGGCTTCTTGACGTCAGACCTCCTCTTCTTGGTCCAGGTAGGGCCGCAGTCGCCCCAGATGGGACCGACCTGAGGCCGACCATGACCTCAGATCTTCCTTCCCCGGTCGGCCCAATAGGCCTCCCTCATCACGCGTTTCAGGGTTTTGCCTGCCACGCTTCGGGGGAAATCCTCCATGAGGGCCACCTCCGAGACTCGTTGAAATTTAGCCTCGACCCTCTCGTTGATCCAGCGCTTGAGCTCCTCAGCACTGACCTGGCCAGCCTCCCTCAAGATCACGGCCGCCAGGGGTGTTTCGCCCCACTTCTCGTTTGGGATGCCAAACACCGCTGCCTCTTTGACCGCCGGGTGTTGAACTATGATCTCCTCTATATCCCTGGGATAAACGTTCACCCCGCCCGAGATGATCATGTCCTTCTTGCGGTCTACCAGATAAAGAAAGCCGTCTTCATCCTCGTAGCCGAGGTCACCTGTGAACAGCCATCCGTCACGGATGGCCTCCGCGGTCAGGTCTGGACGCTTGTAGTAACCAGGCATGAGCATTGGGCCGCGGCCCACGATCTCCCCCACCTGACCGGGTGCAAGGTCCTCGCCTTTCTCCCCCACTATCCTCATCTCCGAGAAGTAAGTAGGGACACCCACCGAGTCCGGCTTGGCCGAGTAGTGGTTCTTGTCCAGAACTGTGATGAACCCCTCGGTGAGTCCGTATAGCTCGTAGAATCTCCCTGGAAGCCTCCGATTGAGCTCTTCTTTGTGCTCCCGATGAAGCGGGGCACCGAGGGTGCAGATCATCTCCAGGGAGTGTAAGGCCTTGGCGGAGAAGTTCGGGGCATGGAGCATGGCGATGATCTGGGATGGCACCATCACGGTGTGCGTGACTTTTTCCTTTTCTACAGTCTCGATGAAAGCCTCTGGTTCGAACTGCCTCTGGAGCACGTAGGTCGCACCCAGGTAGAAGCATGGCATGAGAGTCACAAAGGCCCCGTTGAATACGATCGACCCGGCATGGAGCACAACGCTCTCAGGGGTCATCCTGAAGGCGGAGGAGAAGGTGGTACAGTACATCGCCCTCACGAAATGCGTGTGGACGATCCCCTTTGGAAGACCGGTCGTCCCGCTGCTGTACATGATGTTGAACGGGTCATGCTCATGAACGCCAGGATCCGCCGGTTCTTCATCAGAGGCCTTGGCGACCATCTCTCCGTAACTTCGATAGCCTGGTTTGGCCGATCCTCCCGTTATGATATATCCATCCCCCGGTATCGCAGGCAGTTCCCCCTTCACGGAGTCCAGGATCTCGGAGAAGGTGCGGTTGGTTATCACAAGGACCGTATCCGAATCCTTGAGGAGAGTGGCCAGGCCTTTCCCGAGGAGCAAGGTGCTCATGGGGACGACCACTGCCCCGATCTTGCCTGCAGCCCAATATACCTCCAGTAGCTCTAAGCAATTGGGGAGTAGGGTAGCTATCTTGTCCCCCTTCTCAATGCCTAGGCCGAGCAGGGCATTGGCCAGACGGTTCACCCTCGAATTGAATTCACGATAACTAAGGCGAAGCTCATCGAAAACCACAGCCGAGTGGTTAGGTCTGTAACGCGCATGGGCGCAGATGAGAGAGCCTATCCTCATGACGGTCTTCCCTTCGTCTTGGGCGGCACTGTCCTTCCTATGAAGTGATGCCTGGAGCGCTACCAAATAACCCTGCTATATGCAGCAACCCATGTATAAGAACCACCCGTCGAGGGGTGCCTGCCACTGGACATCAGTAAGTGAGCACTACGCCTCCGTCAGAAAGAAGGTCGCCTCCTACCAAGTACCTAGAATGGCGGGAGAATCCGAACACAAACAGATTGGCCACTTCGATGGGGGACATCATCTCTTTGACCTTGGACCTCCCCATCATCACGTCTCTTACCACCTCTTGCTGGGTTATGCCCCGCTGCGACGCCTGAGCTGGCACCTGTCTGAGGGCCAAAGGGGTGCTCACGAAACCGGTGCTCACGGAAAAGGCCCTTATCTTTCCATCGCCCTCTGCGGCTATGGATTGGG
>FWWM01000377.1_pt1 | contig 150261 bp, 134 predicted proteins | sample 2228351 | NCBI WGS metagenome assembly FWWM01 (sample SAMEA103939774, study PRJEB20133) | metagenome
GGGGTATTCTTGGTGGGCACAGCCCACCCTACATTTTTATGGCGGTGAAGAGTGCAAGAAATTTAGTCATAGTTACTTAAATATAACACTTATCGCCTGTCAATCATTGCTGGTTATACGAGGTGAGATATACGGAGTTTTCCACTTGACTTTTTTACCAGATTGTTGCTAGCCTAACCATTAAAACGTTCTATAAACACGATCGAACCTGAACAAGGGAGGTTTAGCATGACGAATGAAAAAATCTTGAGTGTCATCGATACATTCCGTCACTCGGTGCAATCGGATGGTGGTGACCTGCAACTTCTATCGGTGAAAGGAGATACGGTGGAGGTTACCTATCGACGTGGGGATTGCGATTCTGGACAATGTTCCATGCCTGCCCCGATGATGTCCAAGCTCCTGGAAGCGGCTTTTAAAGTGCAAGCACCTTACATTACCAATATCGTGATTCATGAGGAAGAGTAAAGACTGCTTATCAGCGGAATGTTCTCCTCTCCAGGCCAGAGAGGAACTTCTTCGCTCTGAGGAGCAAAGTGACAAAGCTTCTCCCTGAAAGGGTACACTCTTCTTCGGGTAATGTCTTCTTGCTTTGCAGGTGTTCAGGTTGTCTGAAGGCCAAAAAAACAGGTAAGAGGATAACTATTTTCGTGTCGTCTCGGTGAGGTCCAGGAAAGGGAGCGCTGTGGCTCAAAGATATCCAGTGGGAATCATCATGAATGGAGTAACAGGCCGGATGGGCACCAATCAGCATCTACTCCGCTCCATTTGTGCCATTTGGAATCAGGGGGGTGTACGTTCTGCCTCTGGCGATGTGATCTGGCCTGAGCCTATTTTAGTGGGCCGCGACAGAGAAAAACTCGAACGTTTGGCCCAGCAGACAGGCATTACAGATTTCAGTACCGATCTGGACACGGTCCTCAAAGACGACCGTTTCCCCATTTATTTTGATGCACAGACCACTGGTCGGCGAGTCGAGGCGGTGCTAGCTGCCATACAAGCAGGCAAACATGTCTACTGTGAAAAACCTACGGCCTTAGATACAAAGACAGCGCTGTCCCTGGTGGAAGCAGCGCAGAAGGCTGGAGTCAAAAATGGCGTGGTTCAGGACAAACTCTGGTTACCCGGTCTGGTCAAATTGAAACTATTGATTGATAGTGGCTTCTTTGGCAAAATTCTCTCGATCAAGGGAGAGTTTGGGTATTGGGTCTTCGAAGGGGATCTTATCCCCGCCCAGCGCCCTTCCTGGAATTATCGCCGGGAAGAGGGAGGAGGTATTATCCTCGATATGGTATGCCACTGGCAATATGTTCTCCAGAATCTCTTCGGAGAACCTAAAGCTCTGACCTGTCTCGGGGCCACCTGTATCCCTACACGCGTCGATGAACAAGGCCAAACTTATACTTGTACTGCGGATGATGCCTGTTACATCACATTAGAACTGGACTCTGGAGCCATCGCACATTTTAATTGTTCGTGGTGCACCCGGGTACGCCGCGATGACCTGCTCACCATCCAGGTAGATGGAACCAAAGGATCGGCGGTGGCTGGTCTCCGTCGATGCTGGACTCAGCACTATACGGCCACTCCCAAACCGGTCTGGAATCCAGATGTCGATACTACCCTCAATTTCTTTGAGGGATGGATTGAGGTACCAGCCACCCAGGTGTATGACAATGCCTTTAAGATCCAGTGGGAATACTTCCTCAAACATGTCGTATTTGATGAACCTTTCCCCTGGACCTTGTTACAGGGGGCCAAAGGGGTGCAACTTGCCGAACTGGCTCTCGAATCCTGGAAAAAGCGTGCATGGGTAGATGTTCCGAGCTTAGAGATACTCTGACCTACGATAATACCGGCAGCAGAATATGTGAAGGGTACTTCCGGTCATGAAAAATAGTATTGAGCGCTACCTCACCCCTGGCCTCTTGTCCAAAAGCCCCTCCTGTATTTAAGTTGCGATCCCATCGCGGAAAATTGCTGCTGGTCACGGCAACTCGTATGCGATGTCCTGCCTGAAAGAGGTAGCTAGTAGACCAGAGATCGACGGTAAAAGCATAGATCTGGCCAGGAGTAAGCAAAGAGGGACGAGCACGAGATTCTCGATACCGAGCGCGCAGTATGCCATCAGCGACCAGGATGGATGTCCCATCAGGATGGACATCTGAGAGCCGTACTACCCAATCCGTATCCCGAGCCGAAGAGAGGGCGTAGAGGGTGGCGGTTACCGGACCGGCTATCTCTACCGCTTTGGAGAGCGGTTCTGTGGTATAGGTGAGTCCAAGGATATCCACGTCTTGCTGGTCATAGGGGCCACCAGGAATGTAGAGAGTTCCTCCTCCCCGGGTGGGAACGGGATTGGCTGGATCGTAGAGGTAGCTATCGGGGGCTTCTGCCCCAACAGGGACGTCTGGAGAAAGTATTCCATCGTTGAGTGAAGCGATGGAGCCACTCTGGCCATGGTGAAAGTAATACCGGGTATAATGAACCCCTTCCGGAGGCCAATCATGTGCTTCTCTCCAGTCGTTTTTTCCCATAACAAAAAATTTGACTGGTGGTTCGCTCATTATTCCGGTATCGATCCCTTTAAGCCAATAATCAAACCAGCGAAGGCGTAAGGGGTTGATCTCCACGGCCGCTTTGGGACCAAAGTCTACTTCACCCACTTTAGAAACCCCCATATTGGTCGGCCCATGAATCCAGGGACCCATGATCAATTTCTGAGATTGACGGGTCTGCGGTGTGCGCCCACGATTTTTGATCCCCAGAAAATTCTCGATAGTACCGCGTTGAAAGATATCAAACCAGGCGCCCAGGTGATAGATTGGCACATCAATCTCATGATGTTTGAGAGCAATATTCCACTGCCACCAGTACGGCCCATCGTCTGGATGGGCCAGCCACTCGTTATACCAGTCCGAAAGCCCTTCGATTAGTGGAAAAGGATTCAAGGGAAGATGCCGATACCAACTGTCGATTTCCTCTAAACCCTTTTCGAGAACCCCCTTTAGAATCGGGAGTTTCTCTGCAGATACTAGCTGGGGAAGATTCTTCAAGGTGATGTGATTCAAAGCCCAATGCAGAGCAAAGGCCAGCTCTAAAGCTCCACCTCGGTAGACCCACTCTTCGTGATAATCTGAAGAAGACTGCCGCACAAACATGGCCCGCAGATGAGGTGGACGGGTAGGGGCGAGTCGATACTGCGTTGCTCCTGAATATGACCCTCCAAAAGTCCCCACCTTTCCATTTGACCAGGCCTGCTCTGCCGCCCATTCTACCGTATCATAGCCATCACGATTGGGTCCCCACCCATCATCCCGAAATGGATAAAACTCCCCTTCGGACGCATATCGTCCGCGGACATCCTGGATGACGACCACGTACCCGCGGCTGGCAAAGAAAGCAGGAGACCCTGCCTGTATCTCTGAAGAGTTTTCTTTGTTATACGGGGAACGTTCGAGTAATACTGGAAATTTTCCTGCTGCTTTGGGACGATAGACATCGGCCTTGAGACGCGTACCATCACGCATGGGAACTGGTACATTTTTTTCAACAGTCACTTCATAAGTAGGCTGAGACACCGATTGCGTATGCGCTTGGCTGGACACAGACACACTCCTCCTCTCTACAGTCTGGCTGGTTAAACCACAGCCGAAGTTCCCCCATCAATATTGATAGCCGTCCCGGTAATATACGAAGCCCGTTCAGAAGCTAAGAAAGCCACCAGATCACCCACTTCTTCTGCTTCTCCGACCCGTTTGAGTGGAATCTCTTTGGCCCGCTCCGCATAAAACTCTTCCGCAGTCATTTGTGGAGAACGAGCTTTTGCCAACCGGGCTCCCTGGGCACTCCGAATAATTCCTAAACAGATGGTGTTCACCAAAATATTATAGGGGGCATATTCTTTCGAGAGCGCTTTGGTGAGGTTAATCCCAGCGGCTCGGGTAACACTGGTCGGAACAGAGCGGCCACCAGGAGCTTTTCCCCCTACGGTTGTCATATTAATAATCCGCCCGCCTCCTTGTTTCTTCATATACGGAATAACCAGTCGAGCACAGCGGACAGCACCCATCAGTTTGATCTCGATGTCCTCTAACCAGATTTCATCAGTAGCTTGCTCGAAGGGGAAAGCAGCAGATTTGCCAGCATTATTTACGAGAATATCAATGCGACCAAAGCGCTCGATTGTCCGGTCAATAAAATTCTGCACTTCCTCCGCCTTGGTTACATCGGCTTTTACGGCTAATACTTCTCCATTGGTGTCCTTCTGGAGCTCGTCGGCTGCCTGCAGTAACACCTCCTGTCGCCGAGCGCAGATCGCCACCTTGGCCCCCTCTTCTAATAACCGCCGAGCAGATGCTTTCCCTAACCCTTCACTACCCCCCGTAATTACCGCTACTTTACCAGTGAGTCCCAGATCCATAATGCGATTACTCCTTTCGTTTATATGATGCCCCCAAAGTTCTGCCTGTCTTCTAGGCTGCTGATAGTAAGAAAATTCTCCCGATTTGTCAAACAGCATCGGGGAAGTAAAAAATTCTCTTTGACTCCTGGTGTCAGGAGTTTTATTATCGGATGAGCATAGAACTTATAGCGAGTAAGTCTGCAAATGTCATTCTAAGTCCTTCGCTTCACTCAAGGGTGACGAACGGACAACCCTACGCTCCGCTACGGGATAAATTTCGCGAAGAATCTCGTAATTCTGCAGCGACTCATGAGAGATCCTTCACTTCGTTCAGGATGACCTTCAGGAATCTACTCGTCATGAGTTCATAAACAAATCTGACTACCGTTTATTCAAAAACCGACTCCAGGAGGAATCTTATGCCCTACGATTTAGTTTTACGGAATGGAACGGTCATCGATCCAGCGCAACAATTACACAAAAAGCTTGATGTGGGTATCAGTGCCGGAAAGATAGCCGCATTGCAAGAAGACATACCGCTCCCAGAAGGAAAACAGGCCCTTGATGTTACAGGGAAATATGTCTGTCCAGGGCTGATTGATATCCATACCCATATCTATCCCGGAGTGACCACCTGGGGAATCGAAGCCGATCCTACCTGTTTAGCGCATGGGGTTACAACAGCCGTGGATGCCGGAAGTGCAAGTTGGGTCACCTTTCCAGGCTTTCGCGAGCTTTCCATTAACCGTTCTCAAACGCGGGTACTCTGTTTTATCCATATCTCCGGCATTGGATTAGTGTATGGGCCAGTCGGTGAGATGACCGATATAGCCTATGCTGCCCCAGAAGAGACCGCGGAAGTGGTACAGGAAAATCGAGATGTGGCCTTAGGGGTAAAGGTGCGGCAAGGAGGGGCACAGGTTGGAAACAATGGGGTAGAACCGCTTCGCAAAGCGGTACAGGCAGCGGAACGGGCTGGGGTACCGGTCATGGTACATATGGGAGCCGGGGTTCCTCTCCCGGAGGTATTGGCTCTGCTTCGTCCCGGGGATATCGTCACTCACTGTTTTCAGGGGCGTGGGGATACGATTGTGGATGAGAAGGGGAAACTTCTGCCCGAGGTAGTAGAAGCCCGCAAGCGCGGGATCATTTTTGATGTGGGGCATGGCGCCGGGAGCCTGAAATTCGACACGGTACGGGCAGCCTTCGAGGAGCATTTCTATCCGGATGTGATTAGTAGTGATTTGCATACCTTATGTATCCGTGGACCGGTCTTTGACCTCCCCACAACCATGTCCAAATTTCTCCACTTTGGTCTTTCGCTGGATGATGTCATCGCCAAAACCACCATTGTTCCAGCCCGGGCTATCGGGAGAGAAAAAGAGACCGGGAGTCTCCAGGTTGGCATGCCAGCAGATGTAGCGGTTTTTGAGTTACAGGAAGGGGAGTTCAGCTTTATGGATACCCATGGAGAGACGATACAAGGTCGTCAAAAGCTCGTATGCGCAGCCGTGGTCAGACAGGGGAAGCTCCTCGATCGTCAACAATATGCAAACTACAAGCCGCGAGCACTTCGTGCAGTAGAACAGCGGATGCTTCAGCGGTGACATCTACCATTGAACCCTGTCCATGACATAGAAGTCGTTCGCTGTTCCACCCGTTCGCTGTAGGAGGTGGTTAGGTGAAGTAGTCTTTCCCTTGACGGTGAATGGAATGTGCTGGTCTGCCAAGGCTTCGAGAGCAGCCTCGGGGACCAGATACTCACCGGAACGGAGCACTCGAGAAGAAGCGTAATTTCTGCCCGTATACTGCTTCTCCTATCAGACCGCACTTCGCTGGATTGTATCTGCTCTCGTCATACCACTGCGCAATGTGTTACAATAAAAGAACACAGGATATGTGGAGTGATATTCTCTCCGGAAGAGAGGTATAAATTATAGAAAATTTCCATTTCGGTATGCTGACGTATGCCAACCCTCCTGATCAATGGACAAGACTTAAGTATTAAAGATGTGATGGCAGTGGCACGCAATACCACCCGGGTAGAGCTTGGCGCAGAGGCCCGGGCCAGGATAGAGCGTTGTCGCCACGTCGTAGAGGAGGTGGTGCGTAGCCATGCCATCGTCTACGGGGTAAATACCGGAGTGGGACAACTCTGCAATACGTTGATCTCTCCGGAAGATATCGAACGACTCCAGCGGAATATTATCTACAGTCATGCCGTGGGCGTAGGAGCGCCACTGTCGGAGACGGTTACCAGGGCTACACTCTTTCTGAGTGCCAATTCCCTGGCCAAAGGTTTTTCTGGGGTACGGCCAGTGGTCGTGGAGACCTTGATCGCGATACTCAACAAGGGCGTATTGCCAGTAATTCCAGAGCAAGGATCGGTGGGGGCCTGTGGCGATTTGGCTCCCCTGGCTCATCTGACCCTGGTCATGATGGGTGAAGGTGAAGCCACCATCCAGGGAAAGCGGATGCGTGGTGCCGATGCGTTGCGTCAGGCTGCTATCCCGCCCCTTACCCTGCAGGCGAAGGAAGGACTGGCCCTGATCAACGGTACCCAGGTCATGACCGCCCTCGGGGTGCAAGCGGTACACGATGCCGAAGATCTCTTGAAGACAGCCCAGATTGCCAGCGCCATGAGCCTGGAAGCCCTGCGCGGAACTGATCGCCCCTTTACCGAAAAGATGCACCTGCTCCGTCCCTATCCCGGACAACTTGCTTGTGCTCAGAATATTCGTCTCCTCCTGGAGGGGAGCGAAATCCTGAGTACCCCGCGTAATCGCCTCCAGGTGCAAGATGCCTACACGTTGCGGTGTACCCCTCAGGTATATGGCGCCTCGAGAGATGCCATACACTACGTGCGACAGGTGCTCACCATTGAACTCAATGCGGTGACCGATAATCCGCTCATTTTTCCAGAGGATAGGGAGGTGATTTCTGGAGGGAACTTTCATGGACAGCCTCTGGCTCTTGCCCTCGACTTTTTAGGAATAGCAGTTGCTGAGATCGGTGACATCGCCGAGCGGACTATTGACCGGCTGGTCAATCCCCACTATAGTGACCTCCCGCCGTTTCTGGTCAAGAAAGAAGGTCTGAATTCTGGATTTATGATTACCCAGTACACCGCTGCAGCCCTGGTTTCAGAGAATAAAGTCCTGGCTCATCCGGCGAGTGTCGATTCGATTCCCACCTCTGCCGGACAGGAAGATCATGTCAGTATGGGGACTATCGCTGCACGCAAGGCGAGAACCATTGTGCGTAATGTAGAGCAAATCATTGCCATTGAATTTCTCTGTGCTTCACAGGCACTGGAGTTTCATCACCCCCTTCGACCGGGAAAGGGGGTACAGCGAGCCTATGAAGTTATTCGGGAGCATATCCCTCCCTTAGAGGAGGATCGGCCCCTCTCCACAGATCTGGAAAAGATGGTTGATCTGGTCAAGCACAGAACAGTGTTGCAAGCAGTAGAAGAAGTGGTTGGTCCTCTGCAGTAAGAATAAGGAGAAAATTATGGAGACCAGCAAAGCATTGTCTAAAGAAGAGATTGCCCGTAGAGAGCAACAAAAATATAGCTGTCACTGTGATGTGGCTGCAGAAATAGACCAGTATGGTCGCCCAATGCACATGGCTGCTAAACCAGATACCGTGGAGCTTTATGCGAATGCGCGCCTGGGGGCAAAACGGCAGGCCAACACCTGGGATAGTGAGGCCGCCATCCGCATGTTGCGTAATAATTTGCATCCTGATGTGGCTCTCAACTGGGAAGAATACATTGTCTACGGTGGGAATGGACGGGCTGTGCGGAACTGGCACGAATACCATCGCATCATCCAGGCCCTCACAAGCTTAAAACCGGATGAGACCCTCTGTGTCCAATCGGGAAGAGCAGTCTATATTGCGCCAACCCATCCCACAGCCCCCCGGGTGGTCATTGCAAACGCTAATCTGGTCCCCGCATGGGCAGATCAAGCCCATTTTGACTCCTATGATCGGGCAGGGCTTACTATGTACGGCCAGATGACCGCTGGCTCCTGGATTTATATCGGTACCCAAGGGATTCTTCAAGGAACATACGAAACCTTTGCTGCCTGCGCTCAGCAAGAGTTTCAACAGGATTCGCTCCGTGGGAAATTTGTGCTGAGTGCGGGCATGGGAGCCATGTCCGGTGCCCAGCCGATGGCTGTAACGATGAATGAAGGGATTCTCCTCGATGTAGAGGTCAGACGAGAACGAATTGAGCAGAAGGTCAAGGAAGGCTATTGCGACCGGATCACTACTAACCTGGACGAAGCTCTCCGCTGGGTAGAGGAAGCTAAGAAAAAGCAAACTCCTCTTTCGATTGGTCTGGTCGGCAATGCAGCGATCATCCATCCGGAGCTGGTCAAGCGAGGCATTATTCCTGACATCGTCACCGATCAGACCCCAGCTCATGATCTGGGGAGTTATGTCCCTCTCGGTACCCTCCCTGAAGTGGAGTCTCTGAAACAGACAAACCTGGATGAGTATTATAAACGAGCCCGGGAGGCCATTGCTCTCCACGTGGAGGCCTTGCTGGAAATGCAGCGGCAAGGGGCGGTAGTTTTTGATTATGGTAATAACCTCCGTGCACAAGCCGAACTCGCAGGAGTGCGCGTGCGTGATGCCGAAGGACGCTTCCGTTATCCAGGGTTTGTACCAGCCTACATTCGCCCTCTCTTCTGTGAGGGAAAAGGGCCATTCCGCTGGGTAGCCTTAAGTGGAGATCCCCAGGATATTCAGCGTATCGACCGGGCGATCCTGGAGGCTTTTTCTGGCGAAGAACACACAGCACTCCGGCGCTGGATTAGCAAAGCCCAGAAGCAAGTCCCTTTTATCGGCCTGCCTGCACGCATCTGCTGGCTTGGGTATGGCGACCGAGCGCGCCTGGGAGAGATGATAAATACTTTAGTAGCCTCCGGAGAACTGAAAGCTCCTGTGGTGATTGGCCGTGATCACCTGGATTGTGGATCAGTGGCCAGTCCACACCGGGAAACCGAAGGCATGGCCGATGGATCAGATAGCATTGCGGACTGGCCGCTCCTTAACTTTGCGCTGAATGCCATAAATGGAGCTTCCTGGGTCTCTTTTCATCATGGTGGTGGAGTGGGAATAGGTTATGCCCTTCACGCCGGTATGGTCATTGTAGCAGACGGGACGCCAGAGCGAGCCAAGGCTTTAGAGCGAGTGCTTACGGTCGATCCCGGGATAGGGATAGTCAGACATGCCGAAGCTGGCTATCCGCAGGCGTTGCAAACCGCAAAGGAGAAACAGATTCGGCTTCCGTGAATCTCTCTCAGAAAAGGAGCTTTGGGGAAAAGCTATTATAGTCTCGAGCCTGTGCAGAAAGGAGAGAGTCAGGATGACCTGGAAGAGGCGGAATAGCTGTTTTGTTAGTATGCTTATCCTCTCTCCTCAGATTGTTTTGGCTCTGGAGTGGTTTGATCTTCGTGAGCCCAGGTTATAGTGGGGAAATCAAGGCCAAACCCGGGGATATGATTGAGGCGCTGGTTGAAGACAGGGACCGTGCCGCAGTGCGAGTGGTACAAAAGGAATATCACATCACGAAGGTGACCATCGACTACCGTCCCTGGACCTGGTATAGAGAAAAACTCGAGGAGGACCTTAAGAAGATATTCCAGGAACGTGAAGATGCCTTCACCAGGCTTGAAATGGGTTGGAGCAGCAAGACCTCCAAGGACCATACTACCACGGGCAATACTGGTCACCTGAAGAAGAGTTACACCGGGTAGAGCAGCAGATTTCGGAAGCGTGCACCGCGTTACAGCGCTGGGAGCAGCGTAGCAAAGAGAGTTTCCAGACCTTCAAGGATAAGCAGCTGGCACCTATAACCGCAGGGGAGAACTTGATTCGGAACATGTATGCGTCGACCACAGCCCAGTTGGGTCTGGAAGCTCTCGACGTGGTGACGGAAAGCAAGGGGAATCTATGGGGGGCTTTGCGGTCGGTGTTGGGGAAAGCTGTCGATGTATGGATCTGGGATGACCAACTGATCGAAGAACCCGAAAACATCAAACTAAAGGGAGAGATTTTAGAACAATATAACAATTGGTGGGAATCTGACGGCTCTCTCGCCGCTTCTCCTCCCGCCATCTTGGCAAGCAGCGTTTCGAGCCGATCTACGGCTTCCGCCCGCATATGGGCGTCTCTTCACGCTTGCTTTGGGTGATGAACCACGACATACCGATAGTCGTCCATGCGGACCTCTTTGGCCCCTCATCCCGAAGACAACTTGGTAAATCGCCCCTGTTTGCTGAGGGCCTGCTGATGCACTTCTTTCCGTTGGCGCATTCTGGTGCCCACCAGCGTGTCGAGTCCAGCGGTCTCTAGCGCCTTGAGATTCTCTGCGCTCACCATCCCGCTGTCAGAAACAAAGATACACCGCTGCATTCCTAAGCCTTTGAGCTTGGCTATCATGGCCTGCACCATGCTCACATCCTGAGTGTTCCCAGGGAAAATGTCACTGGCCAGCGGCAGGCCATCCGGATCCACGGCTACCCCGAAAACGATCTGGGGGCGGTCAGGGCGATGATCTCGGCTCTAGCCATATTGGCGGAGGTCATCCTCTTCATCACCATCAACCTCAAAGTAGCTGCCAGTGGTATCATAGAATACCATCTCTGTGGTCCGAGCGCAGAGCTGGCTCTAGGGCTCATACAACGCCATTTCCAGATCTTGACCGGTCTCCAAGAGGAAGTCCATCCCCCAATAAGAGTGCTGGAGTTCTAAATCCTGTGCTAGAGGAAAATTCACTTCCTGTGCCAACCATTCCTCTGTGGCTCGCTTCGAGTAGGGTGCTGACACCGATTTACCACCATCCCCAGAATAGCCTGATGAACAGGCTTCTCATATTTCCGCTGCTGGAGTTGTTCGGAGAAGAAGCGATCTATTCAAGCCGCGGGAATGTTTGTCCGATGGTATGTGTTATCCTTCCAGACAAAAGCCTTTACACCAGGGAGGACCACCTGCTGATCAAGATCACGCTGCAGGAACAGGAGCCACGTCAACTCGAAGCGATATGGAAAACCACCACTGATCCCCGTCTGCGAACACGATGCCAGGCGGTGCTCATGGCCGCTCGAGGGCGACGTCATCACCACCTTGCCGAAGACGTGGGCGGCACCAGCCGTACGCTGCAGCGTTGGCTCAATCCCTCCAAAGAGCCCGGGCTCACCAGCCTGCAGATCTGATGGGCGCCGGGGCGGCCCCGAAGATTCTCGAGACCTTGGCCCCGGAGATCCTGACATGGGGCAAGGAGGGTCTCACGGCGTGTGGACTGGACCGCGCCCACTAACCCTCTGCCGAACTCGCCACCAGCTGGCTCGCCCCACGGGATCACTGGGAGTGCGAGCCCCAGGCGGACCTTTTGTCCGCGACGTGGCGTGCAGCCCTATCGTCCGACGTACCGCTCGCTCAAAGCCGATCCTGGGCAACAGGAGACCGCTCGACAGGAGCTCCAGGTATTAAAAAAATAGGGATCACAGGCCACCGCCCGAACCCCAAGGAAGAAGGGCACATCAAAGCAGCGCCACGTGCCAGAAGGGTTTGTCCGCCACCTCCGCGATAGGGTGCGGACTTATCCGGCCGAGCAGTCTCCCCACGTCGTGCTGGTGGTGGGCCGGGCGTCCAGGTATCGGGGTGCCCTGATCACCCAGACCCTCACGGCCCTGTCCCCTCTTCCCTTGTATTGGCTAGGGTGCCAAATTGCCATGACTGATCTCCCATCCGGTAATCCGGGATGCAAGCCAATCGCTAAAATGGGTAGCAGAGGTAAATACGAGAAGTCATGAAGGGTTTGAGTAACCTCATAAAACTCGACAAAAATGTCGAAACATCGACAAATCTTTCCGCTGTGGTGTTCCTTTCCCTTTCTGGCATTTTTAGCAGCTTCTTCTTCGACAATTCTGTCACAAAAAGAGAAAGGTTTGCACCACAGGGAATAGAAAGCTCTTAATACAACCTATTGTATTTTTTATATCTCCACATTCTCTCTCTTCTTCTCCTCTCCAGAAAGAGGTGTTGGCATGCCCTTTGTCCATGGATGTGGATACTCGTAAACGTGTCACAGGGAGCAATCCAAAGGCTAAAGAAGAAACAAATAGGAACGGTCTCGGTGCTGGTGGCGGGCGGATGTTCCCGAAAAGAGGTTTCCAGCCGGTCTTGGTGCTCTACCAATTCGCTTAGAGGGGGGAAGGCGAGGATGGGGGGATTGGAATTTCAGTTAGGATGATCTTTGAGTTGCTCGCTATAGATAATATTGCTATAATTTGGGGCTGACGGAATTGTTCCGGTTTGTACTGCTCGATGCCACCTTCGGGATATTCGGTCAAGTAGGCACGGAGGGTATTTTCCGAAATCCCAGTCAGTCGAGCAATCTCGTAGTGCGGTAGATCTTGACTTTTTGGAAAGCAAGAAATGCTAAGTTTACGTGTAAGCTTCTCAAATAAAATAGGGATAGAAACCCTGTGACCTTGTATACTATCCTGTACGGATTTCTGCTACTGTTGAATAGTGTTGCTACCTTTCTGCTCGTTCTTTATAGCATCAATTGCTATATTATGGTCTTCTTGCATCATCGCGCCAAGACAAGAAGGCTGCAGGATGATGAAATAGTCTGGAAGGCTTGGCAAGCAGGTGCGCCACCGCTTCCCCGGGTCACTGTGCAACTGCCAATCTACAACGAGCGTTGTGTGATCCAGCGACTCATCGACGCCGTCGTTCGTCTCCACTATCCAAAAGATCTGCTCGAGATCCAAGTGCTAGATGACTCTACCGATGAAACAACGGCTATTGCCTCACAACTTGTCGAGCATTACCGCCAGGAAGGCTTTGATATTACACTCCTACACCGGCAATACCGGTATGGATACAAGGCTGGCGCCTTAAAGGAAGGACTAACCGTTGCTAAGGGTTCCTTCATCGCTATTTTTGATGCTGATTTTGTGCCAGAGCCTGATTTCCTGCTACGTACGCTCCCTTTCTTCCAGGATCCCACCGTAGCGATGATCCAAGTTCGTTGGGGGCATATCAACGAAGAGTATTCTCTCCTTACTCGAGCGCAAGCCTTTGGCCTGAATGGTCACTTCTGGGTGGAGCAGGCCGCACGCTGTTGGTCAGGGCTATTCATGAACTTCAATGGTTCAGGTGGTATCTGGAGACGGCAAGCCATTGACGAGGCTGGAGGATGGCAGATTGACACTCTAACGGAAGATCTCGACTTGAGCTATCGAGCCCAGCTTGAAGGGTGGCGCCTGAAGTTTTTACCACAGGTTGTTTGTCCGGCAGAGATTCCGGTGCAAATGTTCGCTATGAAAAGCCAGCAGCACCGCTGGGCCAAAGGTTTCATCCAGACTGCTAAGAAGCTTATCCCCCGCATTCTCAGGGCCCCCTTACCTCTCTTTACCAAGTACCAGGCAATCTGTCATCTCACCAACTATCTGGCGCATCCTCTCATCCTACTCGTTTCCTTGCTATCTCCTCTATTTTTCTGGTTCAATACAAACTTCTCAGTCAAACAGCAGCACTTTTTGGGGGCTGTATGGTTCCTGCTGGTCATCTTTGGGCACTCGAGCCTATACGTATACGCATGCCGGCAGATCTACCAGGACTGGAAGCGTCGTCTGTATGCCTTCCCTTTTCTTTTCATCTTTGGCACGGGCATTGCTCTAAACAACACCAAGGCTGTCTTGGAGGCCATCTTCAATATCCACAGCACATTTGTCCGGACGCCAAAGTTTCGTATTGAACACTCCTCTGATACCTGGGTGGGAAAGCTCTATTGTGTTCCATTTCCTTGGCTTAGCCTAGGGGAAGCTACCCTGGCTTTGTACTATGGCTATGGCCTCTTCCTTTCCATACGACAGGACACCTATCTCACCAATCCATTTCTCCTCCTGTTCACGTTTAGCTTTGGTTATGTAGCCTTCTTAAGTTTCTGGGAATTTTGGCAGGAGTCTACTACTGGACGGCATCAACAACGAAGTCCAAGAGAAAGAGAGACGAGCCATCCGATCTAAGGAAGAGACCAGTTTAGCATACAGGGAGTAGGAGAGGCGACCCCTGGTGTAAGTACTTTTTCAGTATACCCTTGTGCTCGATTTCGATATCCGCGATCAAGTCTGATACTTTTTAATGTTCCTAACGGTTCAAGTTTTACTTGAGAGTGAGCATTTAAGGTTGATCTGGAAGGGGAAGTGAGATAGGTACGTTCACCGGTAATCGAATGGTAAATATAGATCCCTGTCCTGGCGTGCTCTCTACGGTAATGTCACCTCCCATCAGGTGGCAAAAGTGCTGACTGATTACTAACCCCAGTCCGGTACCTCTATACTTGCGAGTAGTAGAAGCATCGACTTGCGAAAAAGCGCAAAAGAGTTTTCTGACTTGGTCAGTGGTCATCCCGATGCCTGTATCGATCACCTGGAAGGTAATCCATTCCACTCCCTCTTCGGTCTTCCGATGGACATCCAGGGTGATGGTACCCTGTTCGGTAAACTTACAGGCATTGCTGAGCAGATTGAAGAGGCTCTGTCGGACCTTGGTCTGGTCAGCACGCATGATACCAAGCCCCTCCGCACAATGGACCACTACGGTATTTGCATGTTTCTCTGCTAACGGACGGATCGTAGTAACGACCTCCCGGATCAGAGACTCGATGGCAAAAGTTTCGAGATGCAGATGCATCTTTCCGGCCTCTACCTTGGAAAGATCGAGTATATCGTTAATTAACGCTAAAAGATGCTCAGAACTGATCAAAATCTTTTCTAAATTCTCATATTGCTTCTGAGGCAAAAGACCTTTGGAGCGTCGCATCAGTATTCGCGTAAAACCCAGAATCGCAGGGGGTACGCAGCTCATGGGACATATTGGCAAGGAACTGGCTCTTGGCTCGATTGGCTTCTTCAGCCGCCTCCCGGGCTTCTTGCGCTTCACGCATAGCCTGGGCAAGTTCAGTGGTGCGCTTCTCTACATGCTGTTCCAGGGTGCGGTTATACTCTTCAAGCTTCAAGTTACTTTCACGAAGCGCTGCAAACAATTGTTTGATAGAGTCCCGCATGACACTTAGATCCCGGGCCAATCTCCCGATTTCGCCTAGACTACTGGTATCGATACAGGTGTCTAAATCCCCATGGGCAATCAACATCGCGGAGTTCTGGAGTTTTAATAACGGACGCGCAATATAGCGCCGGGTGATCACCACTGAGGTGAGAGAAATCGCTACAATGACGAAAATGGTCAATACCACAATCCCTATGATGTTGACAATCAACTCTTGTTGCACACTGGCACGCGACATGGCAAGCTGAATGGTGCCGATTGGATTGCCTTGATAGAAGATATCGGCTGTTTTCACTATAAAGCGTGAAGACTGCGCAAAATAGGCAAAGTCTTTCTGCTGAAATGCAGGATGGGTTCTGGTGGTAATGCTATTCTCTTCTTCGACAATATGCACATATACGATAGGTTCATATAAAAATAAGGCTTCAATAAACCCATTAACCGTATCGATATCAAAATTCCATAAGGGTTTAACCAGACTCGCTTCGGTCAGTTTCAAAATGTTTTCTAGGTGTGATTCCAAGCCCACATTCATCCGGGTAATATTCACAAAGATCGCTATTGCTGCAAAACCCACTAACATCACCGTCACTACCCCAATGAGCGCATAACTCAATCGACGACTAATGCTATAGTCTTTCAGGCGATGTTCCCTGGAAAACAGCCCTTTCATAGGAGAATCCTTCACTTACTCTCTGGATAGTGATCTGGGGCCACTTTTTCTTCTCTTTCCTCGAGTCCATGTTGCTGCAGAATTTTCTGGATAGTGCCATCCGTTGCAATCTGCTGTAACCCATAATGAAAATCTTTTACGGTCTGTTCATATCCCTCGACTGCTCTTGAGAAGAGCAAATGCAAGGCTTTTACTGCGAGTGGAGGTTTCACAAATTCGAGTCGCGATACCCCCTCGGGTAGGGTTGTATGCAGAATGTGCTGGGCGACAAATCGATCAATGACGATCAGATCCACCCGCCCTTTTAGGAGCTTCCGTATATTTTGTTCATCATTATCAGCAATATCCTTCTTGAGAGAGGGAGCGTGATCAACCTCTTCAGTATTCACATACCCCCGCACTACCCCAATTGTATAGGCCTGTAAATCATGAAGGGTTTGAAAGGAGATGGGCATATCTTTCCGCTTATAAAAACCTAAAATTCCTGTAGAAAAAGGGTTTGAGAGGAGATAAGTGACCGTTCTCTCCTCCGAATAATAGGCCGGATAAGTGGCATCATATTTTCCTTCAGCCACTTTACGCAATGCTCGTTCCCAGGGCAGAAAGCTCATCTTCACTGTATAGCCCACTCGGGCAAAGGCCTCGGTAATTATCTCTGAGGCAAAGCCATAATTCTTGAGTTTTTGGCCTACATAAGGGGGCCATTCCACCGTAGCCAGGGAAACCATTGTTTTGCCATGGCTGTTGTGGAGAGTCCCTGTCAGAAACCAAAGTATACTCGCCAAACAAATTATAGTGTATCTTTTCATATACAGACTCGCAACTTCCTCGAAACCGGGAGAGACCGTTAGTCAAGGATTCCCTTCAGATGTCGCTGAATCACGGCGTGAAGCGTTCCTTTATCCTCCAGCTTTTTCAACCCGATATTAAATTGGGTTATAATGTCTTCTCCATCTGGATAGGTTTTGGAGACAATCAAGTGATGAGTCTCTTCTTCAAACACTTGCTCCAGGGTACGAAACCCTTCTTTAGTCTGAAACGTATTCTGAATAGTCATCCAGCCGGTAATCTCATTGATAATCACAAAATCTTTTCTTCCGGCCAGCATCATTTTTAAGCAACTGACCAGATCCACAGGATGCCCTTCCGCCCTGATAAAATTTTGGGTGAACACCTCCGCAAATCTTTTGGTAATTCCAAAACCCAGAGGAATACAGATCCGCTGATTTTGTAAATCCTCAAATTTCGTAAAAGAGGAGTCTCGGGTCACAAAAATACGCGTATACATGATATTCATAGGTTCAGAGTAATAGAAATCTTTTAACCTTTCCGTAGTTTTAATATATGGGAAGGTAGCGGCAAACAGCCCCTTCTTGGTCTCTTCGTATCCTCTTTTCCAGGGACGAAAAGCGACACTCGTTGCGTATCCTGCCTCGCGGAAGGCCAATTCGACAATCTCCGTCATCATCCCACCGTGAGGGAGTGTTTCATCAGCAAAAGGGGGATAGTTATTACCGGTAACTAATTTGAGGGGATTGGCGAAGACAGGGGTGGCCAAACAACAAAGAACCAGTGCCGTGAGGGATATGTTCATCTTTTTACTCAACACTCGATTGTGGGTTTTAGGAGATATGAGAGGAGAAGGAATCTGGAAGCACCGGTGGATCTTTTGAGACCGGCAGAAAACGACCAGTAATAATCACGGGTTCTCCTCATACACTCGTTCTTGAATAAAGAGCTCTACCAGATTTTTGTCCAGGCGACCTCTTTCTGCTTCCATACGCAAGATATGCAGGGCCCTTTCCAGCGATACCGGTTTTTTGTAAGGACGATTGAGCGCAGTAAGCGCTTCAAAAACATCTACCACTGCTAAGATTCTGGCCTGCAAGGGGATCTGTTGCCCTTTCAGGCCTTCTGGATACCCATTCCCATCGAGCATCTCATGATGGGCACCAGCATACAGAGGCACATTCTTGAGATGTTTGGGAAAGGGGATCTTGGCAAGTAGCGCTCTGGTATGCAAAACATGTGAGCGCATATGTTGCCGTTCTTCATCGGTGAGATTTCCGTGCCGGATGGAGAGATGGTGACATTCCTGAGTGGTCAAATAGGGCCTCTCTGCACCAGCAGGAGTACGATACGTTTTGGCTGCAATACTGTTCAGACGCTGTATCTCTTCTTCTCGGAGATATTCGGCACTGTTGACCTTTTCCAGAAACTGGAGATCCTCCTGCAGAGAGTGGATCAGGGCATTTTGCTCCCGCACAAGCTGTTGCCACACCTCCGTATCTTGCTGCCCTTGAGAAAGCAAGGCGAGCTTTTTCTCTACACATTGCTTTTCTATACTGAACTGGATAGCGGCAAAGCGTTCCCGGATGGCTTCCATCTCCCCTCTGCTCAGCTTGTTTTCCTTCTCCAAGATCGCTTCACGCACCGCTATCTTTCCGATATCATGCAACCAGCCAGCCACCCGTAATTCTTCCAATTCCTCTTCCGAGAAATGTACCTCGCGAAATGGGCCCTCGGTTTGCCGATTGATGGCTTGCGCCAAAAGGCTGGAATACCATACCACTCGTGCAGAATGGCCACTGGTGATGCGGCTTCGGCGGTCAATTGCCTCTACCGAGTACTGCACAAGGGCTTGAAACAGATCCTTGATCTGTTGAATAAGGGTGGCGTTGTTAATAGCCACGGCTGCTTGGGAGGCCAGAGAAAGGACGAGTTCTTCATGAGTGTGGTGGAAGGGAACAGGTTCCCCTTGTTCATTGCGTGCGTTAATCAACTGTAATACCCCAATAATCTCATCGGCATTATCCCGCATGGGAACAGTGAGCATCGACTTCGTACGATAGTTATTGCGCTTATCAAACTCCGCATTAAACTTATATTCTGCATCCTCAGCAATACAATAGATATCGGGGATGTTGAGCAATTTCCCGGTTACTGCTACATAGCCAGCCATGCTCGTGGTAGTCAAGGGAATGGGAAACGGTTCAAAAGCTTGTCGTGAAGCTCCTAAGCGCTTCTCAAGAGTCTCATTCTGCGCCACAGCAAAGATGAGCTTCTCTCCATACTTGAGGTAGAGACTCCCTCCATCCGCATTCGTAAATGCTCGGGCTTCCTTCACAATCAGTTCGAGGATGGTGTGAAGATTATGCTCACTGGAAAGAGCAATCCCTAGACGGTTTAATCTGGCGATTTGGTGTTGAAGAGTGTCGCCCTTCACCGTCGGCTGTCCTTCTCTTGAAAAGGTCAGGTCTGCTACTTATGACCATCTATTTTCCATACAGTTTCTCGTTCTTTTATACAATGCATTATAGGTAGTATTACCTGGCCTGTCAAACGATTTTCTGTGTTTGACCTGTTCCCGTTCTTTCTCTATACTATCCAGATAGTGAAGAAGGTGGTAGATAGCGCACATTGGGCTATCGCTTTCAGGCTGTATCATGAAATGTCTGACACGCTGATTAACTGTTTGAGGGAGGATAAGACGATGGCGCACACAGAACCGCAGGGGTTGCTGGCTATTTGGGCCAATATTGATCCAGACTATCAACGAGAATTCTTGCAATGGCATAATTGTGAGCATATGGCAGAGCGTGTCAATATCCCCGGTTTTCATGTAGGACACCGTTATCGGGCGGTGGCGGACGAACGGGATTTTTGGATGGTCTACGAAACAGATACCGCGGAGGTCATGCAGAGCGCTCCCTATCTACAATCACAGAATAATCCTACACCATGGACTCGAAAATCTATTGCCCATTTTCGGGATACCCTGCGCACAATCTATAGCCTGGTAGCTTCTGTGGGGAATCGTCCGGCGCTCGATGCTCCCTATGTCCTCGTCGTACGGAGTAATCCTCCTGAAGAACCGGGAGGGGAGGAGGAGGTGATCCGCTGGTATAAAGAGGAGCATTTACCGCGCTTGTGTGCAGTGGAAGGAGTCTTACGTGCCCGGCTCTATCGCCGACATGAGGGGATCTCGAATATAGTCACTGCGGAACGCCAGGTACATGGAGCTTCTGTCTGCAAACAGCGATTTTTAGCCCTCTATGAAATGCTCTCACCGGAAATTCCAAATTCGGAAGCCTGGCGAGAAGCGGCTCGAGGAACAGAATGGAGTGCCAAAATGGTAGCAGCCCTGCGGGATTTAGAACGCGAACGGTATTGGTTAGATTTTGCTCTGTGGGCTCCTGGTAAACCTTAACCGCCTAGCTAGCGGAGAGCTCAAGTCCATTGAAACAGCGCTTCCAAGGGCGTGGAGGCTAGGGAAGGGGGGCTGTTTCGTCTTCCTTGAACTCTCCTGTGACGTGGTGTGGAGAAACTGTACTTATTACTATGGCATAAGCGGGACAGTTTGTCAAGAAAAAATTCAGAAAAATTTGGAAAAATTAATATTTTTCCCGACGCCAGCGATAGGGTAAGTCAACAATGCCCGGCTCTTGCATAGTCTCCAGATAGTGCAGCGCATCTTCCAGAATACGGCGCTGTTGTTTCACGGCGAATGGCTCACCCAAAGGATGACCAAACGGCCAGCGGAGGAACAAGGCACGAGGTGGATTCACCTGTGTAGTCAATTCCCGTTGAATACTGATGGAAATAGTCGAAATACCTTGTGCTTCGATGGCGCGTTGTATCAGTCCCACGGACCGGTTGCAGAGTCCTCAAGCCGGGGTGAGAATCACGACATCCACCTTAAGAGCTTTGAGTTTCTGGGCTACCTCGGGAGCGGTCTTCTGAACCAGATGAGATACATGCTGTTTGTCGATATGCCCCATAAAACTATAATGGAGAGGAGCCAGGTTCCCTATACGGCCTTCGGTCTGGAATTCCTGGAGCCGCTGAAGGGGAAAGACGATATTCAGATCTTTATCTGCATCGGTGTGATCATAATAATCATGGGTAATCATGAGATCGGTCAGCGGACAATCAGTGGGAATTTCCCGGTAGGTGGGATCACCATCCTGATCACTCATATCGAAAGGAACATCATCACGACGATGTACCCCAGCCGTGGTGACCAGGGCAACGGTACATTCGGTGAGCGGTTTGGTCAGCGGAGTCCACGGTGGTGCACCAAGGATTTCCGGGGTCTGCGCTTTCAGCCAGAGCGTCGTCAACCAGGAAAACCGTGTAAACAGCTTGGCCAGCAGTCTATTCTTCCAGGATTGCCAGGTGGACATATTTCGGATCCAAGAAATTTGGGCATAGTTACTGAACAAGAAAAGATCAGTCCCCCTTTGGCCGGAGGCAAGCATTTTTTCACCCGGAGGTTTATTGGGTAGCGAGTTCCCGCACGAGCTGTTGTGCTGCTTCACTATCCCATTGCTTAGGACCGATAGTCCCTCCGAGAATAGTTCCTTGTTTATCAATAAGATAAGAGGTGGGTGTAGCGCGCAACCCATAAAGCTGGGCAGCACTCCCCTGTGGATCCAGCAAAATGGGGTAGTTGATTCCTTTATCTTTCACAAAGGGGGCTACTGCCTCCTCGTCACGATCTATGGACACTCCCAGGATAACAAATGGTAGCTCTTTGAGCTTTGCATAGAGATTTACAAGAGAGTCCCTCTCTTGCGCACAATAGGGTCACCAGGTGGCCCAAAAGTTGAGTAAAACGACTTTTCCTCGAAAATCGCTCAACTTTACAGATTTGCCAGTTATATCCGATAACCGAAAATCGGGAGCGGAAATTTTTTTCTCGAATCGCTTGATGCCTAATTCTGTCCAGTAGTCTGGTTCCTCAGCCCACCCTCCTGCTCCCCAAACACTCAGCCACACGGTCAGCCCTACTACTCCCAGCCTCACCAAACGGCGGGCATGGCCTTTGTACATACTCCTCTCCTTGGATTGATCTGTTTGTCAGCAGTGTAATATAGTCTGTATAGTGTCGTAGAAAGTACAGTCTGCAATCTGTTCAACTATAGAGACGATCAATTTCCCGTTGAATCGCTGATGCACTATACCCCTTTTTATACATGCGAGCCGCTAACAGCGCCTCATCCATGCAGATGTCTCAAAGGGACGCATGCTTATCCACATAACAGGTGAGTAAGCTTTTATGGCCAAAATTCTCTTTACAGCGACAATAGCAATATAACTGATCGAGAACTTTGGGAATCTCTTGAGCGACCTGATACGCTTCTGCTGCTTTCCCTCGAAAAAACCTCGGGGAGAGGGTCGGTCTCTGTTCTTTCAATTGATAGTGGATATAATCCACCAGCGGTCTGTTAACTGTAACACTTTGCTCTTCCGATCCTATTCCCAATGAGGAGAGGAAATAACCACCCAGGCCTGCTAAAGTGAGAAAGGCTCCTCCAGACCAGAGAAGCATCTGGCGTCTCCCCTGGTTTTTGGGTTGTCGAGCATTATTCCGTGTTGGAGAAGATTTTTGTCCTCTTGATTTCCGTCCCATACATTTTCCTCTTTTTAAATTCTGTTTTATCCATTGTCAGAAGGGGAATTAAAGACATTGATGGGGCAAGACACTACCAGAAGAGCTGAGGAAACGAGGGGGACAGATAAAGGCGCTTTCGTCACAAGAGAGTGGAGAGAAATCTATCCTATCCCCGCAGTTTTGGATCGATAATATCTCGCAATCCATCTCCTATCATATTAAAAGCAATCACCGTGATGGTCAAGGCCAAACCTGGATAAATAGCCATCCAGGGGGCCTCGGTAAGCCGATCCACTCCCTCGTTCAGCATTCCTCCCCAGGTAGGAGTTGGGGGTTGCACGCCGAGACCCAAAAAGCTGAGACTAGCCTCGATACGGATTGCGGTAGCCGTCCAGAGGGTTCCTAGCACTAGAATAGGGCCGATGATATTGGGCAGGACATGAAAAAGGAGAATTTGAAGATCTTTTTGGCCAATAGCCTTACTCGCCTCCACATATTCTTTCTCGATGATAGAGAGGGTTGGGGCACGGGCCAACCGGGCAAACCGTGGAACCATAGTGATGGAAATAGCAATAATCAGGTTGACGATCCCTCCCCCAAGTACGGTGGCAATTAACAGACCCAACAAAAAGGTAGGAAAAGCCATTAGCACGTCTACTACACGCATAAAGAGGCTATCAAAGATCCCACCATAGTATCCCGCAAGCATCCCGAAGATCATCCCAATCACCATCCCGATGCCTACCGAGACAATGCCAATAATCAAGGAAGGACGTGCACCCCATATAATACGGGAGAGTAAATCTCGTCCATAACTGTCCGTGCCCAGCCAATACTGTTCATTGGCTGGAGAAAGTCGATCCACGATACTCTGCTTTACCGGATCATAGGGAGCAACCCAGGGGGCAAAGATAGCTATCAAAACGATCAAAAGGGTGGCAAAAAAGCCAATCACGGCAACGCGATTTTTCAGGAAGGTATAGAGAATGGCCTCCTTATGCTGAGCAGTAATCATAGCCTCTCTCCGTCAGACCCACTCTATAGATATTTTGCACTTCCATCTCCTTTTTTTCAAATCGTAGTGCTTTATTCAGGAAGTACTGACCAGTTGTTAAGCTGAGCCAGGGGTGAAGCATCTCGCTTGCAAAGGCCCTGTTCCCTCTGCTGAGATTCTTCACTCCTTGCAGCCGCTCAGAATGGCATTTTGAGATTTACCGGCGAGGAGTTCAAACTCCCTGGCCATGAATTTATTTATACTGAATGCGCGGATCAAGAAATCCGTACAGCAGATCGACCAGCAGATTCACCAGGATTACGATTCCGGCAAAAATAAGCACAGTAGATTGGAGGGTAGTATAATCCCGTTGCTTCATCGCTCCCACCAGGATTTTTCCCAGACCGGGCCGGGTAAAGATAACTTCTACCAGCACGGCTCCACCAAGCAGGACACCAATATAGATACCGATCACCGTGACAATCGGGATCAGCGCATTGCGTAAGGCATGTTTATAGACGACAATCTGTTCAGATAAGCCCTTGGCTCGAGCAGTGCGCACATAATCTTCGTTGAGTACTTCCAGCACTGAGGAACGGGTCACCCGGGTAATATAAGCCGCCATCACCAAACCAAGACTTAGAGAAGGGAGTACCAGATGATGCAAGCGGCTGCCCCATTGATCAAGTTCTCCACCCCCGATCATAGGAAACCAGTCAAGCTTCAGAGAGAAAAGGATCAGCAGCAAAATACCCAGATAAAAGGAAGGAACCGAGAGTCCGGTCAGGGAAATAGTCCTCCCCAGATAATCCAGCCAGGAATTTCGTCGTAATGCCGTAAGAATCCCGGTGGGAAGCCCCAAAATTACCCCGACCAGCACTCCTCCTATTGTCAGATCAATCGTATACGGCATCACCGCGAGCACCTGCTCGGTAACCGGGGCGTTATTGAGCAGAGATTTTCCCAGATCCCCCCGCAGGGTATTCCAGAGAAAGGAGAGATACTGAATCCAGAGCGGACGGTCAAGCCCCATCTGCTCACGGAGACTTTGCAACGCCTGCGTGCTGGCAAAGTCTCCGAGAATAGCCTGGGCCGGATCGCCTGGCACGATCCGGATGACAAAAAACACCAGAGAGACCACAGCTAAGAGGGTGGGAACAGCCTGCAGTATCCGCCGTATCGCGAATTGAAACATTGGCTCCCTCCTCTGCCGCTCAATGTTTCAGCAGTTTCACATATTCATGGATGTAATGATAAATCAGAGTCTGCTCCAGATCATAATCCAGCGCTACATAGGGTTGTCTGGCCATTACCACCCGGAGGAGGAGCGTTGGATAAGCCGGAAGGTCTTCCATAATTCTTTTTTGCGCTTCCTGATATAACGTGCGACGTTTTTCCAGGTCACCCTCATTATTCGCTTTTTCGATCAGATCATCGATTCGATCATAATGCGAGAAATTGGTAACACCGGTCGGTTTTGTCACAATCGATTTCGAGTGAAAAAAATTGTTCAGGATAATGTCCGCAGAGGGGAAAGCTGCAGTAAAATAGAGGACTACAGGATTATTCCCTTCACGGCTTCGCGCATGATAGGTCGGATGATCCACGACTGTTAGCTCTAGATTAATCCCGGCCTGTTTCAGTTGGGCCTGGATTACTTCCATCACTGAACGATAATCTTCTCGTTCGGTAATCATCATCCGGAGAGTAAACCCATTTGGATAACCGGCCTCCTTGAGGAGTGCTTTGGCTTTCTCCACGTCATGTTCGTAGGTCGGAAGCCCGGTACGCATTCCGCCAAACTGATTATGATCCACTGGAGAGAGCTGAATTTCAGCGACATCTTTTCCCACAAACTGCAGGAGCTCTTCTCGATTAATGGCATGGGCAATCGCCTTCCGGACCAAAAGATTATCCAGCGGCTTGACAGTCATATTGAAATGGAGTAAGGCAGTGGAACTCACCCCCACCGTATCGACAACCAGCCCTTCCTGCCGAAGCTTTTCCACCCAGCGTTGTTCTCGCTTACCACGCATGGTGTGAATTTCCCCTTTGCGCAAGGCTAACTCACGGGTACTAAAGCTGGGCATGAAGATCATTTCGATACGCTCCAGCGTGGGCGGGGTGCGAAAATACTCTTCATTGCGTACCAGCACCACTTTTCCTTTGGGTGCGTACTCTTGAAAGACAAAAGGACCGGTTCCCACCGGATTCAATCGGAAATCTTTGCCCAGTTTTTCTGCTGCTTTTTTGCTAACGACGTATCCACCGGCCAAATTCGCCACTTTGGTTAAGAGAAAGGCATCAGCCCCTTTCAGATGGATAGTAACCGTGTACGGATCAACAACCTCTACCCGGTCAAAGCTGAGGTATCGGGTTGCTGCAGAGGCGCCAAAATCTGGATCACGGACTCTATCCAAGGAAAATTTGACATCCTCGGCGGTTAATTCCCCATACCCATGATGAAATTTGACTCCTTTCCGGAGCTGGAAGGTCCAGGTCAATCCGTCTGCAGATACTGACCAGTTTGTGGCCAGTTCCGGTTCAATTTTTTCCAGATCGGCTGTGCCTGGCTTAAACCGGACCAGACCATTAAACAGATCGCGAGCAATCACCACCTCGAGCGAGGTAGTGGTGCGATGGGGATCCATGCTATTAATATCGGCACCTTCCAGACCCACTTTGAGGACTTGTTCGGCAGCCAGCTCTTCAGTGGCTGCAGCGTGTACAGAGGTCAGAATGAGTGTCCCCGCCAGAAGCAGTATACTCGTAACGCCCAGCAAAGTTTTCCATCGGTTCATGATTTTCCCTCCCCTTGATTACGAGAGTTATACCTGAGAATACCAAAATCGTAGTGGAATACCAGGTGAATAACCACCACTGTCCTGGAACTCAGATTAGGTAAATAATAAAGCTAGGAGCAGAAATAGCATAGTCTCTATGCCCTGTCAAGCAAAAAGGAGCTAGGCCAGGGGAGTCTCGCGCTCTATCCACTCAATAATCATACCAGCTAGCGGTTCGGTGTCCATATAGGCCCATTTCCCTCCAGGGCGTTGCCCACTCTGCAACACGGCAATCCCCATCTGTTGCATCGCCTCTACCCGTGCACGAATATCCTGGACAAAAAATCCAAGATGGTGTATCCCTTCTCCCCGCGCTTCAAGAAATTCATCATAGATGGTTTCCCCGGATAAGGGTTGAATCAGTTCGAACTCTACCGTGGGACTCAGCTTGGCAATGGCAATACGCATCAGAAAATTCCCCGGTTTCCCTCGATAGGTCTGGTTGCTCAAAGACTCGTGGGAAATGAACGCCGAAGAGATTTGTATAATTCTCCAGGGCTTTCTGCATATCCCTGACTACCACGCCAATCTGGCTTACAGGAGGCAAAGCGAGAAGTTCCTGAATTTTGGGATCAATTTGCATGTAATTATCCTCCTTTTTGAACAGCATCACCGATAATCACAACGTGGTTTTGTCCTGCTGAGGTTTGTCCTGAGTGAGAGGGTAGAAGCTCATTGCTTCGCCCAGTCTGACCAGGGCTAATCATTCTTCCCAGGGCAAAAATGACGGTGGAGAGATCTCGCTGGCAGAGCGCTTTCCCCAATCCCAACTGGCAATCTGTTCCCACATATGATTGGAAGCCTGTTGCACTTGGGCTAAAAGTGCGGCTTCGTCCACTCCAAGCACTCGGCCCTTTTCCATAATAGTTTTCCCATCGACAATGACCTGTTCCACATTGTCGCTGGTCGCACAGTTTACCAGGCTTTTAATCGGATCCCAGATTGGACCGATCCGTAAAGTTTGCAAATTGATAATGGCAATGTCCGCCTTTGCTCCGACCGCTAGCCGGCCAATATCCTCTCGCCCAAGTGCTTTAGCGCCACCTAAAGTAGCCGCATTGAAGACTTCTCGAGCAGTGCCCACCAGAAAATTACGTTCGGCTACCTTGCACAGCAGTGAAGCCAGTCGCATCTCTGCGATTAAGTCGCGGGGGTAGGTATCTGTCCCCAGCCCAATATTAATCCCCGCTTCCCGGTACCGGTGGAAGGATTCCAGGAGGTTTCCTCGCCGGGCAAAAACCGTTGGACAATGCGCCACGGAGCAATCATGTTCGGCTATAATCTCCGTATCATGACCTCCCGGCCAGGCTGATAAACTGTGATCGCTCGTCACCATCGCATGCCCCAGAATGGTTGTCGGACCAAGCAATCCAACATCGGCCAGAAATTCTATAGGAGTTTTTCCGTGGGTACGTACAATATTATGAAACTCCATGACATTCTGTCCCACATGAATCTGGATACGGACCCCCAGCTCATTCGCAATATCTCGCGTAGCACGTAAGAGTTCTGGAGTACAGGTATCCACCTGAGCGGGGAAGAGCATGCCCCGAATACGATCATTGCAGGAACCGTGATATTTCTGGATAAATTCCCGAGCACGTTGCAAACTGGTAAAACCCTGGTTTTCGTTCCATTCGAAGTAAAGGCGCCCTCTCTGATCGTTGAAGGTATTGAGCGACCGGTATCCGGGGCTAAGATAGGCCCGAATCCCCAACTCCTTGACAATAGGCACTAATCCTTCGACCATCTCTGGTCCTGCCCCCACTTCCACGACGGTCGTACATCCACTCTTAATCAATTCAATGAGGGAAAACTTCCCCCCAACTTCCGCCTCTTCTAAGTGGTCCATGCCCCCCTGTTTTCCCTTTCCGGCGCTATGATAGTTCAGATAACCGGTTTGGAAAAAATCTCGTCGCCCTACATCGGTAATGAGTCGTCCTCCAGCATCCGTTCCCGCATGAAAGTGAATATTGATCAGACCAGGAGTAATCAGTCTTCCTCGGGCCTCTATGACCCGATCTACCCTCCCCGCATAGTTTTTTCCCACAGCCGTGATACGGTCATTTTCAAAGACCAGGACCCCGTCCGTCAACAGACGGTGCTCTCTCCCGTCATATCCGACAATCCAGCCCCCTTGAATCATTGTCTTCATAACTACCCTCTCCCTGAACTCATAACGAGCAAATCTCTCCAAGAAAAAATTCCTCAGCCATGAGTTCCCTATAACAAACCAGCTAGTTCTATTACATTGCCAGACTACCTGGAGATCTATCGCACTGTCAAGCAATTCTTTTTGCTTGTTTTTCTCTCAAAAGTTTCCTATTATAAAAGTTCCTTCTCGCGCAGAGTCAGGAATTTTGTAGTTCATGGGATAAATTTGAAAGAAACTCCTCAAAAAAATGATTCAAATTACCGATAGGATATTCAAAGGGGAGAATATAAATAATTTGGAATTTTGTTATACAGGAACTTATGGAGAATAGACCTGAGATAGTCTATAAGTTCTAAGAAATATCAAAAACTCCCCTGGATATTCTAGCGTAATCCCTTATTTTGGGGAATAAAAATGTCTTTACTCTCCTCCACAACCTTGACGCGGGAACTTGAAACATTTTACACCATCACGAGTGAACTCGTGCAATCGCTTGATCTGCCAACGGTCCTTGAAGGGGTTCTGAGTCGGGCAGTACACCTTCTCCAGGCTGACGAAAGCTCACTGTTTCTCTATGAGCCACAACTTCAGCATTTGCGGATGGTAGCGTCTTATATCAGAGGGCGCGGATTTTGTTCAGATTATGTGGGCACGACGGTCGGACCGGGTGAAGGGGTGGCCGGAAAGGTCTGGCAGGCAAGAGAAGCGTTCCATGTCACGGACTATGTGCACTGGAAAGGCCGAAGCGAACAATTTGCTGATAGAGGGATAGATGAGTGTTTTGGCGTACCGCTCTTCTACCGGGATGAATGCTTAGGTGTGCTCCTCCTGAGTCATGCCCGGGGTGCTCCTCGCTTTACAGAAAGACAACGGTATCTGTTGACCTATTTTGCAGCCCAGGCTGCTACGGCTATCGGGCATGCCCGTCTCTTTGCGCAAGAGCGAAAAAAAACCGAACAATTAACCCTTCTCCATGCTATTGTTCGGGAAATCACTACTCCTTCCAATTTACAGGAGCAACTTAACCAAGCAGTGACTTTGATACAGAAACGTCTCGGCTACCGCTATGTTTCCCTCTTCCTCCTAGATCGTCATCAGCCGGACTTGGCGACATTCCATACCTGTGCCGGGATATACACTCAGCGAGAAAAACCGGAATTCTCTCGTTTCCCTCGTCCTGTCCAAGGCCTGGTCAGACAGGCCGCCCTTATTGGAGCAACTATTGTAGTAGGAGACGTGCGTCAGGATCCGACTTATGTTTCGCCTTATCAGACCGATGATCCGATCCGTTCAGAACTTTGCGTACCGTTAAAGATCCAAGAAGAAGTGATTGGCGTGCTCAATATTGAAGATGATCGCTTGCATGCGTTCGATACCACCGATGTCCAGACGCTGGAAATTTTCTCCGATCTGCTCGCGCATATGATCGAACGAGCCCGATTTCTCGAAAATACTCAACAGCAATTGATAAAGATCCAGGCCCTCTATACTACGGCAGTCGATCTCACCCAGCGCGTAGATACCACTACCCTGCTCGAAGCGATTGTGCAACGGGCAACCGAACTCCTGGGAGCCGAAAATGGGGCTCTCTTCTTGCTCGACGAAAGTCAGGAATGGCTCATCTCTACAGCCGCCTATGGCGTAAGCCGACAGTATCTTGGAAAAAAGCTTCAACGTGGAGAAGGACTTGCCGGGAGAGTACTCATGACAGGTGAACCGATGATTGTAGAGGACTATACCCAATGGGAAGGAAAAAGCAAAACCTATCAGGATGCTCCCTTTCACCAAGCTATTGCCGTACCACTTATCGGACACGAAAGGGTACAGGGAGTCTTAGTCCTCAATAACCCGAAGCAGGGGAAAGTATTTACCCAAAATGACCAGCAAATCCTCCTCTTGTTTGCCCAGCAGGCGACCTTTGCACTGGAAAAAGCTCGTGTCTATAAAGAGCTACTAACGGCCAAAACCTATCTCACCAGCATCATGGAGCATGCTGGGGATGCTATTCTCACTATTAACACCCAACGAGAAATTACCTCCTGGAATGAAGCTGCGGAAAAATTATTTGGCTATACTGCGGTTGAGGTGCTGGGTCAATCGATCACCTTCTTTCATCCTCCGAAACAAGCGGCGTTGATTCAGGAAGTTCGTGATAAGGTTTACCAGCAAAAACAACCCTATACCTATGATACGGAACGCCTGCATAAAGATGGCACACTGATACCGGTAAGCGTCACCATCTCTCCTATTCTCGATGAGAGGGGAGAGATTAAGGGATTCTGTTCCATTTATCGGGACCTCCGAAAACGGAAACAGTTAGAACAACAATTCATCCAGGCGGAAAAATTTCGAGCCCTGGGGGAAATGGCAAATGGAATAGCGCATAATTTCAATAATCTACTGGCCACGATTCTCGGCCGTACGCAGCTTTTGCTCGATTCGGTAACAGATAAAGAACTCCAGCAAAACCTTCAGATAATCGAGAAGGCCGCTCTGGATGGAGCAGAGACCGTGAGACACCTGCAACAATTTTCACGCCAAGAAACCTCCTCTCCTCCTCTTCCGATGCAGTTGAACAATCTCATTACGGAAGCACTGGAGATGACCCGACCGCGCTGGAAGGATGGTGCCCAACAACAAGGTATCCAGATCACACCGGTTCTCGAATTGTCCGAATTACCACTTACGATGGGGCATCCAATAGAAATAAAAGAGGTCTTGATTGCCTTGATCCTCAATGCCCTTGATGCAATGCCTCAGGGTGGAAAGCTCTCTTTCCGCACCTGGCAAGATCACTCGACTCTGTACTGTAGCGTGAGTGATACCGGCCTTGGGATACCTCCACAAATTCTCAACCGGATCTTTGAACCGTTTTTCACCACCAAAGAAATCGGCAAGGGAACTGGAATGGGGTTAAGTACCGTATACGGAATTCTTGCGGCTCAGGGTGGAACGATTACGGTCAATAGCCAGGAAGGAGAGGGAACCACCTTCACCTTTTCTTTACCGCTGAAAAGGCCTTCCACCGCTATCGCTCTTTCCCCTCTCCCACCCTCTCCTGCTCTTCCAGTTACTGGTCGTATTCTGGTGATCGAAGATGAAGAACCGGTCCGGACTCTGCTTTCAGAAATACTCCAGCGAGCAGGACACCAGGTAACTGCTACTGCGACAGGAAAAGAGGCGCTGGCTTCCTTTCAGCAGCAAACTTTTGACCTGGTAATCACCGATCTGGGTCTGCCCGAGATCAATGGATGGGAAGTCGCTCGGCAGATTCGACAATCCGATACCACCCTTCCCATTATTATGGTCACCGGCTGGGGATTACAAGTTCTCGAACAAGAACAGGAAAAAATCCAGGCTCTGCAGATTGAGCGTGTCATCGCCAAACCTTTTGATATCACTGGCTTACTTCATGCTGTACAGGAGGCACTTACCAGAGCAGCTTCCTCTTCTCGTTCTGAGCTCAACCATGGAAAACTCCCCAGCTAGCGTTCAGGGGCTCTGCTTAACCGAAGCCACTAGATTCTTTGCTTGGGTTAAGCAGAGCCCTTCGCTTTCCTCAGGCTGATGGGGCTTCTGGTCTTAGGGGCAAAATCTTGGTCTCCTGCGTATCCAGGAGATTCTCTATCTTGTTATCCTGTCTTGCTTCGCAATCTGCTGGCTAGCCTCTGGATATTCTCCTCTTCTTCGATATGTTCTACCAGACGAATAATCTCTTTGGCCTGTTGCGGGCTGATCACTGGTATAGAGAGATCCAGAAACTTTTGTTCGATTTCCGCTTGAGTTAAAGGATTTTGTGGATACCCTTTGGGCCAATCTACCTGTTCGACAAACCGTTTCCCCTCCCTGGTTACGACCTCGATAATAGAACGATACTGGTCAGGATAAGTCTTTTCCAGTTCAGCATCTCCGACCACCTGTACACGTTCAGACAACCTTTGAATCCTGGGATCTATACGGCGATCTTGCAGAATATCGTCAATGACTACCTGACGCTCAAGCAGGGCAATGGGGAAAATATACTGGGCACAATGCGATTTGAGCTCATTGTTATCGATGACCGACATACCGGTCTGAGCAAAACGGAGGATAATCTCTTCCACATCCTCTATGGTGAGGTGGTGGGTAGTAGCAATCTTGAGCAAACCATCTAACCCAGGATGCAGAAAAGCACAGCAGGAATAGAGCTTGAACGCGGATTCCATGATCCGGTATTTGGGTCCTATCTCTGCTGTCAACTCCTCGAGATGCCGTTCTCCAGAAAAGGCGGTGAAGAGATCATATTTTCCTCCGAAGATATCTGGGGGTCCACCAAAACCCAATTTAGCTAAGAGTGCAGCGGTGACACCATTCCGTGCGGCTACACCTGGATTGAACGGACGGGAGTTTTCGGTATGATCACTGACCCAGGATAAGAGACCACAGGCTTGCGTGCCGGTCAGGCCCAGAGCATTTTGGAGAGAAGATACATCCAGTCCCCAGAGATACCCGGCCGTTGTCACAGCCCCAAAACAACCAGCCACAGCGGTGGGATGAAACCCACGCCGATAGAGTGCCCGCGGATCTAAAGCATAGCTGATCCGGCAGCCAATCTCTATTCCCAGTACTAAGGAAGCCAAGAACTGCTTACCAGTCACTCCTTCTCGTTCTCCGACGGCCAGAGCACTTGGTACGACAATGGAAGCTATGTGCAGGATTGCTCCAGGGTGATGGCTTTCGACATCACAGTAGTAGGCCAGGGTCCCATTCACCAGTGCAGCATGCACACAAGAGGTCTGCAAATCCTTCCCAATAATGGTTGATTCCGGGGTACCACCTAAGATCTGGGCAAACTCGGTGAGAATACGCGTTGCCGGGTAGCGTGCGGAAGAAGCGGCTAGCGCCGCTCCTAACGTATCCAGGAGAACCATCTTCGCTTGGGGAGTGACCTCCGCTGGGAGATGCTCATAACTAAAGGCACTGATACAGCGTGCTAGCTGTTCTGTATAATTCTGCATAGGGGTGGATGCTGTTCTAGACATACTCTTCTCCATTTTTATCCTCTACAGTCCTCTCCACGCTGACGTTGGCGTTTGGATTCTGTTTCTTCCATGTCGCCGGTTAGGGTTGGAGCTCTGTTCGAGCGGCAGAGGGAAGCAGAGGCCATATCTGATCGCCAGTAGAAGATTTTTATTGCGAAAAAACAAATTCCTGCCAGACGACATACCAGGGAAGATTAAAGAAAGAAGCGAAGGCTCCTTTTGCAGCATTATTGATACGGGAAGTGCACCGAAGAGGCCAGGCAAGCATCCCCCGTGCGCACTTTCTCCCAGTGCAGGGAATTTGTGTTTGTCCTGCATATTATAGGAGCAATATACGGTATGGGAGAAAGAAGTCAAGAAAAAACAAACACCGGGTACAGTGAGCACACAATGAGGTCCCTCTTATTGTCTCCCTTTGTCTCCGAGACAGTTATCAGGTACATTTTTTCGGGTAATAGAAAAGAGGTGACAATGGAACGGAAGCGATGTATACTCATGTCACAGAGTAAACTCCTGGAGACAGTGGAGATTGTGCAGCGACGCTTGAACCCCGCCCTGCAGATTACCAGACTGATCGGTACGCGCTATGATCAACGGAAGAACCTAAACAAGGAAGTAGCGACCAAACTCAAAGAGTACTTTGGTGAGACCTTGTTGACTACCTTATCGACAAGCGCGTGCCGTCACTGCTACACGAGAAGTCGTGAGAGAGGTGGAAGTAGGACAAGCAATCGTGGCGTATCGTTATGTCTCAGGGAGAAAGGAGGAGTCATGTCTCACCAGTTAGAAGACCTGTATGCCCAGATTCAGGCTCTGCAGATCCGTGAGCGCTTAGAATTACTCCGTCGTATAGTGGCTGATCTGCAAGCCGATGTGGAGTTGCAGGAAGAGTTTGCGCAGTGGGAGCAGTTGAGTGACGAAGCCCTCGAGCGCTTTGAGCACGACCAATAGCCATGCGCCAGGGAGATATCTATTGGGTCGCGTTTCCGGCTAGTGATGGTCGCGAACAAATGGGACAACGTCCCGCCTTGATTGTTCAAGGAGATCATGTTCTCCCTGAGCTTCCCACGGTGTGGATTGTTCCGATCACCTCGAACCTGCGGGCTGCTCGTTTCCCTGGTACCTTCCGGCTGGATCCAGACGCACACAATGGGTTGACAGTCCCCTCGGTACTCCTCGTTTTTCAGTTACGGGCAATCGACAAACGGCGTCTCCTGACTCCTGCAGGACACCTCACTCCGACCCAGCTTGCCGACGTACTGCACCTGATCGATCTGCTCCTGGGAAGATAACCTGGCGTAGGCAGGTAAGAGACAAATAAAAAGGGAGAGACTCTCCACCGGACACTGCGCCAGCTATACAAGACGTGAGAATTATTGTCCGATTATATCTGCTATCTTTCCACGTGTAAATGTCAGTTCCTCTCATAGAGAGAATCTGCAAAATGGATAAAGTAGCCGCGTCTTGTATAGGAGACTTTCTGAACAGCCTCTCTCTTGACAATCTGCTGGATTTATGGTAATTACTCTGCCCAATTGGAATCTGGGCCTGCCCTGAGGATATATTTTTGATTCCGTAAACCTGCCGAGGATACCAAGAAGAGTGTACGCTGGCCTTTCAAGGGGATTGATAAGGATACACACATGGATATCGATGAACTGCGCAAGAAAATTGATGCTATTGACGATCAACTCCTCAAACTGTTTAACGAACGAGCAAAGCTAGCCAAAGAAATCGGCTTGACTAAAAAATCCCTAGGCCTTCCTATTCATGTTCCGAGCCGGGAACAGGAAATCCTCGAACGTCTGCAACGTGATAATCCCGGTCCCATTTCTCCAGAGGCCCTCAAACAGCTCTATCAACAACTGTTTGAAGAATCGAAACGACTGGAAAGAGAAGAGACTGCCTCCGAAGAGCCCTAAAGAAGGGATAAATTTAGAACCAAAAGAGAGGACCGGGGAAAGAGAGGTTTACAAATCCAGGGAATTACGCTACATTTATTACACAGAGAGAATTTATAGACTATAAGCTCGCAACAGATAGGGTTTTCTTGTCATCCCGGAGCATAGGGGAGTCCGGTCGTCATTCTTAATCCTTCAACTGCTTCAGAGTAAACAGGAAGATCTCCTTTGCCTTACTGTATGATTCTGCACAAACAGAAATTCTATTCAGCTCTTCGTAAAGGAGATCAGATCGGAACGCACACGCTGGGGACAAGTATATAGGGGACAAGCAGACTATGACCCTTTTTTTCATGCTCCTTTTAGGAGCCAGTGCTCTTTTTTTCACACTGGAACCGCTTTTCCGGTGGAGAGAGATAGCCGCTTCGACCAGGAATAGTTCTTCAGAACAGTATGAAGAACTCCTGGCGGAAAAAGAAACCATCTATCTCGCTCTCAAGGAAATAGAGTTTGATCACTCCATAGGAAAGTTATCCCAAGAGGATTATCTGGATCTTAAACATCAGTACGAAGAGAAAGCCATCCGGGTCCTGCGTGCGCTGGATGAATTCTCGCCGGTGACATCTATCGCAGACGAGATCGAACGAGAAATCGCTGCTTTGCGTCAACAGCAATCTTTACGAGGAGAAGGAAACTCTTCTTCAGCGGTTCTCCATTGTCCCCACTGCCAGAAAAGTGTGCCTGCAGATGCCCGGTTTTGTGCTCAGTGTGGTACGGCATTGCTTGAGCCCTGCCCTCAATGTGGGAAACCCTATCATCGGGAAGATCAATTCTGTGCTTACTGTGGGCAGAAGTTATAATAGGCGAGTACTGAAGTAGGAATCTCATCGTGCAATCTCATCGCCTCATCTGGATTCTGTGTAGTCTCTGGCTACTGCTGGGGCTTTTCCCAGTCTGGGCAGCCCCATCTTTTTCAGGAAGGATTCAGGGAAGACTTCTGTTTCCTCCCTCCCTTTCCACTATTCCCCCAGGCCAGGAAGTGATCTTGCATACGATCAGTTCCGAAGAGAGAATCGCACCACGCTCGCAACAGGTTGGCACGGATGGTCTGTTCGATTTTACTGGTCTTTCTACCGATCCAAAATATTCCTATCTGGTGGCTACTCAGTATCAGGGAGTAACCTATCATAGTGAGCGTCTCAGTCTCTCGGCAGAAAATCCGGTGATCAATGACCTGGTTATTCAGGTATTTGAGACTACGCTGGATGATTCGAAATTAACCATTCAGCGGGATCATCTGCTCATCGATATCCTCCCCAACCAGCTCCGTATCCTGGAGGTGCTGATTCTTGAAAATGCTGGGGAGCAGACGATTGTCCCTCATGAAGGGAGGGGAGGGCGCATAGCTTATTTCCCACTGCCCACAGGCTTTCAGGGGTTTGAAGCTTCGGAAGAGATTCTGCCCAATTCCCTTCAGGCTGATCAAAACGGGGTAGCCTTTACTCGACCGATACTTCCAGGCACAACACAGCTTGTGTTTACCTATTCGCTACCCTATCAAGAGAATTCTTATACCTTTACCAAACAACTCCCGTATCCCACCAGCGTTGTAATGCTGCTCTTGACAGACCCCAAGATAACCGTCTCCGGTCCCCATCTCCAGGACAAGGGTATTGTAACTATGGGGGAACGCCAGTTCCACCGGTTTGATGTGCAGGGATTAGCGCGGAATACGCTATTAACTTTTACTCTGCATAATCTCAGCGGTACAGGTTCTCTGGCTACACCTGGAGTTTCCTGGATGGTCTATGGGGCCACGGGTATATGCGTCCTGCTGGGTTTTCTCTATCCCTTACTCCAGCAAAGAAAACGACGGGGGAAGACCTTCTCTGGAATACACGCGGCTCAGAGAACGAGTATCGATGGTCAGGGGGACCCATTAATACCGGAATCGAAAGGTCGAGAGCATCTCTTACGTCAGATCGCTTTCCTTGACGACCAATACGATCAAGGGCTTCTCGACCCAGATGAGTATCGCCAGAAACGGCGAGAGCTGAAAGAGCGTCTTCTCAAAATGACTCTTCAGGTACAGAGACGAGGAGCGAATGCATGACTGACGGGAAAGGGGAAATCATCCTGCAGGTTCAGGGATTGAGCAAAGTCTTTGGGCAAGTCAAAGCGCTGCAGGGAATCGATCTGACTCTCCATCGCGGAGAGTTTTTGACCATCTTTGGTCCGAATGGAGCGGGGAAGACCACCCTGATCAAGATTCTCTCCTTCCTGATCACCCCTTCGGCAGGAATCTTTACTCTTGGAAATTACAATGCAAGGGAACAGGGAGAAGAGGCACGTCGGTTGATAGGGGTCATTTCTCATCATACCTTTCTCTATCAGCAATTAACCGCTTATGAAAACCTCCGGTTTTATGGAGAGATGTACGGCGTACCAGCGCTGGAGAGTCGCATTACCCAGCTTCTGACTTCCGTAGGCTTGAAACACCGCTCTCATGATCTGGTCCGCACTTTTTCGCGAGGAATGCAGCAGCGGCTTTCTATTGCACGTGCTTTGATTCATGATCCGCCTCTCCTCTTTCTGGATGAACCATATACCGGTCTAGATCTCCATGCTTCCCAACTCTTACGGGACATTCTGGTGCGGTTGCATGATCGTGAGCGAAGCATTATCCTTACGACTCATAATCTGACCCGTGGTTTAGAAATGTGTGATCGGGTAGCGATTCAGGTGGCAGGAAAAATCGTCTATCAGGCTGCCAAAGCAGAAATAGAGGTAGAAACCTTTCCACAACTCTATTTTCACTATGCAAGCCAGCAGGAACAGGATCTGCTCTGAGAGGAATCGTTTTCACGAATCTGCAGATTATCTTTGCTTTCCACTGGGAAGATGGGGGTGAAGGGAAGCCTCAGATGCGACATTTACGAGAAATTTGGATCATTATGCGAAAAGATCTGGTGATCGAATGGCGGGCGCGGGAAACTCTTCCTGCCATGGTACTCTTCTCGCTTCTCGTCGTATTGATCTTTAACTTCGCCTTTGATCCGGGAACAGAGGCGATTGAAGAGGCCGCTCCGGGTATCCTCTGGGTGGCCATTATTTTTGCGGCCACTCTCGGTTTGAACCGGTCTTTTGTCAGCGAACAAGAAGAAGAATGCTTGCAAGGTCTGTTGCTCTGTCCCGTAGATCGAGGGATATTATATGTTGGAAAGATGGTAGGCAATCTCCTCTTTATTCTGGTGATGGAGGGATTGACCTTTCCTATCTTTGCCGTCTTCTTTAATCTGGATCTTTTTCGGCTTCTGCTCCCTTTGCTGCCGATCTTTTTGCTCGCTACAATTGGTTTTGCCGCTCTTGGTACCCTCTTTTCTGCCATGTCGGTGAATACAAAAGCCCGCGAAATTCTCCTCCCTATTCTCCTGTTTCCCCTGACCGTACCTATTGTGCTCGCAGCGGTAAAGACCACTGGTACAATCTTCGCGGGTAATCCCCTTTCGGAAGGGAAGGCCTGGTTACAAATGATGGGGGTCTTTGATATTATTTTCCTCGTAGCGGCCTTTTTGACATTTGAATTTGTAGTAGAAGAATAGGACAGGGAGGTATCTGTATGCATCAGCAGCACAAACAACTTGCCGAAGCCCTGACCCGCTGGGAACAAGAGATTCTGCGTCCCCTCCTGGAAAAATTCCCCGAATATCGAGCAGCCTTTAAGACCTCTTCTGGTCTGGAAATCAAACGGCTCTATACGCCGCTCGATGCTCCTGAAGACGCTTATCTTTCGGAAATTGGTTTCCCGGGAGAATACCCGTATACCCGGGGTATTCATCCCACGATGTATCGTGGAAAGCCCTGGACTATTCGGCAATTTTCCGGTTATGGGACTCCAAAGGAGACCAATGCGCGCTATCGCTATCTCTTGAGTCAGGGCACGAATGGCCTCAGTGTGGCTTTCGATCTCCCAACCCTTATGGGACGTGATCCGGATGATCCGCTGTCGGCAGGCGAAGTCGGGAAATGTGGTGTTTCCATTGCTTCGCTGGTGGATATGGAACAACTCTTTGACCAGATCCCCCTTGACCAAATCACCACCTCCATGACCATTAATGCTCCAGCCGCCATTCTCCTGGCCATGTATATTGCCGTAGCTGAAAAACAGGGCGTCGATCCCACAACCCTGCGTGGTACGATCCAAAATGATATGCTCAAAGAGTATATTGCCCAAAAAGAATGGATCTTTCCGCCTCGCCCCTCTTTACGCATCATCACGGATATGGTGGCTTATTGTAGCCGACATCTTCCGCACTGGAATCCGATCAGTATCAGTGGATATCATATCCGGGAAGCGGGAGCCACTGCTGTGCAGGAGCTGGCGTTTACTCTTTACGATGGATTGACCTATGTGCAATTGGGGATTGAGGCTGGTCTGGATGTCGACGACTTTGCTCCTCGTCTCTCCTTTTTCTTCGATGCGGATAATCATTTCTTTGAAGAGATAGCCAAATTCCGGGCCGCTCGAAAGATCTGGGCCAAAGAGATGCAGCGCCGTTTTCAACCGAAAAATCCCCGCTCCCTCTGGATGCGGTTTCATACCCAGACGGCAGGTTATACTCTGACCGAACAACAGCCCTATGTCAACATCATCCGGGTAGCCATACAGGCCCTGGCCGGAATTCTGGGTGGTACCCAGTCTCTGCACACCAATGCGCTTGACGAAACCTATAGTCTCCCTACTGAACAGGCTGCCCTGATTGCCCTGCGCACCCAGCAGATTCTCCTGTACGAATGTGGTCTCACCGATACGGTGGATCCGCTCGGCGGATCTTACTTTGTTGAAGCCCTCACTCGACAAATTGAGGAAGAAGTGTACCGATACTTTGAAAAACTCGATGCATTGGGTGGAATGGTTGCCGCGATTGAGCAAGGTTTTCCTCAACGAGAAATTCAGGAAGCAGCCTATCGCTATCAGCGCGAGATCGAAACCAAGGAGCGGATTATTGTCGGGGTAAATGAATATATCATGCCAGAAGAGGAAACCATTCCCATTTTAGAGATTGATCCGATCGTGGAAAAAACCCAAATTGCCGGTGTCCAGCATATCCGTGCCCAGCGCAATACTGTGCAATGGACCAGGAGTCTTCAGCGTCTCCAGGAGGCTGCGAGAGGGACCGATAATCTCTTCCCCTATATCCTGGATGCGGTCAAAGCGTACGCGACCGTGGGTGAAATTTGTTCGGCCCTCCAGGAGATATTTGGGGATTACGAAGAGCCGGCTATTGTGTAGAGATAAAAGAAACGAATCGCCTCCGTTCCACTCCTTTCCTCCCTCACCCCTCCTTCAGGGGTGGAGACCTTCTCCTTCCCCAGAGCGGAGCATAGGGAAGTCTATTCGTCATCCTAGATGACCATATGACTTCCCTTCGCTCTGCTTCGGGAGCGCCGCGCAGGGAAGTCCATTGATGCTCCTCTGCTGGGGGAGGAACTTAGAGATTTCTCTTCTTGGGAGAGCAGAAGAAAGATACTTCACTGCACCTCCCTGTCCTCCCCTGAATTCACCACTCCCAGGGAGTACCGGCTAACTCGTCGGTCAGACCACCGGGTGGAAGCCGGCTACCACACATGGTACACACCGCCTCATAGAGTGCGTCCTCCTCTCGCCTCTTGCAGTCTGGTGGACAGGAGGTGGTGCGGTGTGTTTCACACTCCACGGTACATTCTTGTTCGCGTTCGCACACCAGACAATAATGTCTGACCAGAAACATGTTCTCCGTTCCTCCATCTTCTCTCCTGCCTGGATGCTGGTCCCTTTTTGTGGCTTTCCTGAAGAACCCCCTTTTGAGACACTTCCCTCTTCCACAGATTTTTTCACACTACCAGAGGTTATGGGAAAAATAGGGTTTATTCGCTTATCTAGGCACCTATCACTTTCAGATTACAACGCATACACGCCAACGCAAGATTACTCTCATGGGTTTCTCCACCATGTTGACGTGGCAAAATGTGATCCGGTTCATGGTAATGAAGAGCAACCGCCTGTGGCAACAGACAATACTCACAGCGATAAGGAGCACGTTCGGCAACCAGTTGACGCAAACTGGCTGACACCTCTGCTGACATTACGACTCCTGCTGTATCTGGTCTGCAATCTGGGCCTTGAGCATAATGATGATATGCTCAATATGCTGCAACTCATCGAGTTCCCGTTGTTCTTCTTCTCCCAACAAGCCAGCAGCATTCAATGCCAACAGACGTTGGAGACGGGTTTGGGCTCGCTCAGAGACATGATAGGCAAGGATTTCTTGCGGAGTTGGCTGCTGCAGCAGAAACTGTATTCCTTCTGTCGCTGTGGCCGTCGCTCTTGTCCGAAACCCGACCAGACTGAGCTCTAAGATGGTGGGAAGCCAAGAGCGAATAGGCTGCAGTCGTTCTGCTAACTCTTCGGAAACGTGCATGGTTATTTGTACCATATTGACCTCTTTCATAAAGAGATTTCCCAAGATATCATCACAAAATACAAGGCTCTAATACTTTACTGCTCCAACTGTCAGCCCACTGACCAATTGACGTTGAATGAAAAAGAGCACAGGGACTGGTACCTCCATCATTAACGTGGTTACTGCCGTAATCTGTCCCTACACAATACCATGCTCGGTAAAAACTTGACAGTATCAAATCAGTTTTATACCATATCATTCTGAGCCCTTCACAGTGTTCAGAGCTTGTTCCTTCGTTTTACTCAGGACAGGCTCTGAGCAAAGCGAAGGAATAAACTGCGCGAAGAATCTGACTCCAGCTAGACGAGACCCTTCTCTTCGCTCCGGGTGATAGAGCTAAATGTGATACTGTCAAGATAAGACCACTGACAGCGACCAGTAAGGTTAGAGCCCTGGTGTGCGTTAAGATCAGCAAATACTCAATCTGCCATTATATTCCCTTCGAAACCGAGGAGTCAACAAGAACATCTACTGCCTCCACCCAAGCCGACCGGGCCCTGTCCCTTGCCTCGCTTCCCCTACAGTGATACAAGCCTTGACGTCACTCTCCTGCCCTTGTTGCTCTTTGTCAGGACTATTCCTGGCCCTGCGGTGTCTCGATTCTCTCGTTCTTCCTTTTCGAGACTCTGGCATTGACCTGAACGGTAAACCGTGCTATGTAGATACCTAATACTAATTTGCTCTCGAAGAGAGTAAATTGGAAATTCTAATCATGTGGAGCATCATAAAAGCATGCAAAAAGAACCCACCCTTCGCGTCACCGCTCTGCTCCTTCTCCTTTGCGTATTATGGGGAGGGAATATGGTGGCGGTGAAAATCGGCTTAGTCGCCTTTTCTCCTTTTACCCTGGCCGGTCTTCGCTTTATGCTGGGGGGTGGTACGATTCTTGGGTGGGCTCTCCTGCAAAGAATACCCTTGCGTATCACCACGCAGGAGATTCTCCCGCACCTGATCAATACAGTGATTTTTATTCTGGAAATCAGTACAATGAATTTTGGAGTCCACTACACTCTCGCGGCCCATTCCTCGGTGCTTTTTTACATTTATCCCTTTCTTGTTGCTTTCTTCGCTCGGTTTTTCTTTCCCGAAGAGCGATTAAGCTGGCGGAAAGTGAGCGGAATGCTGCTGGCATTTGGAGGAGTGCTCGCGGTGTTTGCGGGACAATCGTGGGGCGATACCACTGCGGTACTGGTTGGAGACCTTTTGATCCTTTTATCCGCTTTGCTCCTGGCCGTCCAAACCATTTATATTAAGAAAATCGCACGGAAAATCGCCCCTCTACACATAGTCCTCTGGCAATGTTTTCTTGGTGTACCGACTTTTTTTGTCCTGGGTGCATGGTGGGGTCAGGGAGGAGGAGCATCCCTCTCCTGGGACGTGATCATAGCGATCTTTTACCAGGGAGCAGTGGTAGCTGGTTTTTGTTTTCTGGCCTGGACTATCTTGATTCGAGATTATTCTCCTTCGTGGGTCTCTTCCTTTTTTATGAGTACTCCCCTGTTTGGGGTGGCTTTAAGTACGCTTTTATTAAGAGAACCTTTGAGCTGGAATCTCTTGCTTGGAGCAGGATTAGTTGCCGGTGGTCTTTATATTATTACTCGACCAGACAAGCAGAGAAAAAAGCTGGAAGAGGAAAAGGGTAGTCAAATCCGGAGTTGAAGCGGTGAACGAATTTTGCTATGCTCCAGATTTCGGTGGACTCCCTGATAAGGAGTATGACCAGAAAGCTGATCCACCTGAACTGCAAGGGTAATGGAAAAGATGTCTCCACCGGGAGCAAGGTTCTCTGGTCTGCAGAGGCCTGCATCGAGACTTCGCCGAGTTCAGTGGAGACGCTCCGGTGAAACCCTTACGACGGAATCAGGCGAAGCGGGACGTCTGCGCTCCTAAGATAGCAAAGTTTCCTAATCGACTTACATCGGGCTAGTGTCTTGTCAAGGTTAAAATGGTAAGTTGTCCCCTCTTTTCACCCTCACCCTGGCCCTCTCCCCTCAAGGGAGAGGGGAGAAAAAGGCACGCACAAAAACAAGTTGGACAAAACACTAGAGATTTCCTTTTGTTATGCACCAGAGAATGAATGAACTGGAAAAGGAGGAGAACAATCAGTGTCTGGAAAGGTGATGAATGCAGAACAGGCTGTGGCTTTGATAAAAAGTGGCAGTACCCTCTACATCGGTGGATCGGGTGGAGGTCATGCCGTTCCCGAGTTGTTGATCAAGACGCTAGGCGAACATTTTCGGCGTACGGGAGAACCGCGTGATTTGACCCTGGTGCACGGGGTAGGGATTGGCGATTGGGATAAACAGGGAGTCAGTCATCTGGCCCAGGAGGGATTATTAAAGCGAGCCATTACGAGCAATTATGGCAATGGGCCTCTGGTAGCTCAATTCGCCCAGGCAGAGAAAATTGAAGCCTACTCTTTACCGCAAGGAGTCCTTTCCCAACTCTGTCGAGAAATAGCCGCCCACCGTCCTGGTCTGATTACGCATGTTGGTCTGGGGACCTTTATTGATCCCCGTTTTGGTGGTGGGAAAATCAACCGACGCACCACTGAGGATCTGGTAGAGGTAATCTCACTCGGAGGGAAAGAGTGGCTATTTTATAAGGCTTTCCCTATCGATGTGGCCTTTATTCGAGGTACCACTGCCGATGAAGCAGGCAATATTACCATGGAACAGGAGGCTTTCTTCGGGGAGATGTTTTCCATTGCAGCTGCAGCGCGAAATTCTGGTGGTATAGTGATTGCCCAGGTCAAGCGCTTAGCCAAGCGAGGAACCCTTCCCGCAAAATTAGTCAAGGTCCCTGCTCCTCTCGTGGATGTTATCGTCGTAGATCCAGAACAACGGCAAACCTATCTCACCCCCTATAGTCCTGCCTATGCTGGTGAGATCAAACAGCCCATAACAACATTGCCTAAGTTACCCCTGGACGAACGGAAGATTATTGCCCGTCGTGCCTCATTTGAACTCTTCCCGGGAGCAATTGTCAATCTGGGTTTTGGAGTAGCAAATGGTATTTCCCTGGTGGCTGCGGAAGAGGGGACAGAAGACTTCATTACTCTGACCGTCGAGCAGGGGCTCTTTGGAGGAATTCCCGCGCTGGGGGGTGATGCTGGAGCAGGGGTCAACTACGAAGCGATGGTGGATCATCCCTACCAGTTCGACTTTTATGATGGTGGTGGACTCGATTTGGCTTTTGTCTCTTTTGCAGAGGCTGACGCGGCTGGTAATGTCAATGTCAGCCGTTTTGGTAACCGTTTGAATGGCCCCGGGGGTTTTATTAACATCACCCAAAATGCTAAAAAGGTGGTCTTTTGTGGCACATTAACCAGTGGTGGACTGCAGGTGAAAGTTGATAATGGACAACTGCATATTCTTCAAGAAGGCCGTGTGCGCAAGCTTCTTGCTCAGGTTACGGAAATCACCTTTAATGGTGAATATGCATTAGCTCGTGGCCAGGAAGTCTTGTTTGTCACTGAACGTGCTGTGTTTCGTCTCACTTCTGACGGCTGGCTTTTGCAAGAAGTCGCTCCCGGGATTGACCTGAAGACTCAGATCCTGCCTTTCATGGATTTTCAACCCCTTCTCCCCTCTCCCCTCCTCTCGATGGATACCCGTCTCTTCCAGGAAGAACCAATGGGACTCAAGCGAGTATTAGAGAGTAAAGTGTAAGCACACAACATCTGAAAAGGGACAGTCTCTCCATGATACCGAAAAGAGCTAGCTTGAAAGATTTAACCCAATTAGCCAGTACTTGGCTCGAAGAGCATCCTCTACACGACATCGCCATCAGTGGGTTCAAAGGGAGTGGAAAAACGGTCTTTCTCCTTATGCTCCTCAATTATCTGAAGAATGGGTATCGTTTACTGCCAGGAGCACGCGATCCGAAGACTGGAGACTTTTTTCTCCAATTTGGTCCTTACAGACCCCATGAACTGGCTCCTCTTCCTTCCAGACATTCCTGGCCTCTGTTTCCATTCGAAGCCTTACTCCACCAGATGCGTACTGCCGGACAATGGCCTATGGAAACCACCAAAATTTTAGAATACCCCTGTGCGATAACCGTATTACGCCAGACCAGAACCGTATCTCTGCAAAAACTCCGGATACGCTTTATTGACTACCCGGGGGAATATCTGGGGGATTTGCCCATGCTCAACAAGAATTTTGAGCAATGGTCTACCGAAACCTTGCAGCGTCTGGCCTCTCCGCCGTATCAACCCTACTTTCAGGAGTTCTTAATGGCTGAAGAGCAAGGGAAAGCTTCCTTTGACACCCTGGTCACTCTGTACCGGAAGGCAGTGCTCTCGGCCTATCAGGATTGGTACTATTTTATAAATCCGATTATTGGGTTGAGTGAGAGTGACGGCAGGTATTGTGGTTTACCAGATGCAGAATTTTTCCCTACGCTACGGGCTGCTCAAGGGATACGTGAGCGGGCTCTGGCGCATTTCGAGCACTACAAAACCGCTCAACTCCTTCCCTTTCAGCATCTATTAGAGGGATGCAAACGCCATCTCTTTCTGGTTGATTTATTCGGACTTTTTCAATGTGATCCACGACGAAACGAGTGGCATCTGGAAGATCAGCAAAAGCTCATGAATGCTATCTTTGGTGTGCTTGCCCAACAGGAAACACGGGTGGACTGGCGGAATCCTTTTACCTATCATCGCTGGTTGACCAATCGCTGGACTGAGGCGATTAAAGAGATCCACTTTGTGGCCAGCAAAGCGGATCTCTTTCCCGAACCTCATCGCCTCTACTTACGAGATTATCTCCGTCAATTTCTCGGCAATAATTTGCTGTTACTGGAAGCCCGATTACAGCGCGTCAGTGTGAGTGTGCTTTCCGCTTGTGTGTGTACCCGAACGGAAATCGATGCGGAGGGAACCCCCTGGCTTTTTCTGAATGATCCGCTTGTCTCGAATAAGGCTATAGCCTATCCCTTTGTACAGGGACCACCCCCTACCTTACATGAAGCCTGTCAAAGGCGTTACCTCACTGAAGGACTTCCTCCTGGTACTCCTTCACCGCATAGCGGAGTCTACCCGCACTGGCAATTACATGCCGTAGCGGATAAACTATTTAAGTAACTATGACTAGTTTTCTTGCGTTTTGGTGTATAGCATGTAGGGTGGGCTCAGCCCACCAAGAAGAATCATGGTTGTGCTGGTGGGCACAGCCCACCCTACCCCTGGCTTTTGTGAAAAATGCTTAGTCATACTTACTTAGTGGACTTTTATAATTTATAAAAGGAAGACTATGCCTATACCCAAAAAAAGCGCCCAGGATCTTCATCGAGAAAAAGAAGCTTCTCCTGTAGAGCCAGCCGCTCTTTCTCCAGAAAAACCGGAAGGAGAGGAAGCCTTACCTGATGAGGAGTATCCCTTATCCTTCTCTAGACGAAGAGAGCGGCTGAGAAAACCCCCGGAGCATTTTCAAACTACGGAAGTGCCTGCAGAAATAGCTTTTCTTGATCTGGCCAAGAATACCCCTTTCCAGACCCTCCCCTCTCGCAGAAACAGATGGCTTATGTTGGGGACGAGCCTGTTCGGTGCCGGTTTGCTGCTGGTACTTCTCGTTGAGGTGTATACAAACTTTGTTCTGCTCTATACCGATCATCCCTTTATCGGTCTCGCCTTTTTATTCGGATGCGGTTTAGTCGGTGGAGGGATAATCGTTTGGGGAGGGGTGGTCTTTTGGCGTTTCCGAAGGCTTCGAGAAAATAGCAGAGCAAAAGAATTGTTCCAGCAGGTAGAGAGTGCTTCCGCGGCGTTCGCTTTATCTGAGTGGTTACAGGCCTATTTTCAGGAGCGCTGGACCTCTGGTTTGATTACGCATGAACAGTATGAGAAGATCAAAATCTGGCTGCGGAAACCTGCCTTCCATCAGGAGAAAAGTACCATTGCCGAAGCTTTTCAGCCCTTAGACGATGCCGCCAAGGCTAAAGTAGCCGAGGTAGCTCTCGCCGCAGGCGTTTCGACGGCTCTGTCCCAACGCGGCTGGCTGGATATACTCCTGATGCTAGGAAAAGGCATATATTTAGTATCCGCAATAGCGGAAATTTACGGAACACGTCCAGGAACCCTTGTGACGGTCAATCTATTCTGGAAGAGTCTCCGAAATGGCCTCTTTTCCGGGATCTTTGACACGGCTGGGGATAATCTAGCCGTATTAGTGACCAGAGCCAGCGGTGATATTCCATTGATCGGCACGGCTACCAGTATGGCTACCCAGGGTTTAGCCAATGCCATCCTCATGTGTCGTCTTGGCTTAGCCTGTATGCAAGAGTGTCGTCCAGCCCCGCTGGATCGTTCCTCGTTACTGTCAATGTACGCCACCATTTTTAAAGAAAAGATCACTTTTAAAAAGATCTACACTCTGCTCAAAGGCAAAGAGTCACCAGCCTAATCCTCTCCTTTTCCACAGAGTGGATTCGGCCTTGATTCATCAGAGGGTGCGGTGTGTCCTGAGCCGAAGCTACAAGTGAACTTATACCAATTTGCCTTGAGCATGATAGATTCTTGTCATTCTGAGCCCTGCGCTACGCTACGGGATAAACTCCGCGAAGAATCTCGTTACAGACCCCTCACTCTACTCAGAGTGACACAAGGGTATGCCCATGGCTATAGCAAATTGGTAAGAGCTGGCTAATGATGATTTTTGATGTTCTTATGGTGCATGGCCAGATGATTAGCGAAATTGAATCTGCACCCTATAAGCCAGCATAGCCTGACCATCGGCTGGTACCGGTATCTTGAACTCTGCGCTAAAGGCATCCGCCTGTTTGTAGGGGTGACTGTGGGAGAGGATCTTCCAGGTGCCCCCAAAGTGTTCCTGAATGACGACGGTAATCGGTTCCTTCTTGTGATTCCGCAGAGTTATTTCGTACGACGATTCATGCACGCGGTCTGCAATGATCTGATACGCGGTTTGAGTGCGTTCAGCAGTCACATCAAAAGCAGAGCCCAGCGAGAGTGTTACCTCTTCATCTTTTGGTCTGTGTTCGATCTGATCTTCACCAATAAACTGCCTGTTCCCCTCATCATCGATCTGATATACCCGTACGATTCCAGATGGGAGGGGCAGGCCAAGGCCATTTTGCTCACTGTTCTTGAGCGTAACCACCATCTCGACTTTCTGTTTAGGCAGGACTGGCTGACGCGATCCATAGTACCAGGGTTGAGACACTAGCCGATAGATCCGCTCTACTGTGCTCCCCTTTCCCTGGAGGAGAGGAAACTGCTTGGTTTGATTCTGCCGGATAGTCACCGGATAGGCCAGCTTGTAAAGATGGTATTCGGCGAAAGCCTGCTCTTCAAATGGTACCGGAGAAACCGCCTTGGTCATTTCGGCTCTAACTATCTCTCGCCCTCGTGGCGGGGCTTGCACCCGATTCACCTCACCGGCAATGAGGCGCAGGGTGGCATTTTGATAGGAAACCCCACTGCGATTATCCAGAGTCACCCAGCCGGTCAGATCGCCAGTTTTGCCATCTGCAGATAGAGTGAAAACGTAGTCCGCTTTCCAGTTGATCTGGTTTGCAAGATAAGACACGGTAAGCAGCCGTTCTCCCCCTTCGCTCTCCAGATTCCAGATCAGTGTAGGAGTGGCAATCAGGTCAGGCGGTACGGTCGAGAATTCGATAGTCGAAGTGGGTGGATTGATGACGATCCGATTCCCGATTTGCCAGACAGTTCCCTCTTCCGTGGAGAGAAGCGTAGCGGTTTCTCGTCGCTGGACAGTATCACCCCCCTGTCTTTCGTGGAAGACCAGGGTGACCAGTTGTCCAATATATTTCTCTAAGAGCTTCTGCGGAGTGAGCAGATCGTACTCGTACGTCTGCTCGAGGATGCGCACTCCCTCACCCTGGACGATCACCGATTCAGGCTGTATGGAAGCGGCGATATCCATAAACTGTACCTGCTGACGTCCGGTATGCAGCCGCAGTATGCGCTGATCCGATATCAAAGCGAAGTTATCGTTATAAACGGTCAGATGTAAAGCCTTCTGGTCCCTGATTGTGGAACGGATCATCTCACCACCACTTACAGATCCTCCCCACAGCACAACAAACGCCAGAGTAAGGAGGTGCAAGATATATTGCGGCGTCATACCCCTCTCCCTTACATACTACCTTCATCAAGGCATCCTCTGTTTTCTTCCAGTATAGACTGAAGTCATCCTGCTATCAACATACACACCTTATCGAAAAGGTAAGGGGAATGTCAAGGGAAAAGGAGAAAGACTTCTTTTCTCATTGACAGCAAGGCAGATGATGGTATGAAATATAGGCCACCTTCTACCCTCAACCTTTGCTTACTTTTGACTTCCGTGGTCTCAGGTGAGCTTCCTGCGTCATACGTTAGAGTAGAAAGGAGAGGGATCCAATCTTAAATCGTCCTGAACTTCCTGAGAGGAGAAGTGGTATGAAATTACTGGTCATTGTTCCTGGTCATCGGAAAGCGAAAGAACATCACCTCGCGTGGATTCAAGCCGTATCTCCACAAGTAGAGGTTCTGGTTGCTCAGTCCGAAGAACAAGCGTTACAATACGCCAGGGAAGCCGAAGTGATCTTTGGAAATCCTTCGCGTCAAATCGTTCGGGCTGCGTCAAAGCTCCGCTGGATCCAGACGACAAGTGCTGGGGTCGAAAAGGTCCTTTTCCCTGAAATCACCGAGAGTGCCATTATTCTGACCAATGCCCGGGTATTGTTTGGCATTCAGATTGCCGAACATGTCTTTGCTATGCTTCTGGCTTTTACCCGAGAACTCACCAAATGTCTGGAAGCACAGAAACAGAAAAGATGGCTTACCCGTTTTGATCTTAATGTGTTTGACCTTTATCAGAAGACCCTGGGGATTCTCGGTTTTGGGGGTATTGGCCAGGAAGTGGCCAAGAGAGCAGCAGCTTTTGGTATGTCGGTGCTCGCCATTGATCTTCTGCCGAAAGATCCTCCTGCTTATGTCACCGCCGTTTGGCCTCTGGACCGGTTACCAGAGATGCTTGCTCAATCTGATGTCGTGGTGAGTTGTGTTCCCTATACCCCGGAGACGAAAGGGATGATGGGAGCAAAAGAATTTGCCGCGATGAAACCGACCGCCTATTTTGTCAATATTTCTCGTGGCGGGATCGTGGATGAACCGGCGCTTATCAAGGCCCTACAGGAGAAACAGATTGCCGGGGCCTGTTTGGATGTCTTTGCCGAAGAACCGCTCTCCCCAGAGAATCCCCTCTGGGAGATGCCACATGTGATAATCACTCCTCATATGGCTGGAGAATCCCCGCGACTTCATGACGATACCGTCCGCTTTTTCTGCCAGAATCTTGCCGCATTTCTGGAAGGCAAACCCCTGCAGAATGTGGTGGACAAGCAGCGAGGATTTTAGTTAAAAACTTCTCCTCCCTCCGCACATTTGAAGAAAAATATGTAACAGGAACAGGAAGGCGCCGATTTTAGCGATGAGCCAGAGCCTTTCTACCCACCGTTCCACTACCGGGGAACGGTAACTACTTCGTCGATAGTAGTAAAACTCATCTGCAGCTCGACGCCTCCACTCCTCCCACTTCAATCCAAACAGGAGCACGACGATCAACAGTGCGATGATCAGATAGCCTACCATAGCCTTCTCGCAACTTCCCCTTCCCTAATATCCGATACCCGCATTGAAAACTAAACTTTTGCTCCAAAACTAGGTATAGAGGTTCATATACTGCAGCTCTCTACATAGCTTACGAAGATCAAACAGGAAGAAAGGGTTGCTCAACACCCTTTCTTCATTCAGAGGGGCACTAGATGTTAACCTCAGAGGCTTTACTCATGTTGTTAGTTTTTACCATTGGGGTCTTGATGATTATTTCGTGGGTAGCCAAATAAAATGACTCATCCGCTTTGGAATAATCCATACTCGAGTCTTCGAAAAGAATCTCTGACCCACCATAGCGCAATGAATGCTGATACGACAACGGAGCATAATAGAGAATACCAGATCCAGACAATGGGTTGATGAAGGACAAAAGCACCCAAACTGGCCAAAGGAGCAGATACCAGCAGAATACGTACACAGGTAATAATCATGACAGGGGTTCCTTTTCCTAACCCCTGGAGGACTCGGCCACTGGTCATACTAATCGCGACCAGGGGATAGGCAAACACTACGATACGAAGATAACTGATAGCGATGCGGGTTATCTCTATATCAGAGGTAAAAAACCGAACGAAAGCAGGGGAAAAGATATAGACCAGAAACGAGCCGCCTGCCGTCAACAACACGGCTCTACTCATACCATACTTCACAATAAATTTGAGTTTCTCGATGTTTCCCGCCCCCCAAAACATGCCAACCAGCGTAACCAGAGCCGAGGCAATGGCAATAATAGGTAAGAAGATAATCATATCTACCCGACCGGCAATTTGATACGCAGCGACTGCACTCGCAGAGTAGTGCACTAAGATACGGTTAAATACTGCACTCCCCACCGACATGATAAGCATAGAAGCCGAAGCGGGAAACCCAATGGACAGAATCTCTTTGAGGATCTGTCCGGAAGGGACAAAAGCTTTGGGACTAAACGTAATGTAGGAGCGCCTTTTTCCAAAAAGGAGATAGACAAAAATGCCAAAAACCACGACATAACTCAGCGTAGTCGCAGTGGCTGCCCCCCGGAGACCCATCTGGAAACCAAAAATAAAGAGTGGATCAAGAACCATATTGAGTATCATCCCTAATCCACTGATCATCATCGGAAACCTGGTATCCCCTTCTCCGGCCAAGATGGATCCAAAGGCACTGGACAACACCCAAAAGGGTAATCCCAGCGCGATGATATACAAATACGACCAGGCTAATTCTAAGAGGGGAGCTGGTGCACCAATCAGGCGTAAGAGCTCCGGTCCGGCAAAGAGTCCAACACCGGTAAAAAGGATACTGACTGTGAGTCCGATAAGAAAGCCATGTAAGGCGCTATTATCCGCTTTCTGTTTGTCTCCAGCCCCAATAGCACGAGCGATGACGGCAGTTACGCCTGATCCTAAACCCATGGTCAGACTCAGCACCAGAAAGACCAGCGGAATATTAAAGGATACAGCAGATAGAGCCTCACTACTTACCCATCCAATAAACATCAAATCGGTAATGCTGTAAAGGATTTGAATACTCATCCCTATCATGATAGGCACGGCTAATGTCCACAAGGCCTTAGTTGGATTCGACAAGAATTGCTCACGACGTGAATCATCAAGTTTGGAATTTGCCGAAATCAAAAAGATACCTCCTCTTCTTCTCTCATCGAAAATAGTCTTTGGTCAGTACTGCCGATTCTGGTATACTAGTACATTCTCAGAAGATATCCCTGGGGAAGCACCTGGGCTGGGAGCACGGGTATTGAACCTGCTGTGAGCCAAAGCGCGCGCTTCCAGCATATCCATATTCCCTAATTGACTTGTACAATGGCAACAACCTCTCCTGGATATGCACCAGGACACTCTCAGGGATCGACTTGGACCAGCCTGCTTGAAAGGAACTTCTTCGTTGTTCACTAAGGTCATGTTGTTTATATGATACCAGTAACAACTTCTATTAAGCAAGAGCGGGAAGGAGGATATAGCCAGTGACCCAGCACTTTGATGCCATCGTCATCGGTCTTGGAGGGATGGGGAGTGCAACCGCTGCCCACCTCGCGAAACAGGGAAAACGAGTTCTGGGGTTAGAAGCTTATACTGAAGCGCATGACCGTGGCTCCTCGCATGGTCGCACTCGTATCATCCGTGAGGCTTATTTTGAGGCCCCGGCATACGTGCCACTGGTTCAACGCGCCTATACACTCTGGCGTGAATTAGAGGAAGAAGCCGGTCAGAGTTTATTGACGATCACCGGTGGGCTGAATATTGGGCAACCTGAGAGTGAATTTGTACGTGGATCCCTTACCAGCGCTCGCCAGCACGGTTTACCGCATGAATACCTCTCCTCATCAGAAGTGAACACTCGTTTCCCCGGCTTTCAGCTTCCGGAAGATATGGTAGCTGTCTACGAACCTCATGCAGGGATTCTACAACCGGAGGAGTGTGTGAAAGCCTATCTCCGCTTCTCTACTCGTCGAGGAGCTGAGTTGCATTTTACCGAACCAGTGCACCGGTGGAGAGCAGAGGGAAACCATGTACAGGTAGAAACGAACAAGGGGTCTTACGAAGCTGACCGGCTTATCATTACTGCTGGACCCTGGGCCCCCCAATTATTGACCGATCTCCAGGTCCCCATGACCGTACAGCGGATTGTCAACGTCCATTTTGAGCCACAACGAGCCGACGTGTTCAGTCCGGACCGCTGTCCAGTCTACCTCTGGCAGGTCCCTGAAGGGGATTACTACGGGTTTCCTGCCCTTCCTGGGCAAGGGATAAAGTTTGGGCGGCATGACCGCGGAGAGACCTGTACTCCTCAGACCATTCGACGAGAAGTAAACCCAGAAGAGATTGAAGAACTGAGAATGGTACTCAATCGGTATATGCCCGGGTCTGCTGGTGCAGTGAAGTGGACGCTGACCTGTATGTATACCAATACCCCGGATCGCCATTTCGTGATAGATCGCCATCCCGAATATCCCCAGGTTGTTTATGGCTGTGGATTTTCTGGACATGGCTTCAAATTTGCCAGTGCGATTGGCGAAGTACTGGCTGAGCTTGCTACCCAGGGTCTAAGCCGGTATTCTATCGATTTTCTTTCTGCCAGGCGTTTTCTGTCCGCAGTCACCTAATATTATAACATAACGCGACTTTACTCTTTCCGTCATTCTGAGCAACTGGAAGAGGCGAAAAATCTCCTGAATGGCTAATATATCCTCCAGCGACGAGATCCTTCGTCGCTTTGCTCCTCAAATGACAAAGTTTCATTATAATACGAACTGGGTTAAGTAACTATCAGTAAATTTCTTGCACTCTTCACTGCCATCCCTTGCTCTTCTTGTCATGCTGAGCGAAGCGAAGCATCTCGCCCCTTTCCACCAGAGACCTTTCGCTCCGCTCAGGGTGACCAGAGCATATTTCTCCATTTTTCGAGTAGTGGTGAAGCAAAGGGGCTTTTGGCAACAATTTCTAGTCAGAGTTACTTAGACAGCAATTTCTTTCAGGTCATTTTGATTTTCAAGGGCCAGTATCAGGGCAGGGCTGGAATTACTCCACCAGCAAACGGCGCAGAGCGGCTTGTCCATCCCTGGTTAGGGCAATTTCTGCCGATACATGTTGATGACGGATAGCCTGTTCATACGGTTGTCCCTGACCTTCTTGTACATAATACGCTTCGATACCAAAGAGAAGCTGGTCTGCGCTGGCGATTCTCCCTCGAATAAACTTGCCACTGGATGGAGGAGAGATACTGATCTGCGCTGCTTGCCAGTGTCTGCCATCGGATTCCGGTACAAGCGAAACGTAGACTGGACGCCCCCGCCATTTCCGCATAGCCTGAGCATCCAGAGGGGAAGGAAGTCCTGCAATCCCTTGAGGAGGGTTTTGACTGAATGGATAGCGAAGGATTACATAATCACCGCGGAACAGATCTCGGGGATCAGCCGGTAGAACCCGCAGGAGGAGCGTGTCTCCGGTGAGTAGAGGGAGAAGATGCAGAGCGATCATTCCCAAAAGGACAGCGATCTGCATCCCGGCTGCAACGAGCAGTACCCCTCGCTCCCGCTGGCGTGGCCATTGTAATCCTCGATCCAGCCAGATCCGTCGTCCCAACAATGGATTCGTACAGAGCAATAATTTGGGATACCTGTTCGGCAGACACGAGGGCCTGAGCACGCCAGACCTGGAGTTCATTGAGTAGCCAGTTTCGTTGTTTGGGAGAGAGATACCGTTTAGTCACATCCTTCCTCTACAGAGTATTTCTTGCTTCTTCGGATCTTCTCATTATACCACAAACTTCTACTCACCTACTGAACTTATAGCGAATAAGCTTCAGCATGGCATTCTGAGCATAACGAAAGCTCTCTGCTAAATAGGCGGGAAGTGTTTGAAGGCGGTCTGTATTGGACAAAGATAAAAAGGTGGTGCCGAAGCGGGGACTCGAACCCCGACAGGCTTACACCCACATGACCCTGAATCATGCGCGTCTACCAATTCCGCCACTTCGGCACTCTTTTTTGGTAAACAACACTATAGATCTTTCTACTGCGAAAGTCAAGTAGTGTTTTGGCCGAGTTGAGGTCTTCCGCTATGGTTTTTTTCCAAACTCCTCACCGGCTCTCCGAACCATAAACGATTCTCTGGTGGAAAGATTATACTCATCTCTGGCCACCAGGGTAATAAGATTATTTCCCGCTTTCAAGGGGATAAGTGTAGAGAAATCCATCGCTTGCTTGGTTTCTCCCTGTGCCTCACGATTTGATTGGAAGAACACTTTATCACCATTGACAAAGATAGAAAGATCTCGAATATTCCCTGCATTTTTCACGATACCTGAAAGGGGAAGTTGTTTGCGTGTGACCACACTCCCAGCCAGGATCTCGGTCAATTCGATCACCGGTGGACGTCTTTGGACGAGAGGGGCAGGAACTCCATTGACTTGTCCCAGCCTGGTTACTGGTAAGGTAAATTTGTCTACCAGCAACTCATTGAATACCGGATCGATGATCGAGAGTTCAAGCGCTAGATCCTCCCCCTGAAAATTGTCCCGGACCTGGAAGATCAGAAAAACCTCTTTTTTACTCCCCACAGGGATCTCACCGAGTTTCACCCGACCCTGCTTAATAAAAACCTCCTCGTACTGATTGTTCCGTATGGCAACAACTCCATCTGCGGACATCCCTTTTCCCTGGTTCTGGACTTGAAGCCGCAACGCAATTGTTTCTCCGCGCTGGATGAAGCCATCCCCATTCCCTTCGGATTGAAAGCTTCCATTATCGATTATTTGATAGGCATAGGAGAACTTGGGACGGGGAAGCCCTTGAATAGTAACCATATGCTTGAGATCGGATGGGGTGTGGTTATAGTATTCCTGAAATTTGACAGTGACTTCTTCTTGATGCGAAAGCACTCCTTTCGGGATCTGCATAGCCACCGTAGCGGATTTACTCTCCCCTGGAAGGATCTTTCCCCAGATGAACTCTTTATCTGCCAGCACAAAATTTTCGGATTCCGTGCGTGCCGAAAGTCGATAGAGAGGACTGGTACCCTTATTGGTCACGGTAATGGTCATACGGATCTCTTCGCCCCCTTTGACGACCTCTTTATTCAGTTGAACGCTGGTAGAGATCTCTGGAGGTTCGCCTTTGGGCCCCAATGTCCAGTCAATACCCAGTGCCCGGAGCGCAGTCGTAATCGCCTGATCTTCTAGAGCCTGTTGCTGTGTAATCACATCCTGCAGAGTCTTGAGCATAGCCTGCCGTTCCCAGGAAGGAGCTTTTTGAATCAGCTTTGTGGCCAGACGGATGGAAAAATCCTCCTGCAACCGTTTGATCTTTTCCTCTGCAGTCAACTCGACCTCTAAGCGTTCATCCTGCGCTTTAGGAAGATAGTAACGAATGGTAGCAAGAGGCTTTTCTTGGACATTTCCCCACTCGTCAAAGTTTTTCTTCAAATCCCGCTCTTTCCGCGCTCCTTGAAAACCAAAAAACTGGATATCATTGTCCCCAATTTCGACTGGTAGAGCCAAAATATCCGGTGTCACGCCAATTGATTGAATAGAAACATCTCCTGGAGTTAAATATTTTGCTACGGTGAGTTTCAGTGCGGAGCCATCAGGCAGATTATAGATCTGCTGGACTGATCCTTTGCCAAAAGTCTGATTTCCCACCAATAGCGCGCGATTATTATTTTTGAGAGCCCCAGCCACGATTTCGGATCCCGAAGCACTTCCTTCATTCACCAAAACGATCAGAGGATAAGAGGTTTCTGTAGTCCAGCTATTGGCAGTGGTCACTTTGCGAAACCGATTTCCTGCTCCTACCGTGGTGACGATTGTACCGGAGTCCAGAAAGAGATCGGTCACATCGACAGCCTGATCGAGCAAGCCTCCCGGATTATTCCGTAGATCAAGGATCAGACCTCTCAAACCCTCTTTGGTATTTTGCAATTCTCGAATTTTGGTTTGCAGATCATCGGCAGTATTCCCCTGAAAATTCTTAATTTTAATATATCCAATTCCTCCACCCAGGGCATAGCTTTCGATGCTCTCAATCTTAATAATATCGCGAATTAAGGTAAATTCCTTAGGTTCGGCAAATCCTTCCCGCATGATCGTAATAGAAACGGCTGTTCCTCGCGGTCCCCGTAATTTTTCTACCGCCTCGATCAGAGGCATATTCACCGTGGACTCGTTCTCAATCTGGATGATACGATCTTGGGCTTTTAAGCCTGCTCTATAGGCTGGAGTCCCTTCCAGCGGGGCCACAATAGTCAATTGTCCATCCCGAATTCCTACGACCATCCCCAATCCTCCAAAACTCCCTGAACTCTCTACTCGAAATTCTTTAAAAGCTTCCGGAACAAGGAGATTGGAGTGCGGGTCGAGCGTTTGCAGCATCGCGTTTATGGCGGCATATTCCATATCCTTGGGAGGAATAGACAAAGGGAGGTGTTGCTGAATAAAGGCATAGACTTCCTGCATCTTGATGACCAGAGCCCGTAAGGACGTCACACTGCGTAAAGAAAATATGCGAGAAGCCTGATCGATGCGCATAATGGCCAGCTCGGTTTCTTCAGGGAAATCTACCTGAATCTCTGCCACACTCTTTTCCAACTGATTCAGCGCACTTTTGAGCATCTCCTTTGCGTCTATCCGTTCGGGATCTACATAATATTTCTCGATATAATCCACCACCTTAGAAAGGAGGGGAGATTTGGCTAAGTTAAAATCAACTCCTTGACCTTCTTCCCTTAGAGCGGCTCGCGGTTCGTAGAACGTCACAAAGAGAATGGGCAATAAGGCAAGCAGGAGAACCCATAATAACCCTTTTCTTATCTTGGTAGCCATACTGCGGACTCCTCACCACATATTATGGAGTAAAATTGGGCAAACCTCTTTGATTGTTTTTTAATTATAACGGTTCTCAGGAGTTTTGCAAACAATATTGTACAGATTTTGCTGGCTATTCTCAGAGTGTCTTAGAGATAATAAAAATTTTTCATTTTCCTCTCCGGGTCGATCTGTTATTCATCCTCATCCCAAAATGAGCGAGGTCAACTCTGGCTGATCCGCTTGACGAACGGTCTGGTCTGTTGTAAGCTTTGTGTATTATCGGTTTGTCCCCCGGTATTTTTTTAGGTTCCTGGCGCTTAGCTCCGGCGTACATGAACCGATGATTTTTGCCACTCCTTACTTGAGATTGATACCGACATCATCCTTTGTTTGCGAACCGGGCATTTAGGCTAATTGAAAGCCTTTTCTACCCAAAGGCCCCCTTCCACGGAGGTCATCATGAACGCTCATCAGTGGGGCAGCACGATGTTGATGGGACGGCCTAAGAGCTTATTCATCTTTTTCTGGGCTCTGATAGGCTTTTTTACCGGCGTGTACGTCTCGGTTGGAGCAGAGATAAAGAGCTCAGGTTTAATGAAGATTCGAATGGCATCTCAGGGGCCTCTTGGGGAAATACCGGAGGTAGTCGTTATCGCTGTGGGAGATAGCCTGTCTCACGGCACCATGGATGCGACGAATAATGCTCTCAATACCTTGAACGCTTACCTGCAAAAATTGGTGGACTCTCTGGCTCAAGAACTCTCGCTACATTTCACTCAGCCACTTTTTGATGTGGAAGAGAAGCGGATAGCACCTTTCCTTGTGCCAACCAATTTGGGAGTAGATGGGGCAGATAGCTTCTCCATCGAGGGGATCGAGTATTACAAACGGGTAGGGGCGGAGGAATCGTACATCAGCGAAGCACTTCTCTGCGATAAATGGTGGCCTGGTCATCTGGAGGACACGTATGACAAAGTCCTGTATCCCATCAATGTGCTGGCCAGACAGCCAGTATCCCAGCTCGATTCGGCCATCTGGTGGATTAAGCAGGCTGAAGTCACACCTGGATTTAAGAGGGTAATAGGAATACTCTGGATCGGCAACAATGATTCGAGCTTGGCGTCTCTTGGTGCTGGCGGAAGTAATCCAGAATTTTTACCCCTCCCTTTTGATCAGATTAAACATGAGTTGAAGCCTGCTCTGAGAAGGTTGCTCCATTTTGGTCAAGCTATGGGTGATCTCTCGTTCGAACCCTTTACGCAGGCTGCTATTGAGCGCAACTTGACCGACCTTCAGGATTTTATCGATCAGTATATGCATATTGTAAATCGGTTACAGACTGAAATGGCTACCTCCGGGGTTATCAGTGATCTCTTTGTTCTGACATTGCCCTACTACAACGCGGTAGGGTACTTGATGGACTCTGAGGATATAGAATACTATTTGAAGAAACTCGACCCAGCCTACACTGTTCCTCCCACCTTCAAAAGAGTAGCCCCTCCTGGAGAGCCAATTGAGAACCCCTTGCAAGGCGACCGGATTTCGCTACTGACTTTTGGGATGATGTATGCGCTTATGAGTTCTGGCTACCCTGTGGGTTACGTCAACAGAATTCTGGAAGTGCAGGGCCAGCAACAGGACGGCCTGGTGCTCTCGGAAGCAGAACAGCAGTATATCATGTCACGGATCGACGCCTATAACCAGGCGATCAAAGACACAGTTGCATCTTCCCTTCCCGCTGTTCATCTGGTTGATATCGGGCAATTCCTCAATGATGCCCTTACCGGAGAGATCCCCATAGTCGTGGATGGCCACGTACTGAGCCGCAAGTGGATCAGAGGGAGCGCCTTTAGCTTCGATGGCGTGCATCCGGGATACACAGGGCAGGCTCTTCTGGCCAACTTCATCCTGGAACAAATGAACCAGACGATGGGCATCAATGCCCCGCTCTATGAGTTGTCCGACCTCCTAGCCAGTGATCCCTACGTGGATCGGGATGGAGATGGTTGGGCTCCGGGACCCTCCTATGAAGCCTCAGGGATCACGGAATTACTCTTCCTTTTCAAAGACCCTGATGACGGCGATCCAGCGATGCAGGTGACGCTTCCGCCAGATGTCTGGGATTTAATCTCCACTGTGCTCTTGAGGGAAATCCTGGATCTCCCCAAAATACGTGACGAGGCAAAGCGTCTTGGAGTGGAGCTTCCTCAGCGATAGCGGCTCCGGAACTCTCCTGGATGACGGTTGGCGGCTCTAGGGAAGGTCATACGTATGAAGGTTGCTTTCACCTGCACATGCTGTGGTGAGGTCCTATACTATTCACAATCTGAGGAGGGAAGAGCTAATAGCTAAGATCTGTAGCAGGCAGGGATCTTTTTGTGTCATTGTCGGTGTGGTGCTGCAGATCGTTTTTCAATGACCCATGGCACACTCAATTTGGGGGAAGGCCCATGAAAAGTAATGTGATGAGGAACTGGAGCAACCAGATAGGTAAGTTAGCAATGGTGATGATCCCTGTCATTCTGGTGGCCTGCGGGATAGCTAACTGGCGCCAGCCGCAGAGCTCTTTGCAAGGGATACCAGATGTCGGTTTCCCCCTGACCGATTGCACTAGCAAGTGGATTACTATCCCTGGCAGCACTCCACTCCTTCCACTATGGCCGGACACTAATGCAATCTATTCGGTGATTCCAGTAGAAATTGCTCAGGGGGAAGATACGGTATTGCTGGTGCACGGCGAATATCCCCAAGCGAGATACATGAGCTACAATCTTAACGATGCCGAAACACTCAATCCCGTTCTCAGTATCCTGGACCGGGACATCGAACCAGATACCGGGCATGCTAATCCTTTTCAACCACAGATAAATCATCTGACGACAAGGAGATCGTATAAGCTAGCAGTCGGTCGTCAGGGCTCGCCTAAGCTTGATTCCTATTCCAACCGTCTCGAAATTCCGGCTGATCTTGAGTCCACAAAGTTTACCTTGGTTTTTCGGGTGTATGCTCCGGATGCAGGGGCTGCCGAATCGGGTCACATAGAACTCCCTCGTGTATGGACCAGTCGGAACAGATGTTCTGATTTTACGTTTGCTCCAGGGAGAATTTTTTCGGCGATTATGGTTCGTGAAGTACCAGAAACAGAGGAAGGGAGTAACGTCCATTTTTATAAGGGTGGAGATGATACTGGCCTTGCACAAAATCAGGAGACATCCTACCTTTTTGCTACACTTGATAAAGGCCGCCGAGATGTAGCCATAATCTGGATAGAAGAACCACCAACTACGGTCAAGAACACAATTCTAGGTAATGAGGATGTGCGCTACTTCTCGTTCTGCTTAGGAGGAAGGTACTTGACAACAACGTCAGCCTGCAAGACTGATGTCGAAATACCGACAAATACGGCTGGGTGGAAAATCCTGGTCATCAGCGATAGTTCTGAGGTTAAGGAGCGCGCTTTGAGCCTGAACATGGCGCATCTGCCCTGGAGTAGCCATCTAAAACATCTTATACTCTATCGGAACATGGTAACTCGAGAGGACTACGCATGTAATTTACACAACGTGCCTCCTTGGTCAAAAGCCCAGGATATTCTCGGTAAATGTATCCCAAGAGGTCATATGTGCACAGAAAGAGAGTTTTTGCACGATTTATGTGGTCTAGGCGCTGCGATGATGTAAACCTTACCGATATTCCTCCTTTATGATGTAGTATCGTTTCTTGGGATTCCCTCCCCAAAGAGACCCCCAGGAGCTTCAGAAGGGTTCGGGTTTTCCAAAGGGTATTGACTTCTTGCAGTTTGTTATGCTAGGTTACCTGTGCTTTTTGGGTCTCTTACTGGGGTGATATCCCTGCTGGAGAAGTGACTCATAGTGCATCTTCATATTTATCTACTTCAGAGCCTGACGATAATAGCCGATCTTCTACGGCAAAAGGAGAGCTGGTATGGCCTTTGAAACACTTTTATATGAGGAAGAAGCAGGGGTGGCTATTCTGACCCTTAATAGACCGGCGGTTCTCAATGCGCTTAATTCAACCTTAGCAAAGGAGCTCCTGCAGGGGCTGCAAACCGGTGAAGCAGAGAGCTCCGTACGAGCCCTTTTGATAACTGGATCCGGTAGAGGTTTTTGTGCAGGGGCTGATTTGCGGGAACGGCGAGCTATGCAGGTAGAAGGGAATACGCAGTTTAATTCCCTTCGTGAACTCTATAACCCTATCATTCTGGCCTTACGTAATATGGAGAAACCGGTTATTGCTGCAGTAAATGGGGTAGCGGTAGGCGCAGGATGCAGCCTGGCCTTGGCTTGTGATCTGACTATCGCTTCTGATCAGGCCAGTTTTGGACAGATCTTTGTCAAAAGAGGATTGATTCCCGATTGTGGAGCCAATTGGTTTCTTCCCCGGTTGGTGGGGATAAAAAAGGCGGTGGAACTCATGTTCAGTGGTGAGACGATTAGTGCACACGAAGCAGAACGAATCGGGTTAATCAATCGAGTGGTCCCTGCAGCAGAACTGATGACCGTGACCAGAGAACTGGCCTTTCAGCTTGCCCAGGGGCCTACCCGGGCATTTGGATTGGCGAAAAAGGCTCTCAATTTGGGGATGGCCTCAGACCTGGCAACGCTACTCGAGTTTGAAGCAGAGGCTCAAACGTTAGCTCGCGCTACGGCAGATGCTCACGAAGGTATAAAAGCCTTTCTGGAAAAACGTCCCCCGGTCTTTCAAGGAAAATAAACCGGTGAAAAGTATCCTCCTAGAAGAACAATTACGGCAAATCCTCTCTCAGCGAGAGATATCCCGTATCCGAAATCCACACCTCACTCAAGCGGCAGTGCTGGTTCCTCTGTACCAAAAAGACGGAGTATACCATCTTCTCTTTACTAAACGCACTGCCCACTTGCGGAGTCACAAAGGACAGATTTCTTTTCCTGGAGGACGGTATCAGGACGAAGACCAGAGTCTCTGGGATACAGCGCTCCGGGAGAGTCATGAAGAGATTGGGCTCAAACCGGAAGATGTTGGTCTTTTAGGGGTTCTTGATGACATAACTACCTTTAACAGTGGTTATGTTATCTCTCCTTTTGTGGGTACCATCCCTTACCCCTACCCCTTTCGCATCAATCCCTTCGAGGTGGAGTTCCTCCTGGAAGTGCCTCTCAGTGCACTGAGAGACGAGTCTTCCTGTCAGATAGAGATCCGTTTTCAGAATAACCAATCCGTACCCACCTATTCTTTCTCCTATAAAGAACACCTCATTTGGGGAGCTACTGCCCGTATCCTGAAGCAATTTCTTTATCTGCTCTCCACGCTCTAAAAAGATATCTGGGAAACCAGCGGAAACAAAGTCAGAGGCACGGGATTTAACCTGGAAAGAAGGAGAATTCCACTATCATCAATGGGCTCAGGCTGAGCGAAGCGAAAGGCTCAACCTGCCATTTTGAAGTTTCTCTCTTGATGAATTTTCTGAGAAACTCCTCTAGGGAGAAGGTTCGCTTCGCTCTCTTTGTCAACAAAACTACCAGACCCGCTGTGCAACAGGGAGTTTTTCAAACTGCTCCGCCGGGACGGAGGGGCCAGGTTTGGAGCAATATTGATCAAAAGCTCGTATCAGATCTTTAGCAATATCTCTCGCCATACGCCCCTCAATGTCCTTCCGTTCTAAAATCGTGGCTAACTTGCCATCTTTGAACAACGCAATGCAGGGAGAGCTGGGGGGATAAGGAGCCAAATACTCCCGAACTCGCTGAACAGCGGCCTTCTCCTGGCCAGCGAAGGCAGTAGTCAAAACATCCGGAATTACCCGATGCTGAAGGGCTGTCGCTACACCTGGTCGGGCATTTCCAGCCGCACACCCGCATACGCTGTTGATCACTACTAGCACCGTGCCCTCTTGTTTATTCAATACAGCATCTACCTGCTCAGGGGTCAGAAGTTCCTGAAAACCAACATCGGTCAGCTCCTTGCGCATGGGAGCAACCAGTTCTGGATCATAGGTCGGCCCACTCATCAGGTTAAATATCATAAAACATCCTCCTTCTTCTACTCGACACTCGTCTGGTACGAGATATGGACAGTCTCATGTGTTCAGGATAGACCAGAACACTATCTTTTCCTGTTATGGTAAAGCTTACCGTACCTGTGCAGTACGATGCAACAAAAAGCGTGTGGAAGCGTTCCAGGCCAGACATATTTCTCAAGAGACTTGTGGGGATGCAAACTGCTGATCTGTTATAAATGAAGAGAAGTACAAGATGGCCTCACTGATCGGCCAGACCCTTTCAGGTAAGACCTCCCTGATGCGCCTGATGGCAGGTCTCGACCGGCTAACCAGAGGCCGTATCCTCGCCGACGGTCATGATGTCACGCATGTGGCAGTACAGAAACGCAATGTGGCCATGGCGTACCAGCAGTTCATTAACTACTCGTCGATGACTGTTTACAACAACATTGCCTCGCTCCTGAAGCTGGCGGGACTGGATAAGAAAGAGATCAAGCGCCGCGTGCACGAAGTAGCCGAGATGTTGCACATTGAGTCGTTGCTTGAGTACCTGCCTGGCGAGCTTTCAGGTGGTCAACAGTAGCGTACCGCTATAGCCAGCGCCCTCGTTAAGGAAGCGGATCTCCTGTTGTTCGACGAACCGCTGGTCAACCTTGATTACAAGCTACATGAGGAATTGCGCATCGAGATACGCGAGATCTTCAAGCGGCGTAACGCGATCGTTGTCTATGCGACCACGGACCCTCTGGGGGCATCACTTCTTGGCGGCAATGCGGTGGTACTCGATGCCGGGCGCGTGCTCCAACACGGACCGACCATTGCGGTGTAATACGCCCTTACTTCTACGCGGGTTGGAGAGGTGTTCAGCGATCCTCCTATGAACATGATAGATGGCACTATTGAGGGTAATGAAGCGCGATTGGGAGATGGAGTGCATCTGCCACTGATCGGTCATCTGGCGAAACTGGGGTCTGGTCGTTATCGATTTGGCGTGCGTGCCAACCATTTATCCCTCGTGCCCAGCGGGGCTAACGACGTGGAGATTGCAGCGGTAGCTGAGCTCGCCGAAGTGAGCGGGTCAAAGACCTTTATTCACGTTACGCATAACGAGGTCGTATGGGTGGAAGACCTCGGTAATTACCGGATCGCTACGGTACGCCTCGGTAAGTACTTGCTCAAAGTCAAGGTACCAGAGCAACAGAATATTCCGGCGGATCGCGGCTATCTCAGCTTCATGCCCAAATTTACCAAGTTGTATGCCGACAACTTTCTGGTTGGTTGAGACGAGGAGGTAGTGATGAACAAGACTTATAATAACAGGGCCTGGTTTCTGGTCATACCGGTCTTTGTGATCGTGGCGTTCAGCGCCATCATCCCATTGATGACGGTGGTAAACTATTCGGTACAGGACATCTTTGGCCCTGGTCAACGGGTGTTCATCGGTACAGAGTGGTTCGAGGAGGTACTTTCCGATACGCGCTTACACGGTGCGCTGGGCCGCCAGTTTCCGGACTGGTACTGCTGATTGAGATTCCTCTGGGTGTGGCTATTGCCCTCATGATGCCCAAGCAGGGCTGGGGCATATCGGTGACCCTGGTGCTGCTGGCTTTGCCGCTGCTCATTCCCTGGAATGTCATCGGTACTATCTGGATTATATTCACCCGGCCGGATATCGGCTTACTCGGGGCAACCATCAACAATCTTGGTATCAGCTTCGACCATACTGCAGCGCCACTTGATGCCTGGATCACAGTAATGCTTATAGAGGTCTGGCACTGAACACCTCGTTAGTGTCCCTTCCGGCCGCCTGCGCCTTTTCGCGTTATAGCTTTCTAGGCGACAAGCACATGTTTTTCTGGCTGCTGACCAACCGTATGGCTCCGTCGGCGGTATTTCCGCTCCCTTTTTTCGAGCTCTACTCGACATTTGGTTTGATCGATACCCACATTGCAGTAGCCCTTTCACACTGCCTGTTTAATGTGCCGCTGGCAGTATGGATCCTGGAAGGCTTCATGTCCGGTGTGCCTTGAGAAATCGACGAAACCGCCTATATTGATGGTTATTCGTTCCCGCGATTCTTTATCAGGATATTTATTCCGCTAATCCGTTCCGATGTCGGCGTGACCGCCTTTTTTTGCTTTATGTTCTCCTGGATGGAGCTCCTGCTCGCGCGTACGCTCACCACCACCGAGGCAAAACCAATCGCTGCAGTCATGACCCGCACAGTGAGCGCCACCGGGCTTGATTGGGGACTGCTTGCCGCAGCGGGTATACTCACTATCGTGCCAGGGGCGCTGGTGATCTATTTCGTACGCAACTACATGGCCAAAGGCTTTGCCCTTGGGCGTGTTTAACCAAAGGAAGCAAAACATGCACCTGGAATGGATGGCCTGGACAACACCGACGGCGATCTTTTTCGTCGCCATTGCTCTTTTGCTTGTAGCTATGACGATTTGGCAGATTCTGGCGCCCAGTACCGAGCGGCGTGGCTTTTTGCCCATCGTCACTACGCCCGGTGACCGCTTATTCATCGGTCTACTGGGCAGTGCTTATATCCATCTGGCCTGGATCGGGCTTACCGACCTCAGCCTGTGGATAGCCTTCGACATCGCCCTGGTGTGGATAGGTGTGGTGATGCGCTGGGGTTAGCAGTTTTACGTTTCTATTCTTTTGCGCCGCTGGCGTTTAGGCCTTCGCTCCAGCGAAGCGAGCCGGAAAACCGGCATCACCTCGAAGGCCATGAGGAGGAAAACTATGAAATACACGACAATGGTGAGGAAGCTCTTGGGCATGGTCTCAGGCTGTGTCGTCGCTCTCTCTTTGATAGCCCTTACAGGCTCTGCCAGTGCAAACATGGAGGCGGCGAAGAAGTGGAGCGAAAACGAGTTCCAGCCCTCCACTCTCTCTAAGGAGGAACAGCTCAAGGAGATGGAGTGGTTCATCAATGCAGCCAAACCCTTCCAGGGCATGCATATCAAAGTCGTTTCGGAAACTATTCCGACCCATGAGTATGAGTCTAAGGTGCTCACCAAGGCCTTTGAGGAGATCACCGGCATCAAAGTTACGCACGACCTGATTCAAGAGGGTGACGTAATCGAGAAAATACAGACCCAGTTTCAGACCGGGAAAAACCTGTACGATGCCTGGGTCAATGACTCCGACCTGATCGGCACGCATATCCGGTACCCTTATGTGGTGAATTTGACCGACTGGATGGCGGGTGAAGGCAAGGATGTGACGCTGCCGACGCTGGATATCGATGATTTCATCGGTAAATCCTTTACCACCGGACTGGATGGCAAGCTCTACCAGCTTCCTGACCAGCAGTTCGCAAACCTCTACTGGTTTCGGTACGACTGGTTCAACCGTCCGGACTTCAAGACAAAATTCAAGGAGATTTACGGCTATGAGTTGGGCGTGCCCATCAACTGGTCGGCTTACGAGGATATCGCCGAATTCTTCTCCGAGCATGTGAAGGAGATTGACGGCAAAGTGGTCTATGGTCGCATGGATTACGGCAAGAAGGCACCTGACCTTGGCTGGCATTTCACCGATGCCTGGCTGTCTATGGCCGGTGCCGGTGACAAAGGCCTCCAAACGGCCAGCCGGTCGATGAGCGGGGAATCCGCGTAGAGGGTTGCCGTCCGGTGGGCTCCAGCGTGAGCCATGACGGTGCGGCCAATGGGCCAGCAGCCAAGTATGCGCTACGCAAATACATGGAATGGCTGCGTAAGTACGCCCCTCCGGGAGCCCTGGGTATGGACTTCTATCAGTCCCTGCCGAGTCTCGCTAAGGGTAATGTCGCTCAACAGATCTTCTGGTATACCGCCTTTACCGCCTCGATGGTGGAACCCCAAGAAAAGGGCAACAACACCGTTGACGAAAATGGGAACCCGCTGTGGCGTATGGCCCCCTCTCCTCACGGTCCGTACTGGGAGGAAGGTATGAAGCTCGGTTATCAGGATGCTGGCTCCTGGACACTGCTCAAATCCACTCCGGTCGAGCGGCGCAAGGCAGCCTGGTTGTTTGCCCAGTTCACCGTCTCCAAGACGGTTGATGTCAAGAAGTCCCACGTCGGGCTGACCATCATCCGCGATAGCACGATCAACCATGAGTCGTTCACCGAACGTACGCCGAAGCTTGGCGGATTGGTTGAGTTCTACTGCAGTCCGGCACGAGTAATGTGGACACCCAGTGGTACCAATCCTCAGTGCCATCTGTCTTTTATTCTTCATGACTCATGTCAAGAAAACAAGAAAAGGCCTTGAATGCCTCTGCATAGAGGAGTAAACTAGTGAAGGATTCAGGATAACGATTGGATTTCCCTTCGCTATACCGCGGGATGACCAGAGAGCGATACTCGCTATGCGTTTATTTTATTTATAGACTAGAACAATAGGGTATACATATGAACGATCTGATAAAACTCACCGCTGTGGAGGTGGTAGAACTCCTCTCGCGGCGCAGAATATCACCTCGAGAACTTATCGACGCAGCTATTGCTCGCATAGAAGAGACAGACAGTAAAGTCAACGCATTACCAACCCGTTGTGTCGAACGTGCCCTGGAACAGGCTAAAAAGCTCGAGGCAAATCCACAGAAGGGATTATTACACGGTTTACCCATCGCTATCAAAGACTTAAACGATGTTGCTGGAGTACGAACCACCTATGGCTCACCTATCTTTGCCCATTATGTGCCTGAACGTTCAGATATTGTTGTAGAAACACTGGAAAAACAGGGAGCGATTGTTTTAGCCAAATCGAACACTCCGGAATTCGGTGCTGGAGCTAACACTTTTAATGAGGTATTTGGCAAGACTCGCAATCCCTGGGATACGCGGTGTACCTGTGGTGGTTCTTCCGGAGGATCAGCCGTCGCCTTGGCCACTGGGCAGGTTTGGCTCGCCAATGGTTCGGATCTGGGAGGAAGTTTACGTATTCCAGCCAGCTATTGTAGCGTGGTGGGACTCCGTCCCAGTGTCGGTCGAGTGGCGCATGGTCCAACAACCTTACCATTTTCTGGTCTAATTGTCGATGGGCCCATGGGACGCACGGTTGGGGATGTGGCCCTTATGCTCGATGCCATGGTTGGGGAGCATCCGCTTGATCCTCTCTCTTTACCTGCTCCTTCTTACTCATTTCTCGAGGTCGTTAGACATCCAATACCACCCAAACGTATAGCGTATAGTCCTAATCTAGATCTAACGGTAGTAGAGGGTGAAGTCGCGACTATCTGTGAAACCGCCGCCCATTCATTTAGTGATTTTGGAGCTGTTGTCGAGTTGGCTTGTCCCGATTTGCACGATGCGGTTGAAATCTTTCAGACCCTTCGAGCGGCATTCTTTGCCGCGACCAAAGGAGAGTTACTGACTACCCATCGAGATCAGCTCAAACCAGAGGTGATCTGGAATATTGAGCAGGGGTTGAAATTAACTGCCGAAGAGATCGGTCGAGCGGAACGGGCTCGTGGTGAGCTCTATAGACGCACCGCCACCTTTTTTGAGACCTATGATCTACTTCTCTTACCAACTGTCGTTGCTCCTCCCTTTGATGTGGATATCCGGTATCTGACTGAAGTAGAAGGAATCAAGTTCGAAACCTATATTGGCTGGCTTGTCCTTACTTTTGCTATCACCTTGACCGCCTGTCCAGCCCTCTCTATCCCTTGTGGTTTTACTAAAAACGGTTTGCCTGTTGGTTTGCAGATGGTGGGACGGCCACGTGGTGAGGCAGCTCTGCTGAGTGCCGCTGCCCTGTTTGAATCTGCGCATGATTTTGCCAAACGGATCCCCATTGATCCTCGTCCTTAGTGTGAGTAAGATAGGATAAGGAGCGGACTTTCCTGCAATGAGCTGCGGGAGTCGAGCGGATAACCCTGTGCTGCGCTCCGGGAGTCAAATGGACAACCCTGCGCTACGCTGCAGGATGAGGGAATGGATGTGTTTTCCGCACTGATAAAGACTCTTAAGCTATTTGACGAAAAACGGTTCTGGTACATCATAAAGCGTATCTTCCTCGCCACTACGGCTCTCTTCATTGGATTGGCTCTTCTGGTATGGCTCGTCTTGGCTCAGGTAACTCTCTTTGATATTCGCTGGGTCGAAATAGTGGTAGATGTGCTGGGCGGGTTGAGCGTTCTTGTCTTGACCTGGTTGTTATTTCCGGCTGTTTCATCTATAGTAGCGAGCTTTTTCCTGGAGCAGATTGTCGAGGTGGTTGAAACTCGGGATTATCCTGGTTTGCCGACTCCCCTTTCCCTGTCCCTCAGTCAGAATCTACTGGTGGCATTACAGTTCACCGGGATAACTCTCTTCCTTAACCTGCTCATCTTACCTCTCTATCTGGTTCCTGGGCTTAATCTCTTTCTTTTTTATGGGGTAAATGGTTATCTCCTCAGCCGAGAATATTTTGAACTGGTTGCCCTGAGACGCTTGACTCCACGTGCGGCCAAAACCTTACGCAAAGCTCATCAAGCCCGGCTGTTTCTCGCCGGGGTTCTCATCACTTTTTTGTTAACCATCCCGCTGGTGAATCTTATTGCTCCGTTATTAGCCACTGCATTTATGGTGCATATTTTTGAGGGATTGCGTCGTATCAGTGCTCGTCATACATCATAATATGGTTCTCATACCAATTGTAGATTGGGCGATGCGAATTTCAGATATAGCATACTGCCCATTTGAAAACCAAACATCGACCTTTATCAGTGGTATGGAAAAAGACTATTGGTATAAAACGAAGACCATTAAGATTCCGAAATCTTTATATGGTCATGGTGCAAAGCACAATAGCGAAAGAGGAGTGAAGCAGTGACTTATGACGTGCTCATTTCGGGAGCGAAAGTAGTGGATGGAACAGGAAATCCTTGGTTTTATGGTGATGTGGCATTACGTGGTGATCGCATAGCACGGATAACTCCCGCTGGTCACTTAGATCGGGCTATGGCCCGGGAAGTGGTGCAGGCTGAGGGTATGGTAGTTTGTCCCGGCTTTATTGATATCCAGAGTCATTCAATTATCCCATTTCTTACCGATCGACGATCGGTCTCCAAAGTAACCCAAGGAGTTACTACGGAAATAATGGGAGAGTTATGGACTCCCGCACCGTTCGGAGGACAGCGTATCTCTCCGTTTCTTTCTGGTTTTGGAGTAGTCTCTGATACCGATGAGCAGCGGGCTCGGCAGTGGCACCGCTTCCGGGATTGGATCGACTATCTCGCTGATCAGGGAGTCTCGGTTAATTTCGGCTCTTTCCTGGGAGGAGGCACGGTACGTGAGTATGTAAAAGGGTGGGCCATGGGTGATCCTTCACCCGAAGAGGTCAAGACGATGTGCCGGGTTACTGCAGAGGCGATGGAAGATGGGGCCTTTGGGGTGGCAACTGCCCTGATTTATCCTCCTAACTCCTATTCCACCGATGCAGAATTGATCGAGGTTGCCCGGATAGTCAGCCAATATGGAGGTGTCTATATCAGCCATATCCGCTCGGAAGGGGATCGCTTTCTGGAAAGTTTGGCCGATACAATCAGGCTTGGGCAGCAAGCCAAAGTTCCTGTAGAGATTTATCATTTGAAAGCCACCGGACAACGCAACTGGGCGAAGATGCCGCAAGCCATTGCCCTGATCACGAAAGCTCGTGCAGAAGGGGTCAATATTGCTGCAGATATGTACCCTTACATTGCCAGTGGTACTGGTCTTGCGGCGACTTTGCCTGTCTGGGCTTTTGCCGATGACAAACTCTTTGAGAATCTGCGCGATCCTGCCCTCCGGCAACGGATGTATACCGAGATGCTCGATGCTGGAACCCGGGTGAGTCTAGCCGGAGGCCCCGGGGGGTTACTGGTCGTAGGATTACGGAAGCCTGAAAACAAAATGTATGCCGGAAAGAGACTCTCGGAAATTGCGACTATGCGTGGCCAGCACTGGACAGAGACCGTGATGGATCTGGTACTTTCCGAAGGCCCCTGGATTCATACCATGTATTTTATGATGTCTGAAGATAATCTCAAGCTACAGTTGCAGCAGCCCTGGATAAAGATCTCTACCGATGCTGGGGGGTACGATCCAGATACCCCAGATTTACCGTTAACTCATCCCCGTGCGTATGGTACTTATACACGCGTCCTGGGCAAGTATGTGCGTGAGGAGCAGGTTATCCCTCTCGAAGATGCTATCCGCAAAATGACTTCATCCGTAGCTACACGATTAGGCTTGCGTTATCGGGGGCTTTTAAGCGAAGGCTATTATGCGGATGTGGTGATTTTCGATCCTCAGACAGTAAGTGATCGCGCTACTTTTACTCATCCACACCAGACTTCTATCGGTATCCGGGAGGTCTGGGTCAATGGACAACGCGTGCTGGCTGATGGTCATCATACCGGGAAGTTCCCCGGTCAACCCGTGTATGGTCCAGGACGGCAACCCTGAGCTAATACTCATTTGCCATCAAATATTGTAAATTCAAATACTTAAGTAACTATGACTAAATTTCTTCCACTCTTCACCGCCATAAAAATGTAGGGTGGGCTGTGCCCACCAAGAATACCCCTAGCTGTGTTGGTGGACGGAGCCCACCCTACCTCTGGCTTTTGTGAAAAATGCTTAGTGATACTTACTTATGATTTATTATTGGCTATCTTCGATGTTCTTTTCCTCTCCTCAGTGATCCAGGGGGAGCGGTAGCTCAAAAGTATCAAGTTTTTAATGAGCTGGAACGAACAAATCAGCGTACCGTATATATTATTGACAAGCAAGGAATCATTCGCTACGCCAAACAAGGAATGCACTGGGATCCAGAATTTTTGGAAGTCCTGGAAGAGCTGCAATAACCAGTTTTTAGACCCGCTCTGAGCCTTGGGGAGAAGAAAAGCGAAAGGGAGCAAAAAGCCGCTAGGGCTTTAAAGCAATCGGTTCCCAACCTTTCCGCGTGTATTGGTAGACCTCCCGATATCCGATATCCCACAACATGGCTTCGGCCTCAGCGAAATGCAGTCGCAAATCTTTGGGAGTATGTGCATCAGAGTTAATCATGACTCGAATGCCTCGGGCTTTACATTTCTGGAGAATAGCTCTACTGGGGTACATTGCTCCCACTGGTTTGCGTATACCAGCAGTATTGACCTCTACGATCCAGTCTCGTTCAGAGATAACGGACAGGGTTTCGTCTATGGCGGCCTGATACCAGGGTTCCTCTTCGATAAAATATTTCTGCTGATGATTATTTTTTTTGATCACATCGAGATGACCGACCACATCATGCTGTCGTTCCTGGACCATCTGGCGGATCAACGCGTAGTAACGTTCCACTACTGGACGGCTCTTTCCCTGATATACTCCTTCTATGCCCCGTTGGAATACCGCATCTTCTGCATCGATAGGCCAGGGGTTTCCCATTTCGTCATGATCCACATAGTGGACAGAGCCGATCGCGTAGTCCAGATCTGATGAGGTATAGAATGTTTCCTGAAACGTCTGCACTCCTGGAACAAAATCTATCTCCAATCCCAAAAAAATCTGGAGAGCTGCTTGGTATTGCTCGCGTAACGCCTTAATTCGGGAGATGTAGAGAGTAAACTTATCCACCGGCATGGTATAGCTCGTAGGAAAGGGGAGCGGCGCATGACAGGAAAACCCTAAAGAGGTCATACCCTGAGCAATTGCCTCGGTTACATACTCCTCCGGATCACCCATACCGTCACAAAAATGGCAGTGAGTATGATAGTTTGTTGCAATCATAAGGGATCTAGTTCCTTCTCACAGTCTACTTTTGGATCTCTCATGCACTCTTTTCTGCAGAAATTGCCTGTTGAAGAAGCTCCATACCTTTTCAGCAGGTGATAAACAAAAAGTATAACATATTTTAGGGAAATACCCAGGGAGAAAATTCCACCCTCAGAAATTCTCTTATCCTTTCATACCAGTCATAGCCACGCCACGAACCACATACTGCTGGGTCAAAAAGTATGCCGTAAGCATGGGGACGGTAGAGATCACCGTCGCCGCCATAAGAGGACCAAAGTTTACATTGCCGTAAGGGTCTTTGAACAGAGCAATCCCAAGAGGAAGAGTGCGCATAGTTTCGGAATTAATCACTATGACCGGCCAGAGGAAGTCATTCCAGGAACTCAGAAAAAGAATCAAACTCACCGTAACAATCGTGGGTTTCAACAGGGGTGTGATGATAGTAGCCACAATACGGATTTCTCCAGCGCCATCGATCCGCGCAGCGTCTAAGAGATCAAGAGGAATAGATTGTATGTGTTGCCGAAACAGGAAAACGGCGAAGGCAGAAGCAAAATTTGGAGCCAGAATACCGGGAAAAGTATCGACCCACTGGAGGCGGGCTACCAGCACATAGAGAGCCACCGAAGTCACCTGAACAGGGATCATGAGAGTACTTAAGATCAGAATAAAAAAGAGATGCTGTAAGGGAAATCGATAGACAGCAAACGCATACCCCGCAAAGAGGCCAAACAGCACCGAGAGCCCCACTGATATAGTAGCCACAAGGAAACTATTTGCATAATATCGCAACCAGGGGGCTTTCTGGAAGGCTTCCCCAAAATGAGTGAATGTAATCCGGTCTGGAAAGAACTTTGGTGGAAAAGAAAGAATGTCTGAAGCCGGCATCACGGCGGTGATGAGCATCCAGTAAAAGGGGAGCACCATGAGAGAAGCGCCCCCGATCAGCAGGAGATAGATCAGGCCTTTTCCTATACAGGCTAAATACCAGTCAACAGAGCAGCGCAGGATCATCGATTTCAATAGAGCACCTCGGAGCGACGCGTATAGACAAACTGGATAATGGTCACAGCCAGGATACACCAGAAGAGGACCATAGCCTGGGCCGCGGCATATCCAAAGTTGTAGCGTTCAAAAGCTTGTTTGTAAATTTCCAGGACAACCACGGTGGAGGCGTTTGCTGGTCCGCCACTCGTCAAGACAAAGACCTGATCAAAAACCTGGAAGGCCAGGATCGTATTGTAGAGCAGGATAAAAGCAGTGGTAGGAGAAAGCAGCGGTATGGTGATGGAAAAAAACCGGGTAAAGGGACCAGCCCCATCAATCCGAGCCGCTTCTTCGATCTCTTCTGGAATAGCCTGTAGTCCAGCAAGATAGATCACCATATTGTAACCCAGTGTCTTCCATACGCTAAAAGCAACGATGCATCCCAGGGCCTGCCGGGAAGACATCAGCCATGGTTGTGCTGGAACCCCCACCAGTTTTAATATTACATTAAAGATGCCGTATTGCGGGTTGTACATCCACCACCATACCATGGCGGCGGCCACAGTGGAGGTGACCATCGGAGAGAAGTACAACGCTTTGAAGAGCTCTTTGCCACGAAGGGGTCCGTTGAATAACACCGCTAATCCCAACGCAATTCCTGCTGAAATCGGGACAATCGATGCAACATAGAGTACCGTATTCCCCATAGCTTTGAGAAAGGTGTCGTCCTGCAAGAGGGTTCGAAAATGCTCCAGCCCCACAAAAACAAAACGTCCACGGATTAACTCTACTTTGAAGAAGCTATAGGCGAGAGTTTGCAAGGAGGGAATAACGCGAAAGATTCCAAAGAGAATTATCACCGGAGAAATGAAGAGATAGGCATGAAAGATACGGCGACGATAGGCAACTCTGAGAACCCTGAGAATTCTTGCTACCATAATCGATCATAGATCATCAAAACAAAAACAGGATAACCGGTGTTCTGGCAAAAAATTTGACCCCATTTCAACTGAGGGGAGATTCTTCAGAATCTCCCTGCTATCGTCCGGAGCCCTACGCTTCCTCAGACTGAACTCCTTGGTGCATCTCTTCCCAGCGCAGGGAAATCCTTACGCAACAAAGCACTCTTTCCAATCACATGCCCAGGGAAAAGTCGGTATCTTTGCCAAATAGTTAGGGTAGTTTTTATTGTGCTGCTTCCATGAGCGCTTTGTTGGCAGCTTTTTCCGCCTCAGTTAAAGCAGTATCGAGATCTGCCTCGTTATGCCAGTATTTCTGAATTGCTCCACCCACCGCATCCATAACCCCATTGAGCCCAAGATTCAGAGGCAATGGACGACCATAAGGGAGCATTGCTCTAAGCTGTTGACTATAGGGATCGGACTTAAAGGGTTCCTTCTCCCAGTTGACCTTGTATCGAGGAGAGGATTTATGCTTTACTGCTAGCTCATAATCTTTTTCCGGAGAATTGAGCCATTTGATAGCCTGAAAAGCCTCTTTTTTATGCTGAGAGCGCGTAGGCACCGAGAACATCCACGCTCCCAGCAGAGTGGCTGGCCTGGTATTGGCGTCGAGGGCTGGAGGCAAAGCAAGTCCCCATTTCAACTCAGGAGCTTCCTTAGGGGCACGCGCCTGAATAGAGATAATTTCACTGATCTGCATAGCGGCAATCCCTTTGAGCAAAGCCGCCCGTGGATCAGGGAAATTAAGGGAAGTGGACTTATCCACATAAATCATGTCATGAACCATTTTCAGTGCCGCCTTCACTCCGGGAGTATTAAACGCCGCCTTCCCGCCGCGTAAGAGCTTGGGGTTATCAATGAGATCACCTCCGGATCCCCAAATAGCCCAGAGAAACTTATGCACGATGCCGTGGGGATGTCCGACATGACGGATGGCGTACCCTACCCGAACGAGATTCCCAGAGGCATCGGTCTTGGCGAGCTTTTTGGAATATTCTCGCAATTCGGCAAAGGTTTTTGGAGGCCGATCTGGGTCGAGTCCCACCTCCTGAAACTGGTCTTTATTCCAGGTTATACCATAAATATCAATACCAAACTGGGGAATACCATAGATTTTCCCGTTGACTTCATGGGATAGTTCCACAATTTCCGGTGATACAGCAGCAAGCCAGGCCTTGGCATCCTCTTCCGGCACTGGTTCCAGCATCTCTTCTTTCAGGAAGCCAGGGAGCCAGGAGGTGTCAATAAACAGGATATCGGCTATTTTCCCACCCACGGCCGCGGTAAAGATCTTCTGTTGCATCGTGTCGTAATTCAAACCTTCCATCACCACCTGAATGCCAGTTGCCCCCTCAAAATCTTTGAATAAGTCTTTGTCCGCAAATGGGCTGGCGCCGGCGGTGATGTCACCAGCGGGATACCAGAGGGTAATAGTCTGAGCAGTTACGATGTTTCCACCGTAGTAAAAGAGAAACGCAGCCACTGACAGTATCAAAAATCTTTTCATGGCTTTTCCTCCTTGGGTAAGAATATAATAACTTCTATTTGAGGTACTCTAGGACAGAAGTCAGGTTTTTGTCAAGAGCTTTTAAGCAGGAAGAGCCTAAGCTCAGAGGAGAGGATACAAGACGCCTGACTTTGCATATCAGCGGTGCCTCAGTAGCCTTCCGTTTCGGTAACTTAACCTCCTAAGCGTCTGCTGGATACACTTGTGGGGCGGTCGACAACCAACTGTAAAACTCAGACCTCCAATAGCTATGAGGTCACCCTCATCGCCGAGCGATAGTAATGATCCAGGACTCATCTCGGTCAGCGGTTGTCGGTCCCACTCTCTCTACTGCTCTGCAATGAAGAGGCCAGCCCTGACAAGAACAGGGACAGCGAATTCGCGTCAAGGAACCTTAGCGTGCTTCGGCTCAACTGTGGTCAGTCCCAACTGGGACTGCTTCTCCCACGCGCGAACCAGCGGGTTGCGAGTTTCGAAGGCAAAACGGCCATTACCGGTAAGAACTGAGCGAATCACGGATAGGGCCGCATGCAGCAGGGCGACGGTCCTGCAGCCGACATCTAGCACCGTCTCCGCGGACATTGTTAGTGGAAGGTAGAAACCAAAGTCCCTTCTTTTGTCTCATGGGTAGAACAGGTCATACAGCACCGCGAGACCAACATCGACAAACTGGTGATCGACCCCTACTGCCCTTCGATCCTATGGAGAGGGAGATAAGCGGTGGGAAACCGTATGCGAACGCCCAAAAGGGGAGGAGCGCAACGGGGATTTCCGCTCCATGGAGCAGTGAGGCCGCTTTGCGGCGGCCACTGCGAAATGGGGTCTCGCGCCCCGTTAAGCCGCTGTAGACGGCTTAACGATTGATTATATGGCATTTTTCCGTATAATATCCTGTTTAGGGAGGCTATACGGAACACCTCTGTTGTATAATCATCCTTCGACGAAGATTTTTCCCTGCATGGGACTCAAGCCGACGCAAGTGTTGTTAATGGATTATTTACTCTCGAGAAGCAAAAGGAGAACGCATCATGACCCGCTATGATCAGGATTTCTACGCCTGGACGCAGGAACAAGCCACGTTACTCAAGGAGAAGCGCTTTACAGAGTTGGATCTCGAGAACTTGGTGGAGGAAGTGGAGAGCATGGGACGCAGCGAAAAACGAGAACTGGAAAGCCGGTTGAGTGTGCTCATGGCGCATCTGCTAAAGTGGTATTATCAACCGGAGAACCGCTCGCGGAGTTGGCACGCGACCATCCTGGAGCAACGGAAAGAACTCGCCAAGCTGTTACGCGAGAACTCCAGCCTGCACCCCGTGCTCCATGCGGAGTACCTGGAACGGTATGCCGTGGCGAGGCTGCGTGCGGTTCAGGAAACCAACCTGCCTGTAGAGACCTTTCCCCTTCAATGCCCCTGGACGCTGGAGGAGATTCTGGAGGAAGCGGACCCACGGGAGGAATCATAATAAGACGTTGGATCCGACCCATCAAGATCCATGGGATGCGCTATACCTGGTGCCACCTTACTGCTCAAGGCCGGCGTGAACCAGAAGGTGGTCTAAGATTCGTGAGCTACCAAGCATCATAACGAGTGTAACATATTGATTTTCTTGAAGAGGGTATCAAGGATGCCGAAGGGGGGACTCGAACCCCCACGGAGTATCTCCACTGCCCCCTCAAGACAGCGTGTCTACCAGTTCCACCACTTCGGCATGTATGATCAGAGCCCTGGAAGCGCTCTTAATTGGCTGGTGATTGTGTGGTACCCTCTGCCGGTGCTTGCTCCGCAGCAGGTGGCGTAGCTACTCCTTGCTCTGCTTTGGGTGTCTCAGTTGCCGGTGCAGGGGTTTGCACTGGAGTCTCTTTTTGCTCCAGGACGAGCGAACCTTCCTGTCTAGAAGAGTATACCGCTAAAGTTAAAGATGTCAACATAAAAATGATAGCAGCTGCCGTCGTTAATTTGCTGAGGAAGGTAGCTGCCCCTCGACTACCGAACACCGTTTCGCTTGATCCCCCAAAAGCTGCCCCCAGCGAGGCTCCTTTTCCAGTTTGTAACAACACGATGAGAATAAGAGCCAGGGCTACAACGACATGTAAGATTACAAGCACAGTGTAAATCACTTTCTTACTCCCTTATTATAATACCATATTCTCTAAACTCTGGGCCAGGGTCACTTTAATACTTGACAATACGGGCGAAGGAGTCTGCGGTCAAGCTTGCCCCTCCGACGAGTGCTCCATCGATATCCGACTCGGCCATCAAAGCCGCCACATTATCCGGTTTAACACTACCACCATATTGGATACGTACCTGGTCTGCTTTCTCTCCATACTGTTTTTTGAGCAACTCCCGGATATAGCCATGTACTTCATTGGCCTGGGCTGGGGTCGCCGTTTTTCCGGTTCCAATTGCCCACACGGGTTCGTAGGCAATTACCACCTGAGAAATGTCCGTGTCCGCGACCGTGGCAAGCCCTTCCCTTATCTGTTGCTCTATGACAGCAAAAGTCTGATTCCCCTCTCGTTCAGCCAACGTCTCTCCTACACAACAGATCGGCCGCAGGCCATGCCTCAACGCCGCTTGTATCCGTTTGCTGACCGTCTCATTTGTCTCCCCAAAATACTGGCGTCGTTCGGAGTGTCCAATAATCACATACTGGCAGCCTACATCTTTGAGCATCAACGGGGAAATCTCTCCAGTAAAAGCTCCTTCCGCTTCCCAGAAGAGATTTTGTCCAGCCAGGAGAATATTACTCCCTTTAATGACTTCGGCTACCGCCTGCAAAGCGGTAAAGGGAGGAGCGACGGCTATTTCGACTTCTGTAACATCCTGGACTAAAGATTTCAACGCAGTCACCAGCTCTACAGCCGCTTGTCGCGTCTTGTACATTTTCCAGTTGCCTGCAATAAAGGGTCTGCGCATGATCGCTGCTCCTTCCTATTTGTCGGTCAAGGCGGCAATACCAGGAAGCTCCTTACCTTCCAGAAACTCCAGTGAAGCTCCTCCTCCCGTAGAGATATGACTGATCTTATCCGCAACACCCGCCTTATGGACTGCAGCCACAGTATCTCCTCCACCGACAACCGAGATAGCGCCAGATGCTGCTACGGCCCGGCCTAGGGCTACCGTTCCTCTGTCAAAGGGGGCCACTTCAAAAACTCCCATCGGCCCATTCCAAAAGATCATTTTACTACCTTGCACTACTGTTGTGAACGCTTCCACTGTTTGGGGACCTATGTCCAGAGCCATCCAGCCCGCAGGAATCTCTCTCGCACCAATCGTCTGATGTTCCGCATGTGGCTCGATGTTTTTAGCCACCACATGGTCTTGGGGAAGAAGTATGTTGACTCCTTGTTGCTCTGCTTTGTGGAGTACCTCTGCGGCTACCTCCTGTTTATCCACTTCGACCAGAGAGTTCCCTACCGCTATCCCCTGCGCTCGGAGGAAAGTATACGCCATCCCTCCACCAATAAGCATTGTATCGACACGAGAGAGGAGATTTTCAATTACCCCAATTTTATCAGAGACCTTCGCTCCTCCCAGGATCACGGTAAATGGTTTCTCTGGCTGATAGAGTATTTTGCTCAGATATTCGATCTCCTTCTGGAGCAGAAACCCTGCGGCTGCTTGGGAGACATAATGCGTGATTCCCTCGATCGAGGCATGAGCCCGATGGGCTGCTCCAAACGCATCATCGACATAGAGATCAGCTAGAGCAGCCAGGGCTTGTGAGAAGGCCGGATCATTTTTGGTCTCTCCTTTATGAAACCGCAGATTTTCGAGCAACAAGACCTCTCCCGCTTGCATGCTGGCAATCTGTTGCTGTACTGTTTCCCCAATACAATCTTCGGCCATCAGAACTTTGGTGCCCAATAGAGTTTCGAGGCGATGCGCAACCGGCTTCAGACTGTAGCGTGGATCTGGTTTTCCCTCTGGCCGACCTAAATGAGAGGCCAGGATCACCTTTGCTCCATGTTCACGAGCATAGCGAATAGTAGGAAGAGCAGCCCGAATGCGTGTATCATCGGTTACCATTCCATCCTTCAACGGCACATTGAAATCTACCCGCAAAAAGAGCCGCTTCCCCTGGAGGGACAGGTCTTCTATTGATAGCTTTTGTTTCATCTGTTTTTCCATGGGCACTATCCGCCTACTTTTTACCAACGAATTCCACGAGATCACGTAACCGGCACGAATATCCCCATTCATTATCGTACCAGGCAATCACCTTGACCATCCGGTTCCCAATGACCTTGGTGAGAGTGCCATCGACTATAGAGGAATGAGGGTTTTTGTTGAAATCGATGGAGACCAGGGGCTCCTTAGTAAAAGCCAGAATACCCTTTAACGCGCCTTCTGAAGCCTTCATAAGCGCCTCATTCACCTCTTCTTCGCTGGCATCCTTTTCCAGTTCAGCCACCAGATCGACTACCGAGACGTTTGGCGTAGGAACCCGGATGGCCATTCCATCTAGTTTACCTTTCAGCTCCGGTAACACGAGGGAAACAGCTACGGCTGCACCGGTCGTGGTAGGAATCAAGGATAAAGCGGCTGCGCGTGCTCGCCGGAGATCTTTATGCGGTAAATCCAGAATCCGTTGATCATTTGTGTAGGCATGCACGGTGGTCATTAAACCCCGCTGGATACCAAAATTTTCCAGGAGTACTTTGGCTACCGGTGCCAGACAATTGGTTGTACAGGAAGCATTAGAAATGATATGATGCTCAGCCGGATTATATTTCTGCTGATTGACCCCCAGCACAATAGTAATATCCGGGTCTTTAGCCGGCGCAGAAATCACTACTTTTTTGGCTCCCGCTTCCAGATGCTTCATAGCATTCTTACGATCAGTAAAGAGCCCTGTTGATTCCACAGCCACCTCTACGCCCAGATCTTTCCAGGGAAGATTGGCTGGATCTCTTTCACTGAACACCTTGATCGGCTTACCATTCACTACAATACTATCCTCTTTTGCCTCGATCTCTGCTTCCAGAATTCCATTCACCGAGTCATACTTGAGGAGATGGGCAAGGGTCTTCGCATCAGTAATATCATTAACTGCGACGATATCAAAGTCGCTTTTCACCAGCGCTGCACGGAAAAAATTTCGCCCAATTCTTCCAAAACCATTAATACCAACTTTCATGATCTATTCCTCCTCTTGGTTAGGGTTACCAAACGATGAGCTCATTATCATTTTCATCACCAGGTAGAAAGACGGGGAGAGAAATCAGGAGCCGTAATGAGGAATTCTCTTATTTATATTGTAGTTTTTTAGTAAGTATGACTAAATTTCTTGCACTCTTCACCGCTATCAGTTATTCTTCCTGTCATGCTGAGCGAAGCATCTCACCTCTTTCAAGAGATCCTTCGCGGAGTTTATCCCGAGCGTAGCGCAGGGAAGTCCATTTGTCATTCTTGAGCAAAGCGAAGGGCTCAGGGTGACCAGAGCACATTCCTCCCAGAGTGTAGCGGAGGGAAGTCCTTTCTTCATCCGTTTTTCGAGTAGTAGTGAAGCGCATGGGCTTTTGTCCAAAATGCCTAGACATAGTTACTGCTATAAAAACAGTATAAATTGTAGTATACGGTTCTCCAAAAAGCAACCCTTTTCCCCAATGATTTGAGAATGATTTGAGTATAAAGTATCTGTTACGGAGAAATTTTGAGAAAAGGGAAAGAGTTTCATCACTACTCCAGAAGCTTAGTATCAGTCAATTCCTAAGACCGATAATGTCTGAAAGAGTTTCACCGCTACGCTAGCTAAAGGTAGGATGGGCTGAGCCCACCCTACAGGCTACGCCAGAAGCTTAATATTAGTCAAGAGAACTCTACCATTCTGTATTCAGAGCAAAGCGCAGGGTTCAACATGACAAGTCCCTTGGATATACCCCGATAGTGTTTCTCTTCCTGGGAAGAGAAATGCAGAGAAGTCAGATTTTCCTATGAATCAACAGACTCCCGATGTTCTAAAACGTCTTCTCCTGATCCGGGCTGGAGCGGTTGGAGATTGTCTGCTCTTGCTCCCCGTACTGCAGTCGCTTCGTCATCACTATCCAGAAGCCCATATTGCTCTGATGGGTTATCCCTCACGTCTTCGTCTTCTGCAAGCCTATGCGGACACCGTTATCTCTGTCGAAACAGATGGGATGGAGACTTTCTTCGTGCCAGACGCCTGCTTACCCTCTGCACTCTCATACTACTTTGCCCAGTTTGATCTTATCCTCTCTTACCGAGTTGATCCGGAAGGAGTTTTTACTCAGAACCTCCGACGCACCGGCGCCAAAATAGTCTTTCCTTATCCTCCCTTTCCGCCAGCCACCGAACAGTTACACATAATTGACCACTATCTCAAACCCCTGGAGATGCTCCAGATTCCTATTATTTCACGCACACCTGAGCTTCCACTCTCCGCAGCCCAGATTCAGCAGGCGGCGAATTTCTTCGCCCAGCATCCCCTCCTCAACCAGGCCTCTCTGGTAGTCGCGATGCATCCAGGAAGTGGAGGTCCTCACAAACGATGGCCTGCTGCTCATTTTGCCAACCTTGCCGATCGCCTGGTGCTGCACCGAGGCGCTACAATCCTCTGTGTGCCGGGACCGGCTGACCAGGAGGTCATGCAGGAGGTCAGAGCCCGGATGAAAACGGATCGGATAGTAATCGCAGAAGGGCTCACTCTAGAGGAAGTAGCAGGCCTCTTTTCCCGGGTAACCCTCTATATCGGTAATGATAGCGGTCTTACCCATCTCGCTGCCGCGATCGGCATTCCTACGGTTGCCATCATGGGAAGAACCGATCCCCAACGCTGGGCACCGCGGGGACAGGCAGTTCGGATACTAGCTCTGCCTCCCAAGGCTACGGTTTCCCAACCTTTATGGGACTACTTTCCCGTGGAGTGGCTAGAGACAGTGGTGACCACTTTTTTGTCCGAACGAGGGATACGCTGCTAATTGATGATCAACCTTCTTTTCTTCTTTCTCTGCCCAGACGGTGATAGGCTCTTAACCCTCTTTCTTCATATGAATTGGTTACTTCCCTTCCTTTTGCATGCGCTCAATGATCGCATCCACGCCGCTGATCTGAGGTAAAAGCGTCCCCTGTAAGATCTGCTCCCGTACCGTTTTCTCTCTTTCCTGACGAGGTTTAGCCAGAGCAAGCACTGTTGCCGCTTTCTCGGGAGGAATAACGACAATTCCGTTGTCATCGGCAACAATCAAATCTCCCGGCATCACAGTAACTCCCCCACACTGAATTGGGGTATTAATCTCCCCATCAATCCCTAAAAGCTCAGTGGTAAGGGCAGAGATGGTCCGGGCATAGACCGGAAACCCCATCGTTTCAATTTCAAGCACATCCGTCGCGGCTCCATCGATAATAGCTCCGGCCAGTCCTTTAATCTTAGCACAAAGGGCTACCATTTCCCCCCAGCAGGCGTGACGCGTATCTCCACATCGGTCGATGACCACCACATCTCCGGGAGCGGCTATTTCCAGCACCTTATGACAGAGTGTAGCATCAAGCGAGGGGAGTTTGAGGGTTACGGCAGGTCCCACCACTTTTATTTTTTTATAGAGGGGACGTATGGCCGGATCCATAAATCCATAATGCCAGATATGCCCTATTGTAGCCGGATCGATGTGCCGAAATTCTTCGATCATCGCTGGATCAAGTCTTTCTACTCGTGGCTGGATTATCATAACGGTTTCTCCTTTCTCTCAATTTGTGGGGTTGTCGTGCCCTCTTCCCTTGCCTCCCCTTCTGCCCACCACCTCATCAGAGACCTCGACCCTCTGGGCCCATGAGTCTAGCAAAGCGAGACAATACACCAGAAGGTATCAGACTAATCGTCTATAGAGCTTTTCGGCCAGGCGCTCAATCTCTTTCTCTAATTGAGCTATCGGTTTTTCGAGCGCAAGAGTCCAGACATGGATGTGTAACCCGTTGACTTCGATTTCCTGCTCTTGCTCTACCAGGTCCCTATCCGCCGGATAGATCAGCACTGCTTCCTGCCCTCCCATGGCTAAACAGTATCCGATCATTTGATAGAGGTCACTGGTCTGTTCGCCAAGAGTGGCCCACTGTTTGTATTTTGTATCTACAATCAGGCTCTTTTTCCCTCCATTTCGAAGCAGCAAATCGATACGGATAGGAATGAGCTTTGTCCTATCCAAAAAGGATCGGTGCTGGAGGGAAATGGTAATAGGCTTTTGACGGAGTACTGTGGCTATACGTTTGGTCACAAAGGTCTCAAACAACCAGGGCATATTGATCAAAAACGCAGAAAAAGGGGCTATTCCTGGTTTGGCCAGAAGAGTAAGGTGCGATAGCAACAGACGAGCGAGGTACAGAGCGGTTTGATATCGGGCAGTGAGAGGTGTAAAAGGAATTTCCGCAAGAGTCGTCGGCTCAACTTCGATCAGGGAAACTGGGAAAAAATGGGCAAGCAACCGTCGTATGGCTGGCAAGAAATCTGGGGATCGATAACGACGGTGCTGGAGTAAAAATAGGGTCCACTTTAAGGCTTGATTTTCCAGAATATCGGCGGTGTATTCGGTAAAACGACACGGAGGGGGATGGAGCAGGGTAGGAGAGCGTTGCATCTGCTGAAAGAGGACCTTTCCCCTGATCAGAGGAAGCGAAGCTTCCCGCAGGAGATATCCCGCCTGTATTCCTCCGCGGATGAGGTGCTCTGTCTCCTGAAGAAACAGTTGTACCAGCAGGTCAAACCAATCGTCACTCTGCTGGTAGAAACTCTGCTCTGAATGAAAAGGAATCGAGGAGACCACCGACAACAGATAAAAAAGATTGGGTAAAGGAATTTTAGGTTGAATTACCACAATCCAGTTAGCAAGAGGAATCGAGCCAACATAAGAACCAGCTCGCAGATGATAATAGCCGGGCTGAGTGGCAGGCAGTAAGGTTACTTTCTCTTGCAAACGCTCTTGCAGCAACGCGATATCCTGGGCAGAGAATGGAAAAGCCTCTGGTGTAGATGTATATTCGGTCAGAGTGATCACTGGAAGAGAAGTGGTCTTTTGCATCCCTCTCTATCCCTCCTCCCAGAGATCACGGAGGATAGCTTCGACTCGGGAGGGCTCGGCGAAAAAATATTCCTCCAGGAGAGGCTGGATGGTATAACGGAGGAGGCGCTGGAGCCCTTCTCGGCTGAGATCCGGTTGCATAAAATAGCTTTGCCCGATAAGAGCATTATCCGCAATCCCTTCCAGCCGGAGACGTTCATTCAGACGATCTAAAACCGAGGCATCCCATTCGGCGGGATACCCTTGACTCTCCATCCAGCGGCGAAGAATGGCCGAATCAGGCCGAAAACGAATAAAGTGGAAACGCCGCCGAAGCGCATAATCCACCAGGGCAATAGATCGATCTGCTGTATTCATGGTACCAATGAGGTAAAGATTGGGAGGTATGGCAAAACGCTCTCCAGAATAAGGTAACTCCACGGTTTTACCCCGATATTCCAGTAAGTAGAGGAGTTCACCAAAGATGTGAGCGAGATTGCCGCGATTGATTTCGTCAATAATACAGAGATAACGGGCAGTTTTTCCGCGTGCTTCTTCACAAAAACGTTTGAAGAGGCCTGGTTTGACTCCATAGCGTAAGACTCCTGTGGCGTCCGTTTCTGGGCGGATACCCTCGATAAACTCTTCGTAGCTATACGAAGGATGGAACTGGACAAGGGTGACGCGCGTTGGTGAGCCGGTGAAATAGACGGCAAACGCTTCGGCCACAAATGTTTTTCCAGTCCCGGGTGGACCATAAAAGATCACTTGCCGCTTTTCTTGCAGGAGTTGTTCAATCTCCACAATCATCTCTATCGGGAAATGGATCTGCTGCTGGAGGGTCTGAAGAGAGAGGGAAGCTTCCGCAATCTGCGGTAAGTGAATGGAGGGCTCTGATCCGGAAGAGTAAGCTGGTTCTTCTGTCTCTAAAGGAAAAGCCCCCGACCCTACGACACGCAGAAAATCATCCAGGAGAAAAACATCAAAATGCTCATCGAGGGAGCGGAGTTGGTCTTTAGCGCGAGTAAGCTGCTGATAAATCTCCCCTGGCGTATCCCCAGGCTGCCAGTATTGCATGCCTAACTTCTGGATACCCTTTTCGATCTGCTGATTCCATTGCCCATAACGATCGTGATGTAAGGCCTGAAGTAGAGGAATAAAAAAAGCCCTTTTTAATCCTGGAACTTCATAGGTACTTCCCGGCAAGAGGAAACGATTGAGCATGGTCACGAGATCATCTGAAGAGGTGAGTAGATACAACAATCCTTCTCGTAGACGCCCAATGTACTTGCGAATAGTTTTGTCATACCGCCGATTCCCTCCTATATTCCGGTGATAAGTCAAGAGAGTGCGAGCAAGCTCTCTCTCTGAACTCGTTTCGAGAAAAGAGCGCTTGAGGAAAAGATCGGGCAAGCTCAAGGCTCGGTTCCGTGCCCGGGCGATATGGGGAGCATGACTCCAGGTCGAATGGAGATACCGGGAGAGATACCCGCGCAATTGGTGCACCGGAAAGCGACTGGATATCATGGAGAGAAATACTTTGCTTTTCCTCCACCTTCTGTTAAGATAACACTGAGTGGCTGGTTATGATCATCTAACTGTTAGAAGTTCTTTGATGAACTCATAGCGAGTAAATCCCAAAATGTCATTCTGAGTCCTTCGCTGCGCTCAAGGATAAACTTCGCGAAGAATCTCCTGTTTTTGGAACAATTCATGGGAGATCCTTCACAGAGTTTACCCTGAGCAAAGCGAAGGGTTCAGGATGACAATTGGACTTCCCTTCGCTACACTACGGGATGACAAAAGAGAAATACTCGCTATGAGCTCGATAGTTCTGATACTTACTTAGTACATATAGGTCAATTTTCTCATAAAGTCAATGCTCTCGTGCCTTTTGCAAAAAGTTTTGCGACATCTGTCATGTTGAGCGATTGTAAGAAACGAAGAATCTCATCAGCGGGAAGAGGACCTTTGCAAGCGAGATGCTTCGCCTTCGGCTCAGCATGACAACTCGTCAGCACTTCCTGAACAAAGAGTGCTCTGAGTATACCCTTACAATGAGAGGCTCAGTCTTTGAAGAAGGGGAAAAATATGGTAGATTTTCGCTTAACCGAAGAACAAAAGGAACTTCGTCGTGTAGCCAGAGAATTTGCCCAAAAGGAGATTGTTCCCGTAGCCGCAGAACATGATCGAAACAACTCTTTTCCCTGGGAGGTTTTCCAGAAAGCCTTTGCTATTGGACTGATGAACTTGACGATACCGAGCGAGTATGGGGGAGGGGGATTGAGTTGTCTCGATTGTTGTATCATCGTGGAAGAACTGGCCGCTGGCTGTGCCGGGATTACCACCTCGATGATGACAAATGAGTTGGCGGTTACTCCCATCTTAGTGGCCGGAACTGCCGAACAAAAAGCCCAATTTCTGCGGCCATTTTGTCAACAGTTGACCATGGGATCGTTCTGTTTGACCGAGCCCGGGGCAGGATCAGATGTTGCTGCTATGACTACCACGGCCAAACGGGATGGGGATGATTATATTATCAACGGGAGCAAGATGTTTATCACCAATGGTAGTGTTTCTAAACTGATGACCGTCTTCGCAACTCGCGATCGGTCCTTACGACATGCTGGGATCTCGGGCTTTATTGTTCCCGCCGACCTGCCTGGTGTGCGCCGGGGGAAAAAACTGGATAAGATGGGACAACGTGCATCAGATACGGCTGAAGTGATCTTTGAGGATGTGCGGGTCCCACGGGAATATCTGCTTGGGAAAGAAGAAGAAGGATTCAAAATAGCTATGCAAACTCTGGATCGCACTCGACCGATGATCGGCGCGATGGCGGTGGGATTGGCGCGAGCAGCCATGGAAGCCTCGATCAAATATGCCAAAGAGCGGGTCACTTTTGGTGTTCCTATCGCGAATCATCAGGCGATTCAGATGATGCTTGCCGATATGGATCAAGAGATCGAAGCGGCTCGTCTGCTTACCTGGCAATCTGCCTGGCTGATCGATCAGGGGGTACGGGCGAGTAGGGAGTCAGCGATTGCTAAGGCGTTTGCCACGGATATGGCCATGCGGGTGACTACCGATGCGGTCCAGATTTTTGGGGGATATGGCTATATGAAAGATTTTCCGGTAGAAAAGTATATGCGTGATGCGAAACTGATGCAGATTTACGAAGGGACTAATCAGATTCAACGTCTGGTCATTGCCCGGCAGCTCTTGGGAAGATAACCGGGTAGAGGAGAGAAGGAGAGAGAAATCATGCAAATTCAGCTTGACCGTCTACGACAGAGTCTCTTGGAATTGGCTAAAATCGGTGCAACCCCCAATGGTGGAGTCTCCCGGCTCACCTTAAGTGACGAAGACAAACAAGCACGAGACCTGCTCGTGACCTGGTTGAATGAAGCGGATTTAGAGGTAACGATTGATGAAATGGGAAACATCTTTGGCCGGCGGGAAGGTAGTGATAAGGATGCATCTATCCTCCTGCTCGGTTCGCATATCGATAGCGTCAAAGAAGGGGGGAAATTTGATGGAGCATTAGGGGTCATGGGGGCTCTCGAAGTGATCCGTACCCTCAATGATCAGAAAACTCCAACCCGCCACCCTATCGAAGTAGTGGCTTTTACTAATGAAGAAGGGGTGCGTTTCCCACCTGCCATGCTCTCCAGTGGCGTACTCGCCGGGAATTTTACCCTCGAATATGCCTATGCCCGCACTGATCCCCAGGGGAAAAAATTTGGAGAAGAGCTGGAGCGCATTGGGTATAAAGGTCCTCGCAGATGTGTTCCCCGCAATTTTCTGGCTTACATCGAGATGCACGTAGAACAAGGGCCAATCCTCATTACCGAAGGGTACCCTATCGGAGTGGTGGAGGGGGTCCTGGGAATCTCCTGGTCCAAGATTACCGTCGTTGGAGAGCGAGACCATGCGGGACCGACTCCCATGTCTATGCGGCATGATGCCCTGGTGGCGGCGGCACAGCTTGTGCTGGCTGTGCGGAATCTTGCCAAAATATTTGGAGGAGATATGGTCACCACTGTCGGGACATTAGAGGTCGAACCGAACATGATCAACGTAATCCCTGGCCGAGTGGAACTTTCCGTGAATATTCGTGACTGGTATGACGAAAAGATACGGGAGGCAGCGGCAATGCTCAAAGAGGAAGCGGCCAAGATTGCGAAAGCCGAAGGGGTCCAAATTGAGGTGGATACTTACTGGCATATTGCCCCAACTCATTTTGCGCCAGAGATCGTGACCGCTATAGAACGGAGTTGTCAAAAACTTGGCTATCGATATCGTAAGATCATCAGCGGAGCAGGACATGATGCCAATTATCTCAATCGAGTAACCAAGACCGGCATGATCTTTGTCCCGAGTATTGGGGGAAAAAGTCACTGCGAAGAAGAAGACACCTCCTGGGAAGACATTGAAAAAGGGACCAATGTTCTGCTGCAAACCGTGCTGGATCTTGCCAAAGCAGAGGCCTAGTCACAAGATGCACCTATCTCACGATTACCCTATACCATAGCTTGGCAAGGGAGGAACAATGCTATGGGACAAACCCACACGCGCGAGCAGATAGAAACTATCGACCGGACTCAAACCGATTTGCCGTGGGTCGTCATCTTATTCAATGATGATTATCACAGTTTCGATGAAGTCATTCACCAGGTGCAAAAAGCCACTGGATGTTCTGCTGAAGAGGCATATACTATTACTTATACGGCCCATACGACTGGACAAGCCGTAGCGTTTGCAGGTCGAAAGAGCCGCTGCGAAGAGGTAGCCTCTGTCCTTCGGGAAATCGATCTCCAGGTGGCTCTTGAGGAGGGATGAGAAAAAACGCTAAGTGACATCCGATTCCTGCATAACCAAACTATCTCCAGTCAAGAGGAAGAGATGGCTCAAGAAGAGCGAGCGGTGTCTCCAGAGCGAGAGAACCCTTGATAGAGTATCTGTTTAAATTCCTCGATAGAAAAGGGTTTGTTGAGGAACAGACAACCACTCTCTTCTAGAAATTTCCGGTTTTCTTCACTGACCGTATCCCCACTGGAGAAAATTAAACGCGGAATAGCATGGGGGCGATTTTGCTGTAAGAATCGATAAATTTGACGACCGCCTACCACCGGCATCTTGATATCACAGATAATGAGATCGTATTCTTGCGTCGCAATTTTTTGAAGGGCCTCCTGTCCGGAAGGAGTAGTATCTGCTTGATGGCCAAGGGATTGCAGCAGATCGGTTAAAAACTCCAGAATCGTTTCTTCGTCATCGATGACCAGGACCCTTTGTGGTGACACTACAGGCTGGTAACTCGGTAGGCTATCAGTTTTGGCCGAAGAAGGAAGCTCCTCGATGATCGGCAACTCGATGGTAAAAGTGGTCCCTTTCCCTTCGATGCTGGTTACTCCGATCTCTCCGCCATGCTCCTTGATAATACCGTAAGAGAGACTGAGTCCCAGGCCTGTCCCTTTTTCTTTCGTGGTATAGAAGGGGTCAAAGATACGGCGGATGTTTTTGGGTGAAATACCGGGCCCATTGTCAGTGACATTGATATAAATTTTCCGGTCATCGTGTGCCGTGGTTATCAATAGCTCTCCCCCTCCCCGATACTCTGCCATGGCCTGGTAGGCGTTATTGATCATATTGACCAGCACCTGCTGCAGTTGATGTTCATCCACCATAGTTTTCGGGAGGGTATCGTCGAGCTGTTTTGCCGTGAGCACATTGTTGACTTTAAGCTGGTACCCCAACAGATCAAGGGTTTTGAGACAGATGTCATTGATATTCCTGTACCGCTTTTCCGGTTTTCGTTTTCGGGCAAAACTGAGCAAGTTTTTGACAATCTGACTACATCGAACGGCTTCATGGCTGATCTTCTCCAGCATAGCATGAGCTTCCGGAGAGCAGGAATGCGATTGGGTAAGGAGCTCTGCATATCCTAAGACTGAGGTAAGCGGATTATTCAATTCATGAGCCACTCCAGAGAGGAGCTCACCGAGGGCGGAAAGTTTTTCACTCTGAATGAGTCGTTCCTGGGTAGCTTTCAACTCTTCCAGTGATTGATTGAGCTTTTGATTTATCTCGTGGAGCTCTCTTGTACGATCGATCACCCGCTGTTCAAGGTCTTGCGTATGCATCTTCAGTTTGCGCTGGAGTCGAATTTTTTCCATGGCCCTTTTGAGCGAGATTTTCATCATTTCAATATCAAACGGTTTTGATATATAATCGTACGCTCCCTTGCGCAGGGCCTCGATGGCAGAGTCTGTGGAGGCAAAACCGGTAATGACAATAATCAGAGTCTCTGGCACATGAGTCGCAATATGCTCCATCACTTCAAAGCCATTCCCCTCTTCCATCATGATATCGGTAATCACAATATCAAATGGCTCGCGTTGGAGATAGGCGATACCTTCATGACCGTTCGCTGCTGTGGATACGGTGTATCCTTCTTCGGTCAGGAGAAATTCCAAATTTGTGCGAAGACGCTTTTCATCTTCAATGATGAGTATTTTTCCAATCATATCGGTTGCTCCTCTTGCCTCGCCATCTCTCCCACAAAATGGGTACCAACCATACTGAGGGGGTATTCTGGTAGAAAAATCCGGAACAGCGTGCCCTTCCCCACCTCGCTCTCTACATGGATAGATCCTCCATAACTCTCGATGATATTGGCGGAAACCGAAAGTCCGAGTCCCATCCCCTCTCCACGTTTTTTGGTGGAGAAGAAAGGTTTAAAAAGGAGGCGAAGATGTTCTGGTGCAATACCCGTACCAGTATCGATAACCTGGATAGAGATCCCTCCTTTTTGTCGTGCGGTTTCAATACGCAACCTTCCCCCTTTGGGCATGGCTTCCTGGGCATTTTTGATCAGATTGAGCAACACCTGTTTGAGTTGATCCAGCGACATACGGATGGAAGGGAGATCATCAGCTAGTTCTACATTGATTTCTATACCCCGGTCAACCAGATCTCCCTCCACGAATTTCATGAGGTTGCGGATGACCTCATTTACTTGCAAGGTAGAGATTTCTGTCGAAGGACGAGAAAAATCAAATAGTTGCTTAATAATGCGCGCAATACGTTCAATTTCTTCTTGTACAATGTCTAAATGCTCTTTATTCGGATCCTCACTCGGTATTCGTTTGTTCACAATATGGAGGGTGGTCTTAATAATAGCCAGCGGATTATTCACTTCGTGCGCCACTTTGGCAGCGAGTTTTCCCACGGCAGCCAATTTTTCACTCTGAATCAATTGTTCCTGGGTCGCTTTGATCATTTCATTCGCTTCTTCTAAATGCCGTTTCTCCTCGGCCAGACTGTTAATGTGTATTTGAAGTGCTTTCCGCATCTCTTCAAACCGTTGGGCTAAATAGCCTATTTCATCAGCAGAGTTCACTATAATGGTATGAGCATAATTCCCTCGGGCTACCTCATTAACCCCTGCGACAAGCTGCTGAATCGGTTTGGAAATAAGTTGCGCTAAAAAGATCGCTTCGCCAGTACCGAGGAGAATAGCTACAAGCCCTAGCAGAAAAAGGTTCCGCGTTGTTTTTTGGATTTCCCGCATCGCCTGGGCAAGGGAGAAACCGATACGAATCGTTCCCCATTTGCGTGTACCACCTGGAACAAAGAAAGGAACCGCCACATCATACCCTTTCCCTCCTATCTCCTCTGTGGACACCTCCTGGATAGATAATTTCTCTGCTTTGATAGCTGCTTGACTGACCGGATCATCCAGAATTTTTCCCTGCTGACCGCTATGCCTGCTATAGGCTGCTACCTTGCCATCGTGCAGATGCACAATGGCATAGGCCACATCAGCCTCTGAAGCTACCTGTTCGACGGTTTGCTCCAATTTAATAAAATTGTAACTGAGCAAATATCCTTCACTCAAAGCTGTCAGATTCGTAGCCAAGGAAATAGCCCGCTTTCGTGATTCTTCCAGGATGGTCTCTCGCTGGCGTTTTTCGATTACCAGTGTTACCAGGATCATCAAAGAGACCTGCACCAAAACAATAACACCTATAAATTTAGCACGGAGACTTCTCCGAAAGACAGGAAAATGGGGAAGAGCGGTTTGCCCATTCTGTGTATGCTCCATCATTGTTTCCCTTCCATTTGAGAATCTAAGGTTTCGGCAAACCAGATTTTTTTCATAGGAATATAGGGAGCACCCAGCGCGTTCACTTCTACGCCACGCACATAAGGCTGATAGAGGTACTCAAAGACTTGATGGTAGAGGGGGATCACCGGAGCATCTCGTAGAATAAGATTTTCTACTTCCCGATAGAGCTTGAGGCGTTTTATATAGGTTGTTTCCTGGCGCGCTTGTGCAAGAAGGTAGTCCACGTGAGGGTTCTGATACCCCATGCGATTAGTTTTACTTTGAGAATGAAAAAGAGGGAAGAAGAAGTTATCTGGATCGGGAATGTCTGCAGACCAGCCCAGACGAAACAGAGAAAGGTTCCCCTCTTCGAGCTTTGCTCTAAAGAGAGGCCAGTGTGACGCTTCTTGCAGTTGTACATGCACCCCAATGGTAGCCAGGTCACGCTGATAGGCTTGCATTTCTTGCCGGACACTCTGGTCTCTGGAGCCAAACCAGAGCTCAAGAGGGGAGAGTCCCTTGCCCTGTGGATACCCGGCTTCAGCTAGCAGTTGCTTGGCTCGGTCAAGATTATAGGAATAACTGTTGACTGCAGGAGGAAAAGCAGGCAGACCGGGTGGAGGGGGAAGAATGCCATACGCCACCACACTCTCACCTCGTCTGATCTGCTGGACGATGGTTTCCTTATTTATTGCATAATAAAAAGCTTGTCGTACTTTAGGATCTGTAAAAGGGATTTTCCGAGTATTAAGGCCAATATAAAACAGGTTGAGACTGGGCATACGGAGATAGCGGTAAGAACGATACCGCGACGATTGGCGTACTTCTTCACTCTTGACACTGGGTACAGCGGTTTCCTCTAGCCGTCCCTGCAGAAAAAGGGGAAAGGTTTCTGCAGGGCTTTGGCCAATCTGAAACAGGACTCCATCGAGAAAGGGCCTCCCTTCATAATAGGCTTCATAAGGCTGGAGAGCTATCTCTTCGTTTGGTTTCCAGTGCCGAAAACGAAATGGGCCGGTCCCGACCGGGTGTGATGAGAACTGTTTTGCTCCATTTTCTACTACCTCTCGAGGCACTACTTTTGCGTTCGCTGTAGCAAGGATAGAGAGAAACGGAGCATAGGGCTCCTTTAAGCGGATCTGGAGCGTATAGGGATCCAGCGCTTTTAGCCCCTCCACCTGGTCTGTCTTCCCATCCTGAATAGCTTGGGCCTGAATATATTGAAACAGAGGGGCTATCGGAGAAGCCACCGCCGGATCGAGAATGCGACGAAAGGAATACACAAAATCTTCCGCAGTCACTTCCCGTCCAGTATGAAACAAGACCCCCTTTTTTAAGTAAAAGGTCCAGGTCAGACCTGCCCTCGATGCTTCCCAAAATCCCGCAATGGCGGGAACAGGATTCAATTGGCTATCAAACTGGACTAAGCCATCAAAAACCTGATTCAACACAGTGTAAGCGTACACATCGGTAGCGTGAGCAGGATCGAGTAATGCAGGGTTATCGGCGAGAACACGCCTATATACCCCACCAAAACGTGGAGCTATCGTTTCGGTTACAGGAGAAGCCGGAACTCTGACAGCCTGGTACAATGAGAAAACCAAAAGGAGTTCCAGCAAAGTCAGAAAAAAATGACAGAGCCCATGTTTCCCTTTCTTCATCTCGGCAATGCCCTTCGATCTTCGGTATATCTTAATTCTCCCTTTTGGCACGCTGCTCTTCTTTATCTAGCCAGATCTTTTTCATAGGAACGTAGGGAGCTCCCAGGGCGTTCACTTCTACGCCACGCACATACGGCTGGTAAAGGTATTCAAATGTTTTATGATGTTGACTAATCCAGGGAGCATCTTCTAAGGCTATTTTCTCTACTTCACGATAAATTTCGATGCGTTTTGTATAGTTAATTTCTCGACGCGCTTTCCGTAACAATTCATCCACTTTAAGGTTATGGTAGAATGTTCGGTTCATTTTACTCTGTGAAAATAAAAGAGGAAAAAGAAAGTTATCTGGATCTGGGATGTCCGCATACCAGGCTAAACGGAACATAGACAATTTCCCTTCTTGCAACAAATTCCTTAAAGTAGGCCAGTCTGGAGCTTGGTGAATTTCTATAACTACGCCAAGATCAGCAAGATATCGTCGATAAGCTTCTAGCTCTTTCCGAGTATTTTCTTCTTGGGGACCATACCAGAGGTCAATCACCGGTAGTCCATTTCCTTCTGGATAGCCGGCTTCTGCTAAGAGTTCTTTTGCTCGCTGTGGACTATAGTAATAACCCGCAAGTTCAGGATTGTAGCCAGGCATTCCTGGGGGTAGAATCCTATGAGCGACAATACTATCATTTTTTCTAATCTCTCGAACAATGACTTCTTTATCAATAGCATAGTTGAATGCTTGACGGATTTTCTTGTTTGTAAAAGGCTCCTGGCGAGTATTAAAGCCTATATAGAGGAGATGGAGGGTTGGTTTTCTGAGATGAATATAGGGAAGATAGCGGTCATTCTCTTGTACTTCCGTGGCTTTGGTGCTCGGTACTGGCGATTCTTCGAGCTCACCGTTCAGGAAGTCATGAAAACCTTCTAAATCTTTTTTCCCTACTTTGAAAATAATCTGGTCGAGAAAAGGACGTCCTTCATAGTAATCCTTATGGGCTTGAAGTACTATCTCTTTGCCCTGTTCCCAGTGCTGAAGAACGAAAGATCCACTCCCTACTGGATGCAGGGAAAACTGGCTTCCTTTCTTTTCTACCTCCTTTTGTGGAACTACTTTAGCGTTTGCCACTGCCAAAATGGAAAGTAAGGGAGTATACGGTTCTTCTAAGGAAATCTGCAGACGGTAACGATCAAGAGCCTTTAGCCCTTTCACTCGTTGTGCTTTCCCAGTTCGAAACTCTTCAGCTCCCTGGATATATTGAAAGAGCTCAGCGACTGGAGATTGAATACCGGGATCAAGAATGCGAGTAAAGGAATAGACAAAATCGTCAGCAGTTACCTCTTGTCCATTATGGAACTTTACATCTTGGCGCAGGTAAAATGTCCAGACCAAACCATCCAGAGAAGCCTCCCAAAATCCTGCAATGGCAGGAACAGGATTAAGATGACTGTCAAACTGGACTAAACCATCAAAAATTTGGTTTATGACCGTATAAGCATAGATATCCGCGGTACGAGCTGGATCTAAGGAGGAGGGATTGGCTGCAAGAGGACGTCTATATACTCCTCCCCATCGCGTGGTTTCCTCTTGACTCAAAGAAACAATTGCTGCAGTTACCGGAAAGATGGAAAAGACGAGTACTCCCAAACTAACCAAGAGTCCAAGGAGAAATAGCAGTTGTATGCTCTTCTTTCTCATCTTTTCCTCCTTTGAGATTCTATTCAAAGGTTCCGTTCGGCTATAGCAAGTTGTTCGAGCAATTGCTCTTTGGCATCGCTGGAAAGACGAGTGAACTGAATACCTACCTTGTGGTCAAAATCCTTCCCTTTCTTCACCCATCGAACTTCTCCATCGGCTCGAATCGGTTGATTATCACGAAGAAGAGAGATCTCCAGTTCTAAAAGATTTTTCCGACGAAGCGGAAGGGCGGTTTCGAACAGAAGACCGTCGGCACTGATATCTACGGTTTTCCCCTTGCCTACAATCTGTTCTGTCTCTTTGCGCCGGGCGATACAGAAGGAATAGCGAATAGGGAGGGGAAGTTTTACCCGCTGGGTCTTTCTTCTCTCTAAATGTCTCGTCTCTCCATTTCCCTTGCTCTTCGGATTGAGAAGACGGTGAATCTCCTTTAGCAGTTGGTCAGGACGAAATGGTTTTTCCAGATAGACATCTGCTCCAGCCGCAAAGGCTCTTTCAATACTTTCTTCTTGGATATACCCGGTAATAGCAATGACTTTTACCCCTTGAGTCTGCGGGTGTCCTTTGATACGTGCACATAGCTCAAACCCATTCATCCGTGGCATAATCAAATCCAACACCAGAAGATCTGGTTTAAAAGTGGCCATTTTCAGCCCAGCTTCGTATCCATCACTCGCAGACTCAACCTGATAACCAACCTGGTGTAGCGCTTGGACAAGCACCTCCACCACGGCTCGATCGTCATCGACAATGAGAATACGAGGCATAGCTTGTAAAGCAAAATCTTCGGGTATTGGTAACTGGTAAGTAAGGAGAAATTCTAGAAAATCCTCTCTCCGGATGCGATGATGTCCTCCTGGTGTTCGATAGGCCCGCAATTTACCTGCATTGATCCAGTTGGTAACGGTAAAATGGGTGACTTGACAATAACGCGCAATCGCTCCGGTGGTCAAATCCTTTTTTTTCGCTTTCACCTTCGTCTTCCTCTTCTCCTCCAGAGGTGCTTTTTTAAGAACCTCGCTTGTACATAAATCTCAACCTATTCCCTGACTAGCCTGAGGAAAACCTCCTCTCATTTTGTGGCATCGCCTAAGTAAATACGATAGGAAATGTATTTCTTACTTTTTCCCCACTCCTGGCTTGTTCTGCAGCCTTCTGATCCTGTCCTGAACAAAGTGCAGGAACAAACCTGAAACAACAGAAAGGGTTTACCAACCCAGAAAACCACTCTCAAAGAAGGGAAGGGGAATTACAAAAAATAGAGAAACTGAAGGTTTATATATTATGAAATTTTTGCATGCCTGTCAAGATATATTTTGACCTTGGCCCGGAAAGATTCAGCGCTCTAAGGGATCGAAAATATTGGCTTTGGACAAAGGAAGAGAGAAGAGATTTGGGCAGAAGATAGACCCCCTATGCGCACTTTAACAAATGGTATAGGGGGTTACACTAACGAGGAGGAAGAGGTGAATTACCTCTTGACTTTTGCTACGGCCTGAGCCGCGTCAATCAGACCAGCACCTTGAGCTTCCCAGGGAGCTCCCAGGTCAATAGCGGTTTCTTGTAAAATCTCTCTCACCTCTTCCGGAGCTAGGTCGGGGTTTACACTAAGCATCAAAGCGACCAGGCCGGTGACATGAGCGGCTGCTTGACTGGTTCCACTCCCTTCCCCATAGCCTCCATGGAGGGTAGTTGAGATAATGGGGTCATTGTTCAGGATGCTTCCACCGGGTGCCGTGATATCGACTTCAGGACCTTGAATGCTGTAGTACGTAATTTCTGCCTGGCTATTTGTAGCTGCTACTGCGATAGTTTCTTGATACCGGGCCGGATAGTTTACTTCAAGACCAGAACATTCTCCCTCACCGGCCATCCCTTCACCGGCCATCCCTTCGCCGGCCACCATTTCACACTTAGTATCTTCGCCGGCCATGCCTTCCCCCGCCATTCCCTCACCGGCCATTCCCTCGCCGGCCATGCCTTCGCCGGCCATGCCTTCACCACTGGTTCCTTTGCTATCATAATTCCCAGCGGAAGCGATAAGAACTACACCGGCATTATGGAGCAACTTAATAATTCGCTGAAGCATCTTACTGCCTTCATAGAATCCTAAACTCATGTTTACCACTCGAATCTCTGGATGTCTGTAGACCCATACCAGCCCACGAACCAGGTCTGACTGGTATCCACTCCCCTCTTCATCCAGGACCCGCACTGCATAGAGTTTTGCTTTAGGAGCGATACCACGCATCACCAGGAGTTCAGTTGGTCGTCCAGCTTTTCCAGCGATAATCCCTGCGATATGCGTACCATGCCCATTGCGATCGATGTAGTCTCTTGGATCTTCGCCAGCCCGGGCATTATAGCCCCCTATGACTACATCCGCCAAATCAGGATGGGTGAAATCAATTCCAGTATCCAGTACAGCAATGGTTACCTCTTTGCCTCCTTGTTTCTGAATCCGTGGTGGTAGTTCATGGAAGTATATTTGCCGTAAATTCCAGGTATACCCGCCCCTGACGGGATCCACATCAACCGGTGCAACTTTCACGGCGGTGCGTGAGTCACGAGCAACTTCCTCTACTTCCGGATAGTTCCGTAATCTGACCAGTGCTTTCTCGGGTTGCACAGAAGACAACTGAATAACCATCACATTCAGAAGATCAAAATGATGTAGAATCGTACTCCCACTCTCTTGAATAATGGCTTTCTGGACCGCAACCGGGGTTCCCTCCACAAAGGATACGATCCGCCGCAAGCTCTCTGCCCAAGCCATTGCTGTTCCGCACAAAAGGGAAAATATCACTAAACTGAGCATTCCCTGCAGTAGTCGATGATAATATACTCTTCGCATCTCCACCTTCTCCTCGTCTTGTCTGTTCGTCTCCTTAGCCGGGAAAGATTTTGATAACCTTTCCCTCCATATCTCTCTTACCTCTTACCTCTCTTACTCCACCTGTTATACCGGTTTAACAGTCGCTCACTACGCTTTACCACTGAGGCTTGGTTCCGTTGCCATATACCTGGTGCATAAATGATGCCTGCGAAATGGGGAGGAGAAAACGAAAGAGGACTTTCTTATAAGACATTGATTTTTTTATTTATTATTATCTTCCTCCTCTCTCGCCGGTTCTTTGCCGGGAAGGAGGGAGGCCGATCCTTTCGTCAAAAAAATGGCACTGCGCTGGGATCTCTTCACGGTATGAGGAGGGGATTCAAGGAGAAAAAGCGGGTTTGCCCTTGTGATTGCCTTCCCTTCCGTCAAATATCTGACATTTCAGGGAAGAGATGATAGAAATTTTACACTGTCAACCAAGGAGACAGGTATTATCATCAAGCGGTATTGCTTGAGTACCAAAGGAGAGGGGGCAGGGGATATCTTGCCGCTACTGATATAAATGACAGAAGACCTGGTGGCGATCCCCAACAGAGATCTCCTTTACTGGCGTCTCTCGACAGATCGGCATACATTCAGGGCAACGGTCGGCAAAATGACACCCAGCAGGCAGGTTGATAGGAGAGGGTATCGTATCTCCAATAGCCAGATCGGGCATCCTATAGGAAGGGTCCGGCACGGGTACTGCTTTTAAGAGGGCTTTGGTATAAGGGTGTAGAGGATTTTTGATAATCTCTTTGGTTGGCCCAATCTCCACAATCTTTCCCAAATACATGATTGCGGTAAGATCGGTCATATATTTGATCAGAGAGAGATCATGAGAGATATATAACGAGGCAAGCTTTCTCTCAACCGTAATTTCTTTCAACAAATTTAATACCCCCGCTCGAATAGAAACATCGAGCATAGTGACCGGTTCATCGGCCACCAGAAATTTGGGCTCGAGAATCAAAGCCCGGGCGAGAGCCACCCGTTGTAGTTGTCCTCCACTGAGTTCATGGGGATACCGTTCTAAGAAACGCGAGGGAGGAGAGAGATGCACCATCTCCAGGACCTGTGCTACTCGTTCCTGTCTCTCCTGTTGATTGCCAATCCCATGAATGATCAGGGGTTCCATCAATGCATAGGCAATAGGAAAACGTGGGGTGAACGATTGATAGGGATCCTGAAAAATCATCTGCGCCTGGCGTCGAAAGGCTTTAAGCCGTTCTCCCCGCAGATGCCGGATATCCTCTCCCTCGAACCGGATCTCTCCAGCCGTAGCTTCATAGAGTTTTAAGATGACCTTGACCGTAGTGGTTTTCCCACACCCACTCTCCCCAGCCAGCCCCAAAGTTTCTCCTCGATGGATTTGGAATGAAATGTCATCAACAGCTTTTAATTGAGGAGGTTCTCGTCTGACCTCCAATAGAGAAGCTATCCAGCCTCGATGCAAAGGGAAATATTTCTTGAGATGCTTTACATCAAGGACAACTTCTCGACCCATGTCTCTTCCTTTCTCGCTTGGCTACGCAGCTCTTCAATATCCTTAATCCGATGACAGGCCACAAAATGTCCAGCATTGACTTCCGTCATGGGCGGTTCTTCCTGACAGACTTCTAAGGCAAATGGGCACCGCTCGGCAAAGCGACATCCTGGTGGTGGATGAGTCAAATCAGGTGGGAGGCCAGGGATGGCAATCAATTTTTCCCGCTCATCTACCAGGCTGGGAAAGGCATTCTGCAATCCAAGTGTGTAGGGGTGAAAAGGCTGATGAAAGATATCAGCAGTCCTCCCGTACTCCACGATCTTTCCAGCGTACATAATGGCTACGGCATCACACATCTGCGCTACGAGTGAAATGTCATGGGTTACGGTGATCATCCCAATTTTCAGACGTCTGCGCAGCTCTTTGATACGCAACAGAATCTGGTGCTGGACAATGACATCGAGCGCAGTCGTTGGCTCATCGGCAATGACCAGGCTCGGTTCCAGCGCTAAAGCCATAGCAATGGTCACTCGCTGTTTCATGCCTCCACTGAACTGATGAGGATAATCTTGTAAACGATGTTCGGGGATTCCAACCAGATGAAATAGTTCGTGGGCTCGATCCAGCGCTTGTTTCTTCTCTACTGACGTATGAGCCTGAATGACCTCAACGATCTGATCCTGAATACGATAGACCGGATCGAGTGAGTTCATGGCACTTTGGGGAATCATGGCGATTTCTTTCCAGCGAAGCTGGCGCATCTGTTCCGATGAATACCGCAACAGATCTTTCCTCTGAAAATAGATGGCTCCGCCATGGATACGGGCATTAGGAGGGAGCACTCGAATAATAGAACGAATCGCGGTGGTCTTTCCACACCCGCTTTCTCCTACCAGCCCCAGGTTTTCTCCTTCCTGAACGGAGAAGGAGATCCCATCTACTGCTCTGACTTTCTCCGAGCCCATATGATAATAGGTCTGCACATTCTTGAGTTCAAGCAGCGTCATATCTCTGTTTTCTCAACTTTGGGTAGAGGGTCTCTTCATACCCTCTGCTGATGAAAAATCCTGCCATGACCGTTAACATGATACAGATTCCTGGAGGGATGAACCAGTGATACGCTCCTCGACTCATCGCCTGCATGGCGTAGGCCTCCTGCAGCATCTTCCCCCAGGTAATAACTGTAGGGTCTCCAAAGCCCAGGAAACTGACCGACGCCTCGGTAAGAATCGCCCAGCCCACTGCCAGCGCGCCATAGAGAAAAGAGAGTGGAAAGATATTCGGAGCCAGATGAACAAAGATAATGCGAGAGTGGCTTGCACCGGCGATTTTAGCTGACTCAATAAAAGGGCGCTCTTTTAAGGTCAAGACCTGGGCCCGAATTACACGGGCGGTATTTCGCCAGAGTAACAAGGCCATGGCAATAACGATATTCCAGGTGGAGAGACCAAGAAAGGAGACCAGGATAATGACAAAAGGGAGAAAGGGGATACCAAAGGCGACATCGGCAGTACGCATCAAGAGATCATCAATCCATCCCCCGTAATATCCAGAGAGCAGACCAATGACCGTACCGATAATCATGACAAAAAAGGCGGCAGTAAATCCTACGAGCAAGGCCATCCGCGATCCATAGACAAGCTGGGAAAAGATATCCCGTCCCATGTTGGTCGTACCAAACCAAAACTGGGCAGAGGGAGGGCGGTTTTGCATCCACTCCCCTCCCTCCATAATGATCTGCTCAGGAGAATAGGGTGCAATATATGGAGCGAGGAAAGCGACCAGCAGAAAAAAAAGATAGATGAGAATACCGATGCATCCTAACTTTTCACTGACCAGTACTTTCCAAAAGGCTCGAAGATTCGTCTCTCTTTTCATTGGTATGATATCCTCGGATCAAGTATCCCGTAGAGAAGATCGGCCACAAAATTCATCAACACCACGATAGTGGCCATCACCAAAAATCCTCCTTGGGCTACCGGATAATCACTACTTTGGACAGCCTGCACTAGCATTCGACCAATCCCCGGCCAGCTAAAGACAGTCTCGATCACCACACTGCCTCCCACTGCAAAACCTACTGCCAAAGCTAAAGCGGTAATAACCGGTAGCAGAGCATTGCGTGCAGCGTGTTTGAACATGATGACTCGCTCTTTCAACCCTTTGATCCGGCAATAATCGATAAAATCTTCTCCCATGACCTCAAGCATACTACTCCGCATAATGAGCAGAGGAAGTCCACAGAAATAGATCCCCAGCACCGTTGCTGGAAGGATCAGATGATGCATAAAGTCCCAGGAAAGGAAAATCCACCAGCCTACTGTGTAGTCAGTACCTGGTGAACGCATACCCGAACCAGGAAACCAACCGAGTTGAAAAGAAAAGATAGCCAGAGCAATCATACCGGTCCAGAACGCTGGAGCGGCTCTGGTAATCAGGGCCAAAGAAATCCCTACGGTTTCGATCCGTTTTCCTCTTTGCCAGGCCAGAAACGCTCCCGCAGTTATGCCGATACAGTAAGCAAGAAAAATCGCACTGAGCATTAAAATGATCGTATTGGCGAGTTTTTCCTGAATGACACTGGCTACCGAACGGCTGAAGTGAAAGGATTGACCGAGTTCTCCACGGAAGAGATTCTTCATATAGACCAGATACTGCATATACAGTGGCTGATCGAGCCCAAACTGCCGCATGATCTCCAGGCGCATCTCTTCAGAAAAGGTTGGCGAGAGATAGACCAGGGTTGGATCTCCCGGAGCCAACCGAAAGAGGAGAAAGAGAAGCGAAGCGATGGTGAAGAAGACAACAACTGTCTGCAGAGTTCGGCGAATGATAAAGGCACGCTTTCCCACTGATCTTCTCCTGTAAACAAACCTCCTGCACTTACCTTGAATAAGATCCCTAAAGACGTACAGAGCCCTTCGTGACATCCTAAGGATAACAAGCAGATAGTTTGTTAGCCTGGCGGCATCTTTATTTCTTTACCTTTGGGATAGAGGAGACGTCCTTGCGTATCCCACTCATACCCATTTTGAGCCAGATGTTCACGCGCTTTTTGGGGATTAAAGGCCCAAATCTCACCCAGGTTAGGATTATGCCAGTACTCGAGAGCAGCAGAAACCGGCGAATCGGCCGTGGTTGCATATCCCTTATAAATATTCTTGGTAATGGTCGGCTTAGGAGTCATCATGGCTAGAGCTTGTCGAAATACTTTATCATCAAAAGGAGACTTAATATGGTTGAAGGCGATATACTTCATACCCACATTAATAGCGGGGACGATAGTAATATGTTTTTCCTCTTTCATCACATTGAAAAAGACCTCTGGATCTCCAAAGAATTCCGCAAGAAAGTTGATTTGGCCGCTTTTAAGGAGTCCGAGAGTGGTTTCCTGGTTTGGGATAATGCGCACAATCCATCTGCCGATCTTTGGCACTGCCCAATGATCTGGATTCGCTTCCAGTGCTACCTCTTCCGAATGTTTCCAATGGACAAAGCGGAAGGGACCAGAACCCACAGGACGTTCTTCCTGATAGTCTTTCACCTCCCTCACCTTAGTCTTTTCAGGAATATCTTTCCAGATATGTTTGGGCACGATATTCAGTTTGGCTAATGTACTGGTAAAGAAAGGGGCATGCGGCTCATGAAGCAGAAAACGGACGCGCCGTTCATCCAGAATTTGCACCTCTTTAATAATAGTCACAAAAGGAGTATACTGCGGCACCGTTTTAATCTTCGGAACATCAAAGGAAAATTTGACATCTTCAGCCGTGACCGGTTGCCCATCATGAAAGGTCATTCCGGGACGGAGGGTAACCTCCACAGTCGTTTCATTAACCCATTCCACAGTTTCCGCTGCCCAGGGTCTCGGAAGCCCATCCGGCCCCATCCGCATAACCCGATCCCACACCAGTTCTGTAACCCAGGAGTCAGTGGCTCCACTGATATACAATGGATTGATCGCACTGATGTCCAGACTCGCATTGATAATGACATCCTTTTGTTCCCCTTTTGGTGTCATCTGGATAAAGGTCCAGAAATTTTTGAGCCCGAGGCCCTTTGCATTGATCACATTCTCAAAAACCTGATTATTATAGGCAAAAATATCATGCGGCCATACAATCTTGATATCGGGTTGATCTTGAGCCAGGATTTCCTGGCATTTCCAGACCAACTCTCGCCGTTTTTCCCGATCAATTTCCCGTCGTTGGGCTTCCACGATTCTATCGTATTCTGGATTAATATAGCAAATGAAATTGTATCCACGAGGTTTACAGGTAGAGGAATGATACAGGTTAAAGAGCAGTTCATCTGGATCTAAACGCTCTGGTCTACCGACCATACGCCAGGTCGAGAGATCAAAACGTTTCACATCTGGACGAAAGACCTGTAAAGACATCTGTTGTCTTGCCTGTGCGGAATGGCGCACTTGTAGACCGAGTTGAGCATACATCTGGGTGAGAAGCGCTGCTGTCTCATATTCTTGTGGATCTGTGGCCTGAGTATTGGAGAAAAAGACCAGTTCTGGAATCTGTCGATCTTGAGCTGCCTGCACTGGCACCGGTGTTGGTCCGAGTACCGAAATGGTAGAGAAAGCGATACCGGTCTGACCGATTTTCTTCAGAAAGGCTCGGCGATCCATCTCCAAAGGTTGTTTGGTCTCGTGGGTTCTCTGCATCATGAGGACCTCCTCTCTATGATCTGATTATCTGATGATAGGTGGGCATAATGAGTAGAATTTTTGTCATGATATCTATAGTCCTACTCTCCTCGTGTTACCTGGGCAATGAGCGCATGGATCGCCTCATAGGCCTGCGCTGTAGTGGCCACAATGCCGTTGACAAGCGTTTGCGGCTGATTAAAAAGAAAAGGGTGACCAGTCTGATCGGTGACTTTTCCCTGAGCTTCTTGCACCAAAAGCACACCCGCAGCAATATCCCATTCATTTTTGGGGCCTAAACTAAAGGTGGCATCCGCCTGTCCAGCCGCAATCAGGGCCAGTTTATAGGCAATAGATCCTACGGGGCGGATTTCTGCTTTTGCTTCAAATGGCTTAAATTCTCCCCGTTTGATTTCGGATCGACTGGCCAGTATCACTGGACGAGGGGAGAGAGGATGTTCTGCTTTGGTCCGTGTGCCATTACACCAGGTCCCTTGTCCCCGGACAGCGGTGTATAATTCATCTACCGCCGGATTATAGATGGCACTCACTACAGGGTTTCCCTGTTCCACCAGAGCTACTGATACAGCAAATTCAGGAATACGGGTCACAAACTCTTTGGTTCCATCAATAGGATCTACTATCCAGACCCGGTCTTTGGTCAAACGGGTCGGATCATCACGTGTCTCCTCAGAAAGCCACCCGTAAGCAGGAAAATGTCCTGATAATATCTCCCGGAGAATACGGTTTGCCTCGAGGTCTGCAGTCGTAACCGGATCCAGATTTGCCTTCTGGGCCGTCTCAAAGCCTGCTTGAGCCATCCTCCACACGGTCTGTCCAGCTTCGCGAATCGCGCTCTGCACAATAGCCCTTTCCTCACTCCAATCCATTGTTCCCCCAATTCTTTGATGTACTATTTGATGTACTAGGAGATAGCACTTAATACCTTCATAGCGATCAAAATTCACGCGAGTTTTTTCTATGAATTCCTCTGATGACACATCAGTGTTACTCTGAGTGGGCTGCGTATAGTTGATCGGTTTTAGCGGCCATGATGAAGTCATTGCGGTGCAGTCCCTTAATTTTGTGGGTCCACCAGGTTACAGTTACTTTGCCCCATTCGGTCAGGAGAGCTGGATGATGCCCCTCACTTTCGGCCAGAGCTCCTACTTTATTGGTAAAATCGAGTGCCTGAGCGAAATTTTTAAAGGTATATTGCCGTTCCAGCCGTTGCATATGGTCACGTTCCACAATCTGCCATTCTGGCACTTGCGGATGAAAAAGCGCTACCTCTTCCTCGGTAACGGTTGGTTCACCACGGCGGCATGCGGTACAGCGCATTTGCGTCAAGGTTTTCATGGATACTTCCTCCCTCTACACACTCTATCGAAAAAGCCTTTCATGGGCTTCATATGCCTTTTATAGATATCTCACAGCAAGAAAACGGTGGACTATACTCATAACCACTTTTTCTTCCTGAAATAGAACACCATAAAGAGCGCAATACCGATCATCACAAGCCAGACCATCGGATATCCCCACTTTGTCTGTAATTCAGGCATATAGGCGAAATTCATTCCATACACTCCAACAATAAAGGTCAGCGGGATAAATATCGTTGCGATGATAGTCAAGACCTTCATGACTTCATTCATCCGATTGCTCACACTGGAGAGATAGATATCGAGCATACCCGCAATCATATCACGGTAGGTTTCCACAGTATCGATAACCTGAATGACATGATCGTAAACATCACGTAAATAGACCAGCGTGGTGGCTTGAATAAGAGGAAACTCTCCACGGTGGAGAGCACTTATCACTTCGCGCAATGGCCAGATCGATCTTCGTAAGAACAGGAGCCCTCTTTTCAAATCGTGAATGTCTTGTAGAGTTCCGGCTGAAGGCTCATTAATCAGTTCTTCTTCTAACAACTCGATCCTTTCCCCTAAGACCTCTAAGATCACAAAATAATTATCCACAATAGAATCTATTAAGGCATAAGCGAGATAATCCGGTCCCAATTTCCGCACACGTCCTTTTCCACTCCGGAGTCGATCACGGACTGAATTAAAGACATCGCGTTTTGCTTCCTGAAAAGATAAGACAAAATTAGAGCCTAGAATGAGACTGATTTGCTCCGCTACGATTTCGCAATCCTCTTCTTTCCCCTCACAATAGAACATTTTAAGCACAACGAAAATATAGGTGCCAAAATCCTCTACTTTAGGGCGTTGCTCTGTATTTAAGATATCCTCCAGCACCAGAGGATGTACTTCAAAATGCGTTCCCAGGGTTTCAATAAGCTCTACCTGGTGGATACCGTCAATATTGATCCAGGTCGTCGTCGGCTTATCCTTAAAAGGGAAACACTCATTAATCGTCTTGATTTCTCGTTCTTCGAAATGTCTTTCATCGTAATCAATGAGGGTTATCCTTGGCTGCTCGGTTTTTTTCTCTCCGATATGAATAAGGGTTCCGGGAGGAAGTCCCGCTTTAGCCGATCTCTTTTTTACAATTTTGAACAGTTCCATAATCCCCAAGATCCTTATCCATTACCTGACGAACCCCTGGACTTCTTGTTGATGTCAGGAATGTATCCATATTAAGTAGCTATGACTAAATTTCTTGCACTCTTCACCGCCATAAAAATGTAGGGTAGGCTATGCCTACCAAGAATACCCCTGGCTGTGTTGGTGGGCGGAGTCCACCCTACCTCTGGCTTTTGTGAAAAATGCTTAGTGATACTTACTTAAGTTTCCTTTCTAGCATCATACAATTTCTCTGTCAAGCCAATCCTTTTCCAAATGATATAATGAGAAAAAATGACGTGAGGATACCAGAGATTCTTTAGGCTAAAACTCACCACTCACCACTTCACATTTTACACTGGAAAAAAGAACTTGAGGATACCTGAAATTCTTTATCCAGAAGTTCAACTTGCACTAGGGATCGTTTTGTGGCTACAATGCAACAGGATTGTGAGAGGAGAGCTGGTATCTCATAACCAGGGCAACCATGGAACTTCTAGGAAGTAAACCCTTCCCTGGTATAACGGATCCTGTATTGCGAAACCTCTTTCGGGTAGTTTCGAGCAATGTGCAAAAGAGGCTTTGCTTCTAAACATAAGGAGGAATAGCTAGGATGAAACTGGTCATACATCCCCCCATTCCAGACCAACTGCTCAGTCAAGCCCAGGTTATATCTCCCTCTTTGGAGATCATCAACGCTCAGTCCTCAGAAGAAGCGCAGAGGGCTATTGAAGATGCTGAAGCATTTTACGGTTGGATAACACCAGAGCTATTTGCCAGAGCCAAACGGCTCCAATGGATTCAAGCTCCGGTAGCCGGAGTCGAGAAATATATCTTTCCGGCTTTGCGCGATAGCGGGGTGACTCTGACCAATATGCGAGGCATTTTTTCTGACCACATTGCGGATCATGTCTTTGCTTATATTCTCTGCTTTGCCCGAGCCTTTCACAAATATTTTCGAAAGCAGTTACAAGCCCGGTGGGAGCCGAATGAACCAGTGATCCATCTCTCCGATACCACACTCGGTATCCTGGGGCTCGGTGGAATCGGTCGAGCCGTGGCACAGCGGGGTTTGGCGCACGAAATGCGGGTGGTCGCTGTGGATACGGTCCCTCGTCCCATGCCCGGAGTCACTGTATGGGGAATGGACCGGTTACCTGATCTGCTCGAGGAGGCAGACTTTGTGGTTTCTTGTGTGCCACATACTCCGGAAACCGAAAAGATGATTGCCGCCCCCCAGTTACACCGCATGAAACGTACCGCCTACCTCATCAATATTAGTCGAGGAGTGGTAGTAGATTTGCAAGCGTTGACCGAAGCGTTACAGACAGGCATCATTGCTGGAGCCGGACTCGATGTATTTGAAATCGAGCCCCTCCCTGCTGACCATCCCCTCTGGGCAATGGAAAACGTGATCCTGACTCCACATACGGCCGGGCAATCACCCCACTACGAAGAACGACGGGCTAAAGTCTTCCTGGAGAACTTGAAACGGTTTGTGCAGGGGCAGCCTTTCATCAATGTTGTGGAGAAAACTCGGTGGTTTGCTGTCAGCGGGGAGATGCCAGATACAAGGTAATGCTAACAGGATTTTAGCATGACCAGAGAGGAATACTTTTCTCTAGAAGTGAGGAGCGGAGAGGACCATGAACGATTTTGCAAACCTCGCGATATGGCAGGAAACAGATCTCTTTGGACAATTATCCTGGTATCGCCAGGTAGCCACGAATCAAAAACCAGCCAAATTTCGTATTGCTCAGCATATCCCAGTAGAAGTTTCCTTAGAAGACGCTTCAGAAAGGACTCTGTGGGAAATATTGGAAGCCAAAACCCATTCCTTTCTGGATCTTTGGGATCGCATCCGACACGGTCTCTGTGATTTACCTTCGGCTATCCCCCACCCGAATCTGGTCGATCTCTGTCGAGAGTTGAGTCAGCGGATGTTGAGACATTGCAACTTTTGTCGATGGCACTGTCAGGTAGACCGTAGTCAAGGGAGCAAAGTGGGTACCTGCAAGCTGACAACGGCCTCTCGAGTATCCACCTATTTTCATCACCAGGGAGAAGAGCTGGTGTATCGGGGACGGCAGGGGTCAGGAACTATCTTTTTTACCTCCTGCAATATGCGCTGTGCATTCTGTCAGAATGGGGACATCAGTACGGATAAGGATAACGGAACCATCGTATCCCCGCGAACCTTAGCGACCATGGCCTGGCTCCTTCGTATGGAAAGATGCCATAATATCAATTGGGTCGGAGGTGAGGTGACTATTCATTTGCACACCATTGTCGAAGCCATCTCCTTGTTCACCGATCTGCATCCTACTGATCAAGATCTCCGTGCCGCATGCCTGGTGAAAAATGATTATAACCGGTATCGCCTCGATCCTGAGCAGGCAAACTATCAGGGGCTTTTCAATGCCCCCATGCTTTGGAATAGCAATTTCTTTATGTCTCTCCCTACTATGAAGATCCTGCGCATATTGATCGATGTCTGGCTTCCAGACCTCAAGTTTGGGCCAGGCGATTGTGCAAGGCGACTCTCTAGAACTCCCTGGTATTGGCAAACTGTAACGGACAATATGCGTATGATCTATGACTGGGGAGAGGACTTCACCATCCGTCATCTGGTGATGCCAAATCACGTTACCTGTTGCACCTATCCGGTATTGGAATGGATTGCCGACACCCTGCCGGAGATTCCGGTCAATATTATGGATCAATATCATCCGGATAATCTCTGCGATCCCCGGGGGACAAAATATAATCCGAAATATGCGGAGCTCTCACGGAGACCAACCACCAAGGAAATCCTCCAGGCGTTTCAGTATGCCAAAGAGTTAGGGCTTCGTTTTACTTCCCTCAGCTATGAGCATAACACCACCGGTCTCTGGGTATAAAGGAGTAGAGATGCCCGCGCTCTCTTATCGTATAGCCAAGGCTGTATTTACTCAATTTCCTGGGTATATCCGCGGCGTTGTGGTGGCCTCTGAGGTGACGAATGATGCTTCGCCAGGTGACCTCGTGAAGTTGTTACGGGCAGCAGAAGCCGCGGTGCGGCAGCATCTACCTCTGGACAATCTTGCCGAACACCCTCGCATCAAAGCATGGAGAGAAGCCTATCGGAGTTTTGGAGCCAAACCCAGCGAATTCCGTTCTTCTATTGAAGCAATGGTACGTCGTGTTCTGCGTCATCAAGAGTTACCGGTAATTAACACTCTGGTTGATATCGGTAATGTGCTTTCCTTGCGCTATCTGGTTCCGGCAGGTGGCCATGCTCTGGATGTCATATCCCACGATCTCTCCTTACGGCCAGCTACCGGGAAAGAGCAATTTGTCCCACTGGACACCGAAGTAGTGGAACACCCTCTTCCATCGGAGATAATCTTCGTCGAAGAACCTGACCTGGTCTTGACCCGGCGCTGGACCTGGCGTCAGGGGAAACATACCTTGATTGTCCCCCAAACACGAGCCATGGAGTTAAACATCGATGGATTACCTCCGGTAACGATGGCTGAGATAGAGATGATCTGCCAAGAAGCCTGTGAATTGATCCATCGATTCTGCGGAGGAGAGATACGCTATGAGCTTTTGACACAAGAGTATCCACAAATGTGGTTGACAGGATAATCTTCAATAGCTTCATTTTGCAAGATGCCGATGAATGAATTCTCGGCTCTATTTTCCCGATATACCCAGGGTTCAATCAAAGGGATGGCTAACGACCAAGCTGATTGACGGCAATGAATTGCAGCGGAATTGATGCCCAGTGGAGCGCTTGGTTAGTGAATATCTTTCCCTTCATGTGAGCATCTCTGGGCCTGTTCCTTCTGTTTCTGAATCACCCCAACAAACCCGGCTCCGAGTATCCTGCTCAGGGGTGGAAACATCCCGATGCCAAGGAGGGCGATAGTACTCGGTAAGAATCATCCTGGTAGAGTTTTCGATTACAAGTCTCCATATATCCGGCGGTCGGAGTAAAGACCGCCCAACATCAGGGTATCGGAATGCTTGAGAATGGGTCTCAACTTTCCTGAACAAATTGAACGGAGCTAAGAATTAAGTCGATCACGTTTATAAAGATAAGAGTCAGAATCAAGACTCGAACACACTGCTGCAGTATCGCCCGGTTTGGCTGCCCCGACGATCTCCCAAGTGCGCCTGCGGAGATTTATATGATGGCACTGCTGCCTCGTTGGGCGCTCATTAGTAGATCGATGGCACGTCCAACGTATATGGGAGCTTCTGTCTTCAGAATGAGTGGCCGCCCCGAGGCGACCTTGGATATCTCGATGACGCCTTCATCAATATCAACATCCAGATCGCGGATGTCAGAGAATCGGATGCTGGTTGTGCCGTTGCCAACGACAAAAACGCGCTTGTTGGTGAGGACCATTGTTCCTTCACGTCTGACAGTGTATTCGTATCCTGACGGAGAGTCCTTTGATTTGCGCTTAGATAGAACCTATGCTGGGCATTGATAGAAGGCGGTTTCACTCTTCTGTATCGGGACGACCAGTTGGTCGGTGGGGATCGGGGCGAAGGGTAGACGGAGAGCCTGAGTGTCGATGATTTCCTGGACAATGTCAAGTTCACGCTGCACCTCTGCGGGTGGAATCGCCAGTCCAGCTACGAGATTGCTCAATTTGCTAAGTTCATCTTCTGTAATCTCACGATCCTCAATTGCTTCAATATAGGCAGCCGCGAATATCTCCTTCTTCGTCTGAAGTCGAGCCATCGGACTGAGCCTGAGCGTCTGCTCGGCGGCGGCAATAACTGCTGCTTCATCCTTTGTGATGAAACTGTCATCAAGAATCTTGTCGAGAACGGCTTGATACACATCCGTTTCGATTTCCTCAATCTTCCTCTTGACGACGTCGCTCTTGGGCAAGCTTTGTTGCTGCTGTTTGAGGGCAGACAACACCGCAAACGAAGGAGACGACTGGGAAGTGACGAAGGCAGAATCAAGAGCCTTCTTGTATGCTGTTATGCGTTTCTTACGATCCATCAGGATTGACCAGTGAACAGCTACAATCCCGATGCCCGTAGCAATGCCCGCTATCAAGACCACTGGATTATCGAGCAGCCAATTGAAGAGCCATATACTCAGTCCAATCGCAACGACAACCAGGAGTAGCGTCGCGCAGCCCTCGCCCTCTACCCTGGAGCGGGTTCTCGACCTCCCTGAAGATAGATGTTTGCGGTAGTAGAGTCCGTACCGTCCAGCATGGATGTAGGGTCCACGAGGGCCGATGCCGAGACGTGCACCTTTCACACCGGCAGATATGCCGAGGCCGCTCTTAGACAAATTGAAGCGAATCGGTCCGGCCCGGAAGCTCTTTCTCAGGTAGAGACCCATTTCTCTTTATTCTTCTCGCTCATGACCAGGCTTAGGAATGCGCTGGTTAGGTGGTAACTTGCCTCATGTCTGTTTCTGCCTCTGTAGCCATCATTCCGACGAAGATAGACTTTCTGTAGATTTTTGGCCAAGCAACAACCCTTCAATACCAATATTCTCAGTCAGTGGATACCATATCCTGCAGCACTTATCTGAAAATTGGCGCGTTCTGTTGAAGTTCCATGTGCCAGGCGCGGATACCAGCCAATAACCACAGCAATGATGCGATCGTCTTCTAGATCCACGAAAATTCGCTAAATAGTATCTAAGAGAGGAAGACGTGTCCACATAGCAGATCTCCTTGCTGAATTCCTGTAAAGTTTTCCAGTTCAGATAGGCATAATGGTTGTGTGAAATCACCATCAAAGAGAAACCAGGTAAATCCTGCAATCCTAAGACAGGAGGAGAAGCCCTTTGCTGAAAAAAAGTGCCACGAGAGGAATGTCACGACATCCACAACGCGTTTTCGAAGCAGGAGGGAGAGTGCAGAATAGAAAGGTTTAGAAGTAATGGACATTACTAACTATCCAAGTAGCAGTAGAGATTTTCAAGATAAGGATCTCTGTAGAAACGATTGATTGAGAGGGCGTCCCCAGGGGGATTTGAACCCCCGTTGCCGCCGTGAAAGGGCGGTGTCCTGGACCGGGCTAGACGATGGGGACAACCCGAAGATAGAAACGGCAAGGCTCATGAGCCGTGCTGGACTCGAACCAGCGACCCTCTGCTTAAAAGGCAGATGCTCTACCACCTGAGCTAACGGCCCGCATCACCTTATCCGGCTTATTGCGACCGTCAAATCCTACCAAAACTCCTCTCGGTTGTCAAGGGCAAAAGCAGGCAAAAAGAAAGCTCTTCTTAAAATCCAAGTCAGATCAACTCTTTTCGACTTTTGAGAGGTAAAGACTCAATAAATAGCTCCGCAGAAAAGAAAATAAAGAGATACAACTTGATTTTTGCTTGTGCAATGCCGAAAAGTATGGTAGATTATGTAGTTACGCTGTTTATAACTCCTTGATTTTGCTGACCCCTGAAAATGCTAAGCTTTATACCAGAGTACGGGAGGATAGGCTGTTTTTTCTGAAGAGAACAGAATATTTGCATGAGCTATACAAACCTGGGGTAACGTATTCTGGGTTCCTAAAGATCTGTCGTATAAGCTTCTGAAAGGTATTTGGATAGAACAGTCGGACCAAAAAGTTCAAAATTTGGGATAGGACCTTACAGATTTACCATGTATACTGGATGGTTTTGTGATACTGCCTAGGAGATGAACTCAGCTAAGAGGGAAGGAGAGGACATGCAAGAAGGGAAAAAAATTTGGATGGATGGCGTCCTCGTGGACTGGAGTGACGCTAAAGTGCATGTGTTGACACATACCCTGCACTATGGATTGGGCATCTTTGAGGGGATTCGATGCTATAAAACGGCTGGAGGTCCGGCTATCTTTCGCTTACGGGAACATATCGACCGCTTATACAATGGGGTCAAAATCATCGGTTTCCAGATTCCGTATTCTAAAGAAGAGCTGACAGAGGCCATTAAAGAGACTATCAAAGCGAATGAGTTTCAAGAGTGTTATATTCGCCCTCTGGTTTATTTTGGGTATGGACAGATGGGGCTGAATCCTCTCGGGTTACCCATTCAGGTTGCTATTGCTGCCTGGCCCTGGGGAGCTTATCTCGGTGAGGAAGGGCTACAAAAAGGGATCCGGGTCAAAGTGTCTTCTTTTACCCGTCACCATGTAAATGTGAGCATGACCAAGGCAAAGGTCATCGGAAATTATGCTAACTCACAATTGGCCAAAGTTGAGGCGGTGAGGGATGGATATGACGAGGCTTTAATGCTTGATCCGAGTGGATATATCGCCGAGGGAAGTGGAGAAAATCTTTTCCTGGTCCGTTATGGCATTCTGCATACTCCACCTCTTACCTCGATTCTGGAAGGAATTACCCGCGCTTCCGTCCTAGAGATTGCCAAAACAGAAGGTATTCCGGTAAAAGAAGCTCTCGTGTCACGTGATGAGCTCTACATTGCTGATGAAGTCTTTTTTACCGGAACAGCGGCGGAGATTACTCCAGTGCGTGAAATTGATAGACGAACTATTGGAAGCGGATCACCTGGTCCGATTACGCGTACCTTGCAGCGCATCTTCTTTGATATTGTGCAGGGAAAAAACGATACATATAAAGAATGGTTAGCTTATATTTAAGAGGTGCTCAGGGCTTCACTAAAAATTGAGGTGTAGGGCAACAGGAGGCCCTGAGCGCTTAAGAAGCAAGAGGGAGTGACAAGATTTCCAATGCCTATCTATGAATATTGTTGTGACGATTGTGACTATAAATTTGAAGTCATGCAGAAGATCACTGAAGCACCCCTTGTAGAATGCCCTAAATGCCAGGGCAAGATTCGCAGACTGATTTCACCTGCAGCCTTTGTTTTGAAGGGGTCTGGCTGGTATGTCACTGATTACCCTTCTGCGGATCGTAAGAAGGCGGTAGAAAAAGAGAAGGAAACCAGTAAATCCTCCTCTAATGCCTCTTCTGACTCTGGCACAAAAACCGCACCTTCCACCACCGAGTCTTCTAAAAAAGACTGAGGACACCCCTCAAGAGCTGGAGAGAGCGTCATACTGAACGAAAGAAAGTCGTCAGTCTCTTCACACTGGATAGAGGAGACTGTGCGTCGTTCAGTATGACCTACGGGAGAGTAGTCTGCCCCTATTCCACCCTATAATTCTGTAAAAGAAAAGAATAATCTTGATAGCGGGTAACACACGGGTTTCCCGGAGCAAAGAGATAAACAGGTGAATGCTCGCCACGGGGCAAGGCAAGGATGGTTGATGATACGGTTCCATAAGCCCCATTGTGTACACAAATATTTTCAGCGAGGGGAGGTCCTCCTTCATGATTGCGGCATATCCCCTGCAACTGTCCAAGAATTGTAGGGAGTGAGGAGTGCCAGGAAACCTGCTTGGCCAGGCGATAGGCATTTCCCAGACGGGGAAAGGACTGATCATTCAAATCCTTACTGGCGAGGACATACAACCCTTTCTCCAGTCTCTTCGTTTCCGCTGTTCCATCATAATGAGTGACAAACGCTTCCTGGAAATCAGCGTAGAAGAGATTAAAGGGATTGTATTCATCTGGCTTGAGGGTTTGCATTATATCATGGACTGCGCGGGCGCTCGACACAGAGAGGGCGTCCAGACAGAGTAAACCTCGTGAACGCCGCGCGGGATCGAGGGGTTTGGTTGAACGCCGATTAGTAATACCAACCAGCAAACCACTGGTATTAATTCCCAACCAGGTGCCCCCTCCGACCAGGTCTCGACCAGCATAGATTTCGACCTCTCCTGCCCTGATACAGTGTGGCGGCAGTGACTCTCTGTTCCGTTGCTCATCTCTGTTAGCCGCAACAATAAAGGGATACTCAGGATGAAGATGATAATAGACGATTAATGTACACATATCATAATTCCCTAGAGGTTTTACCTTTCGTTCAGGAGAATAGAAAAAAGAATGGACTATCAGATAAGTGGCTATGATACTTAGCGTATTTCTGCGTAAAAAGCAAATAGAGCTTTCCACATTTTATGATGGATTATGACGAAAAAGCTATTGACCAGACTTCTTCCACATTTTATTATATAAAAGAAAGCCCAAAGTGTAGACTGGATGCTGGCTCGTGAAACGACAGCGTATAAGTGAAGGTTTGTGCTGTCTAACGGCTCCGACACGGATTTCCTCGATGCAGACAGCTACACACAAGTACTCCCCGATACCGCCAAGGAACAATACTGAACATCCCGAAGCATAGTGGAGGGGAGTCCGGTCGTCATCCCGGAGCCCAGCGAAGGGGAGTCCGGTCGTCATCCCGGAGCCCAGCGAAGGGAAGTCCGGTCGTCATCCTGCCTGATTCCAGAAGACAGAGGTTTCGAGTGAAGCACTATACCTTTTTTCTCCCCTATCTGCGGAAATATATGCCTGAACTGTTCATTGGTCTCCTTGCAACTTTGGCCGCTACTGCAGTGGAAAAACTCATTCCCTGGTATACCCGCTATGCGATTGATGTCATTGTCAAGGAAGGGAGCACTGCACAACTGGTTTGGTATGTGAAACTCATTATAGGTTTTACCCTGTGTGCTGGTGCTCTCATGTTTGCTTCTATACAGTGGGCGCGAGGTGCAGCTTACAAAATCGATTTTGATCTGCGTAACCGGCTCTTTCAACATATCCAAACCCTCTCCCCTTCTTATTTTCAGCGGATGAGTATTGGCGATGTGATGGCGAGGGCGACGCAAGATATCAACGCCCTGCGTATCGTGGCTTCATATGGTTTACGCCATTTTGTGCGAGGAGTGAGTAGCCTCCTCTTTGCCCTGGGCTTTCTGCTCGCATTGGATGTAAAACTGGCTCTGGTTGCCTTGCTCCCTATCTTACCGATTACCTTTGTTACCTTCTATTGTACCCGACTGATGCACGATCGGTCAGAGAAGGTACAACAGAACTTTGCCCAACTAAATACCTTTGTCCAGGAGAATCTCCAGGGTATCCGGGTTATTAAAGCCCATGCCCAAGAGGAAAAGCAGATTGCCGAGTTTCGCCGATTAAATGATCAGTATCTGCAAGCCAATTTGAGTCGCGTAAAGATCGAGGGAGGGATGATGCAGACCTTGACCCTTCTCTCTGGTTTAGGAGCTCTGCTGATTTTGTGGTATGGCGGCTCACAGGTGCTCGCTGGTCAGATAACCGTAGGGACATTTGTAGCTTTTCATCAATACCTGGGCCAGTTGATCATGCCGCTGCGAGGCTTGGGCTCTACCATCAATTATCTGGTCAATGGTGCGGTCTCTGCACAACGGGTGGGTGAAATTTTGCGAGAGGTTCCTTTAATTGCGGATAATGAAGAGACGGATCCGACTATCACTGTCCTTGACGGAGAGATAGAGTTTCGGAATCTTACTTTTACCTATCCGGGTGGAGTCGAACCGGTGTTAAAAAATATCTCTTTACATATACCCAAAGGTACAACACTAGCCATAGTGGGCCAAACCGGAGCGGGTAAAACAACCCTCCTGCATCTCCTCTTGCGCCTTTACCCGGTAGAAAAAGGCCAGCTCTTTCTGGATGGAGAGGAAATTCATCGGATTCCTCTGACTACGATACGTGGCAGTATAGGCTATGCTCCCCAGGATAGCTTTCTCTTCTCGGATACGATCAGGAATAATATTGCCTATGGCAAGCCTGCTCTGGAAGAACCTTCTATCCGCTTTGCGGCGGAAGCAGCCCAGATGCTGGAAACCATCGAACATTTTCCCCAGCAATTCGCTACCCGGATCGGCGAGCGCGGTATCACGCTCTCTGGCGGACAAAAACAACGTACCTCCCTGGCCCGCTCTCTTGCCCTCTCTTCACCTATTCTCCTTCTCGACGATACCCTGGCCAGTGTAGATACGAAGACCGAAAATGACATCTTGAAATATCTGCGTGAAGTACGCAAAGGTCGAACGACTATCCTGGTTTCGCATCGCCTCTCTACGATCAAAGATGCTGATCATATCGTGGTTCTGCAGGGGGGACAGATTGTGGAAGAGGGGACCCATGAAACGCTCTTAGCGGCCAGGGGTGTCTATTATCAGCTCGATCTGATGCAGAGACTCCAGCAAGACTAGAGAGGTGTAAAATATAGCATCATGATGCATACCACCACCGTTTCATCGACGCAGCGTACTCCCCCTCAGTCTTCTTCGGGTCCGGGACGAGAGGATCGAAGAAAAATCTATGATTGGAGACTGCTAAGCAGGATCTTTGCCTACATTCTTCCCCATAAAAAATATCTTGCGTTGGCCCTGGTCACGCTATTCGCCGGTACCTTCTTTCAACTGACCAGGCCTTACTTACTGAAAAAAGCTGTCGATATGTATGTACAAAATCACTCAACGGCTTTGCCTACTCTATATACGATTGTGCTGCTCTTTTTCTTCGCTTTATTGGGTGATTTCGGGGCTGGCTATGTACAACTCCTCAGTATGACCCGCATGGGCCAACAGGTCATGCATGATTTGCGTATGAACATCTTCGAGCATTTGCAAAGGATGGCACTGCAGTACTTTGATCATCATCCGGTAGGACGACTCATGACTCGAGTCATCAACGATGTTGAGGTGCTTCAAGAGCTATTGTCTTCCGGTGTGGTGGAAATGATCGGGGATCTAGTGACTCTCTTTTTTGCCCTGATCATCATGTTGTACCTCGACTGGCAGTTGACGGTCGTTCTGCTCCTTCTGACCCCGGTCCTGATTGGGATGGCACTCCTTTTTCGCCCCAAGATGCGCACACTCTATCGCCTGATTCGCGAAAAGTTATCTGCCCTCAATGCGTATATGCAGGAAAATCTCAATGGCCTGGCCATTGTCCAAACCTTCCGCCGTGAAAAACTTAACTCACACCATTTTCAGCAAATTAACCAGGAGCATCTACACGCGAATCTGCAGGCTACCCTTTTAGAAGCAATCTTTTTCCCCTTGATCCAGGTCGTGAATTCCCTGGCTATTGCCCTCCTCCTCTGGTATGGGGGCGGACGAGTCATCAGGGGAACCGCTGATCTTGGGACACTCGTCGCCTTTGTCTATTACTTTCAGTTGTTTGCCAGACCACTGCTCACTTTTGGAACCCATTATAACATTTTACAACGTGCTATGGCTTCTGCAGAGCGGATTTTTACCCTGCTTGATACCACCGTTCGGATACGAAACCCTCGCTATCCCATTGCGGTAAACAGATTGAAAGGCGCGATCTCCTTCCAGCATGTCTGGTGTGCCTATCAACCGCAAGAGTGGATTCTGCGCGATGTCTCTTTTCAGGTAGAACCGGGGGAAAAAGTAGCCCTGGTGGGGGCAACCGGAGCAGGCAAGACTTCGGTAATTCGACTCCTGAGTAGACTCTACGAATTTCAACGGGGGAGAATTACTCTCGATGGTATCGACATCCGCAAGATTGACCGAAGGGTGTTACAGAGAAATATTGGGGTGGTGTTGCAAGACTTTCATCTCTTCTCAGATACCGTAACCGAAAATATCCGATTGTGGAATCAGGATATTCCTCTGGAGCGTGTAAGGGAGGTGTGTAAATATGTCCATGCGGATGCTTTTATTCAACATCTTCCCTTTGGGTATCACACCCGAATGCATGAAAAAGGGAGCACCCTTTCCTTTGGTCAACGGCAACTCCTTTCCTTTGCCCGTGTCCTCGCTTTTGACCCTCAAATTCTTGTCCTGGATGAAGCCACCTCCCACGTGGATACCGAGACGGAGCTGCTGATTCAGGATGCACTGCAGAAATTATTAGAGGGAAGAACCGCTCTCATCATTGCTCATAGATTGCTGACCATTCATCATGTGGATCGTATCCTGGTGTTTCATAAAGGCCAAATAATCGAATCGGGAACACACGACACCCTGCTGCGGGCGGGTGGTATGTATCATCATCTGTATCAATTGCAGTTTCAAGACTAACCTGGAGAGAAAAAACTCGAAACATCTCCACAGAGGGGTGTTCTCGAGAAACAGGTTTTCTGAAAATGAGGGGAGCGATTGAAATAGAGGGTAATTTTTTAGAAGCGGGGCAAGGGGCGCCTTATGTTAAAACACTACGAACTTTCCCATAATGAGAAGATACGTCGAGGATTTTACACCATTATCCGTGATGTACTCGAAAAGACGCTGATCGAATACACGCTGGTGGATTCCTATCATAGTTTTTGTCGAGAATTACAGGAATACCCTTTTGTGGAGCGACGGGAATTAAAACCAGGAGCCATCACGCGGAAGCAAGAGTATGTCTGCCAAAATCGGTGTTTAGTGTTATTCTATGAGGGATCGCTTGATTCAACCACCCAAAAATACTTTCGCTTTCGCGAACGTAACCGGGTGTCCATCACCAATTTGAAAGAATATTTCGTCGATATGGACCTGCCGGAAGATCTGGAGACGGGAATGAAATATGTAGAAAATCGCGATTTTACAAAACTCCTCCGCTTGCTGCTCCCTTTAGATTATGCCTTGCTAATTCAGCATGATCCTCTTGCAAAAAAACGGATTCGTTACCTCCTCTCGCACTTCCATGTTAAAGTCGATGGTTTGCTCGATCAGATGGCCGAGAGCATGGGAAAACGGCTCCGGTACATCAGCAGGGACCTGTACGAAAAGGGAGAAGACTTTGCAGAGGCCCTGGAAAGAAAATTTTTTGAATACTATAGTTTCCACCATGACGTTGGAGGACGGCGAAGCGCGGCCATCGTTGCTGCCGAATTGTTCAGTGGTCTCAACTTCCTCTGGACCGTCTACGTAGGGAGTGCCGAGGCCCGGAGTCTCACCCGCATTTCCGAAAAGGGGGTTGCTAAACTAGTGCTGCTCGAACTCACCGAAGAAGAAATTGAGGGGATTATCAAGAAAGAGAAGCTGGATAAGGAAGATTTTATTCACAGCTATTTGATCGCTAAAACTCCCCAGGGTGGGGTAGGAATTTTTTATGTCTTTTACCAGCACACAGACCCAGCTCTTCCGCCCAAAGAAGGTTCTCTACGCGACACTCTCAATATCAAAGAGCGGTGGATCTCCATCTCGGATCAGTTTCTTATCCCGGTACCGGCGGTGAATGATAAACGACCGATATCCTACCCGACTATCTATAAGGATACCTTACCTGACCTGTAAAACCATGTCTTAAGAAACCGTTGGTCAATTGGATAAAGTTCAACCCAGGAGGAACATGGAAAGGGATAGACTAAAAAACTCAGCTCGTCGGGGGCCGGTCTGGCCGATAAGTATTGCTCCGATGATGGATTGTACCGATCGGCATTAGTCGGTATTTCATGCGACAGATTACCAGGCATACCTTGCTCTATACCGAAATGATTACCACCAGATCCCTCCTCTATGGGGATCGGAAAAACCTCCTGGATTTCTCCGCACGGGAACATCTACTGGCTATTCAGTTGGGAGGAGGAGATCCTTACGAACTCGCCGAATGTGCACGAATGGCTGCAGATTGGGGCTATGATGAAGTCAATCTCAACGTGGGGTGTCCGAGTGATCGCGCCCAGGAGAGTAACAGCGGCGTATGGCTGATGACCCAGCCCGCTCTCGTGGCTCGCTGCGTAGAAGCGATGCGCAGGGCGGTAGATCTACCGGTTACGGTCAAACACCGTATCGGAGTGGATACGAGGGATCGATATGAAGATCTGGTGCATTTTGTACAGATTGTGGCAGGGGCTGGATGCGATCGGTTTATCGTGCATGCGCGCAAAGCCCTGCAGGGGTTCAACACTCGACAGAACCGTACCCTTCCTCCTTTGCGCTATGCAGAGGTATATCGTTTACGCACAGAATGTCCCACCCTGATTGTAGAAATCAATGGAGGGATAAAGACCTTAAACCAAGCGGTTTACCATCTAACCTATGTCGATGGTGTGATGATCGGCCGTGCAGCCTATGATAATCCTTTTCTTTTTGCCAGTGTTGATTCTCTGTTTTTCGGAGACCCATCTCCTCCGCCTACACGTCGGACCGTAGTCGAAGCGATGATTCTCTATATCGACCAGTGGAAGGAAAAAGGCCTTCCTCCCACTGCTATTGTTCGCCACCTGCTCGGCCTCTTTACCGGTCAACGGGGGACAAAGGCCTGGAAACGGTACCTCAGTGAGAATATCCAGCGGGTGAGAACAGACCCTGCTGCCCTCCTCGATGCTCTCAATTACGTCCCGGAGGAGGTTCTGGATGAAATTCCGTCTGTTCCTTTACTCACCCCCTTTCTTTCTCGTAGCGTTTCATAACACGGGCCTGGCGGCTTCTCCAAAAACTTGAGGCGGTGCGCTCTCTAACATCAGGACAGTCCTTTTGCTTGTTCCTCAGGCCAATCTGGAGAGCGCTACCCACCTCCTCTCTTTTCTCCTCGGACATTTTCAAAGGCACCAGACAGTCCTGCTAGGGGAGATGCAACACCAGGGCACATCGTAAACAGCCCTGAAAGTCTACCGCATCTTAACTTCAGATAACCCTACACTCAGGATTACTCTTCATTTTTGGAGTAGCGATTGTACAGATAGCCCAGACTAGCCAAAAAGAGCACAAACAATATGATCACAATAGCCGATAGTAATCTATCCATATCTCATCTCGGAGCCCGTGGTCTTCTCTCGGGTTACCTGACTCCAGAATTTCACCCCCTTTCTATACACCGAATTGGTAAGTCTTGTTTTACGATTCACTGGTCACTTTTTTGGACCAGAACACCTGGCCAGGGCCGGTTAACCCTGTTTTGTCTTGTTCGGTTGATCGGTGGTTTTGTTTTGTGCTTTTTCCCGTTTTTCTTCGCGACGCATACGGAAGTGTTGATACAAGATCATGGCAAAGACAAAAACTCCCACTCCCCCGTAAAACATGAAAAAATCCATGATTTGTTCTCCCCTTCATCAATGCCCTACAGCCAGGAACCGTTGAGCTTTGAGGTCTTCCAATAAAGCCACATATTTCTGGCGATCCAAAGGCAAACTCACTTCTTCTCGAGTATAACTGGAATAAATCATTGCATTGGCCAGCTCCAGAGACATACGGCCTGCCACTCCATCCGCTACTAGAGGGACATGGTGGCAAATCGCCTCATGGAGATTCCGGTACACCGCCGTATGGTCTCCACTTCCCCTATCTATTTCTACTGGAACCTGCTGCAGAACCGGAGCACTGAATGGCTCATTACTCTGTGTTATAAATGTACGCAGATCCAGAGCAAACTGCTGGACGTTTAGTGTATCGCGACTAATCTGAAGGCATCCACCTGTACCGACAATTTCAAGACGTTCCGGCTGTCCTGCTTCAGCGGTACTCAGATGCAGAGCCCCCCATGCTCCTTCCGGCCATTGAAGCATGGCCTGCACCGTATCTTCAGTCTCGATCTGATGGAGCTGGGTCCGTGTCCAGGCCACTACCCGGCTAGGCATCCCGAGCAGATAACAGAGGAGATCGAGATAATGCGGAGCCTGATTCATTAAAACCCCACCCCCTTCGCCGTTCCAGGTCCCTCGCCAGGAGGACATCTTGTAGTAGCGAGCGGTGCGGGTTAAGGTGGCAGTCATAGTAACATATTGGATAGTACCAAGGAAACCTTGCTGAATCAAGCGATGGGCTGTACGTATCTCCGGACGATGCCGGTGTTGAAAATTGACTGCTAGCAACCGACCCGCCTGGGTCGCAGTCTCGATCATGGCATCGGCTTCTCCCACATGGATGGCCATCGGTTTTTCAACCAGCACATGGCAACCAGCCTGTAAGCAGTCCAGAGTGATGGGAGCATGCCAGGGGTGGGGAGTCATAATGACAGCCACATCAGGCTGAGTTTCTGCAAGCATTGCAGGATAGTCGGCGTAAAAAGGACACCCGAATTCTCTCGCCCGTTGCTCTCCTCTTTCCAGATCGATATCGGTAACCCCAAGCAAATCAACGGATGCTAATTGGAGCCCTGGACGGTGCATATTGAATACTAAAGCTCCTGCGCCAATAACAACATGCCGTAATCGCTGAGGCTTGATAAGATTGTCCCCCGTATTGACGGGCTGTCTTTCATCCACCATTTTGTCCTTTCCTGCTGGATACTGGCTCTTCCCTAGTGTATGTCCGGGAGAGAGCTTTGGTATTAGAAGTCGATTGAAAACCCTGGATATCCCAGGAGCGGAGGCCTTTCTTCCGTACGACTCCAATAGCTGCTCACTCCATCATCCTGTAGCGCAGTACTGATCAGACTAAACCACTGGCTTATATACAAACTTTAAAGTGTAACACGCGCTTTTGGAGCTGTAAAGAGTATTTGTATAATAAGAGAACAGCTCTTCTGAGGGTACTCTCAGAAGACTAGTGCTGGCCGCCTCTCATGCCAGGAGGTGTGCTGTTCATAAGCATAAGCCAGCCGTAAGATGGTTGCTTCGTCAAAGGCTTTTCCTACTATCTGGAGGCCAATCGGTAGATCAGCCTCTGTAAACCCACAGGGAATCGAGATGGCTGGTTGTCCGGTGAGATTCCAGGGTCGAGTATAGTGGGCGAGTATTTTGAGTACCTCACGTTCTACTCCATCAATCGAAACGGTCTTTTCACCGATTTTGGGCGCAACAATCGGAGTGGTTGGAGTAATGAGCGCATCGAGACGCTGCATGCTTTTTTGCACCTCTTGCCTCAACAAGTTTCGATATTGTTGGGCTCGCACGTACTCCACTCCCAATATCGTAGCGCCTGTCAGGAGGCGTTCACGCACATCTGGTTGATAGTCTTGCGCCTGCCTCTGGAGCAGTGGCTCATGGTAGGCATACGCTTCTACTGGTGAGATAATGGCACCAGCAGTAGGGGCCAGTTCGATATGGGGAATAGTCACCTCTTCTACGATAGCCCCAAGCCCTTCCAGGACCTGAATCGCTTGACGCACTCTCTGCTCCACTACCGGATCTATCCCTTCGAAGAAATAGTTCGTGGGCACACCAATGCGCAATCCTCGAATGCTTTGTCCGAGAGCTGCCCGATAGTCCGGCACTGGAAGCTGACTGGTAGTAGGGTCATGCGGATCGTATCCGGCCATAGCTTGCAGCATGATAGCGGCATCTTCTACGGTGCGTGTCATGGGGCCCGCATGATCGAGCGACCAGGACAGGGTGATCACCCCATAACGGCTCACTCGGCCATAAGTTTGTTTCAGTCCAACGATCCCACAGAGGGACGCAGGAATCCGCACCGATCCACCCGTATCTGTTCCCAGGGTTCCTAAAGCGAGCGAAGCGGCAATCGCAGCCCCTGACCCTCCACTCGAACCTCCCGGAACGTGATCAGTATGCCAGGGGTTTCGAACTGGCCCAAAATATGAGCTACTCGATGTCGCTCCCATGGCAAATTCGTGCATATTTAACTTTCCCAGGAGCACGGCACCAGCCTGTTGCAGGCGTTCGATTACTGTCGCATTGCTAGCCGAAATACGTTCAGCCCAGAGTTTCGATGCACAGGTCGTCTTTATCCCTTTAGTTTCAAAGATGTCTTTAACCGCAAAGGGGATACCATGCAAGGGGCCGTAGTAAGTCCCAGCCATCATGGCTTTTTCCGCATTTTCCGCGGCCAGGAGGGCCTGATCGGCTATCACAGTAATATAGGCATTTACCGATTTATTCAGATGAGCAATACGTTCTAAGAATGCCTTGGTAACTTCTACTGGTGAAACCTTTTTTTCCTGGAAAAGCGAGGCCAACTTTCCAATAGAAAGAGTAGTAAGGTCTATATTAGACATGCGCTTTACCCCTCTATCTGCTGAATACCTGCAATTTCTACTGCCTGAAAGTCCAAGTGTTTTAGCATAGCGATTCCCTGAAGCAGAGTACTCATCTGGCCAGTAAGATGGTTTAGATCCTCCTCACTGGCAGCAATATGATGGATCTCGGTAACGATATAGCGAAGAACGGCACGCAGATCCTCATTATACATAACTCCTTCCTCCCCTGATGAGCGATATACGAGAAACTTATAGCCAGAAAGCCCCGCAATGTTCAGGTTGAGACCTGGGCTTCATAGCGAGTATGCTCTCTGGTGATCCCAGAGCAAAGCATAGGGAAGTTCTTTCGTCATCCTGAACCAGCAGAATGACCAAAGAGAGATGCTGAATCGGTTCACTGTTTTCTATTTCACCATAGTCATTGCTGAGAAGTCAATGCCCATTTTCTCCTTGCTCTGGTCAGGAAAATTCCTTATGATGCAGAAGAAAGGTTTTCAGTATAATCTAGAGAGAAATTTTCCGTTTGTATCCTGTAGAGGAGCAAGATGGTGTCTCCTGACCAGCGACGCCCCATTTTCTACGGTTGGCTACTCTTGGCTGCGGCTTTTTTGATTATCGCAGTTGGTATGGGTATGGTCTTTTCTTTTAGTGTGTTTTTGATTCCCCTGCAGGTAGAATTTGGCTGGAGCCGTGGCGAGGTGGCTCTGACTAATTTACTCAACTGGTTAGCTTTTGGTGTTTCCTCTCTTCTCCTGGGAACGCTTTCCGATCGAATCGGCATAAAGAAAGTGGTCTTTGCGGGAGGAGTTATTCTCGGTATAGGCATGGTGTTAGCCAGTCGGGTATCCAATCTCTGGCAACTCTACCTGAGTTTTGGGTTTCTCGGCGGAATCGGGATGGGAGCTTTCTATGTGCCCTTAAACACTATGGCTGCTAACTGGTTCAAGAAGTATCGAGGATTGGCCATTGCCATTGTCTCCTCGGGTATTGGAGTCGGTATTCTGCTTATTGCCCCGCTCACACGCTATTGGATTCTCGTATATGATTGGCAGACGGCACTTCTTTGCCTGGCCGGACTGGCCTGGGGGATTGTTCTTCCGTTAAGTCTGCTGATTCGGAGTTCTCCGGCGGAGAGAGGGGAACAACCCTATGGAGCTTTTACAGCAGGAGTACCGCACTCCCATTCTGCAGAACCCTCACACGCTTCTCGCTCTGAGAATGGGGTCGAGACATTTCGGAGTCGTCCTTTCTGGCTTATTGCCTTTACTCACTTCTTTTGCTGTATTGCTCATTCCGGCCCCATCTTTCATATGGTGGCGTATGCCTCAGATTGTGGCCTTCCTCCGGTAACGGCGGCCAGTTTATTTGGCATCTCTGGATTGGCGAGCATCATAGGGCGTTTGGGTACTGGAGTGATTGCCGACTGTTTGGGAGCTAAACGTACGCTCGTGGCCGGACTCACTCTGCAGGCCTTTGCTATTTCGCTCTACCTCTTTGCTGAATCTTTCTGGTCTCTGTTCTTGTTAGCTCTCCTCTTTGGGCCTGCTTATGGGGGTGTCATGCCTCTGTATGCCTTACTCACACGACAATATTTTGGGGAGAAGGTGATGGGAACAATGTATGGGGGGATCTTTGCTCTCTCTGCGCTGGGGATGGGGATAGGATCGTACATGGGAGGGTATATCTTTGATCTAACCGGAGCGTATACTCTCCTCTATATCAAAAGCACCATACTGGGAAGTTTGGCAGTTTTATTAGCTATATCGCTTCGCTCACCGCGTCAGCAACTGACAAGCTGGCGTCTGGCGACCGGTCAGACAAACTGAATGTGTTAGTGCATATCCAAGAGAGCCCTCTGGTATTGACCCAGGTCGATGAGGGAGGAAGATCCTGGAAGCGCAGGCTTCTGGCCTGCAGCGGGTGAGACGCCTGCGCTCCCAGGGTACGTGCTTTCCCAAAGAGGTCTCCTGAAAATGCACTGGGAAGGAGAATCGGTTATGCTTTGTCGTTATGATCACCAGCATCTGATAGTGGATAATGTCGAAGAAACTGCTCAGTTCTATGAAAACCATTTTGGCGCCAAACGGACCGCTACCACAGAGGTCTGGGGAGTGCCAGTAGTTCGTCTGGATCTTCAAGGTACTCCCCTCATAGTCTCTGGTCCACTCCTGCCCGGAATTGGGGACCATTACGGGGTGATTGTGGAAGACATTGAACAGGCTATGCAAGAACTCAAAACCCAGGGGGTAGAGTTTTTGTGTGACCTCACGACCCTGGGCACGGTAAAGTTTGTCTTTATCAAAGATCCGGCTGGAAATGCTGTGGAGATTGTTCAACGTGGTTAGCGCTCTTCCCTTTAGGCAGATTTGCTCCCGGCATGAGCGGTTTTATAGTGGTAATCAATATTTTGCACGGCCCCATCACGCGTCAAGATATAACAGAAAGCCACTCCGCGTACTGCCATACTTTCTTTATCTTGGACAAGGCAATCTCCATCGGGAAGCTCATCTAAGAGTTGTAAATTGGAAATCTGTAACATCTCTTTCTGAATTTCGTTCATCGATTCATCCTCATCATGGCTCTCTCCCACCAAAGAGTTCAAGGGCGGATACGTTCCCTCTCCTCTCAACGCTGTTCTTCCTTCCCTCTATTTGGGGCCCGCCTTTGAACCTCTGTCGCAGGAAGCAGGGAATAAAAAAACTCTTTACCTATATTATACCATACAGCATCAGGAGTTCGTGGGGTCTCTCTGCTGGGATGATACCCCTGTTAGACCTGTACCGCATTTCGCTCCGTGACAGCACATTAGCATCCCTCGGGAACAAAGGCAAGAAATTTTTCAGAAAAAATGCAAGAACCTATTTCATTGTAGAGAAAATATGCGTATAATTTGAGGTAGTAGAGAGAACCTTATTCGGTGGAAGAGTATCCTGTACGCTGTATTTTCTTCAAAATGACCGAATATAAGACTTTCCAGGGGTGCCTCTATGTATCCTAGTAAAGTTTTCGCCCATTGGAAACGGCGGGGAGTATTTTTCCTCTTATGCGTGATGGCCTTTATGGTCTTAACCCTCCGCGCACGGGGACAGCTGGGAACCACCTTTCTCGAATCGACGCTTATCTCGCTTCTAGTGTCCGTACAGTCTGTAGTGACCAAGCCGATCCATGTCATACGCGACGTATGGTATGGTTATATCTATCTTGTTCAGGTTCAGGAAGAAAACAGCAGGCTACGCGCAGAGGTCAGTCGCCTGCGCGAAGAACGCAACCGGCTTCAAGAGAACTATCTGTACTATCAACGACTCCATAAGTTGCTGGAGTTTCCACGTCCCGAGACCTGGCAGACCATACCGGCAGAAATTGTGGGCCTCGATGCCAGTAATTGGACCGAAATGGTGTATATTAGCAACGGAACCCGACAGGGTATGCAAAAGGGGATGGCGGTCTTTACCCAGGATGGGATCGTGGGACAGATCGTGCAAGTCACTCCATACTTTTCCAAGGTGATGCTTATTACCGATGCCCGAAGCGCCGTTGATGCTTTAGTCCAGCGGACTCGTGCGCGAGGAGTGGTGGTGGGGCGAGGACAAAATTCTGCTGAAATGCGCTATATTCCTTTGGGAGCAGATATCCAAGAAGGGGATCGGATTATCTCCTCTGGTATGGGAGGGATTTTTCCTAAGGGGCTCGAAATTGGTGTCGTTGAGAAGATCGAAGAACAGTCTCTCAGTTTTTTTCAATCGGTGAAGGTTTTACCCAATGTCGATTTTTCTCGTCTTGAAGAAGTATTAGTTCTCACGAAAACCGAGTGAGCACGCATAATGGACATCTTGTGGCCCCTTCTCCTTATTGTTGGGTTGTTTTTTCTCCAGACGAATCTCTATGCAGCTCGTCTTTTTGGGGGGATTTCTCCCGATTTAGCGATTGTTGCAGCGATCTATGTAGGGTTAGTCTGGGGGAAGGGGAAAGGGATCATCCTCGGTTTTAGCATCGGTCTTATCCAGGATATTCTTTCTACGGAACTGCTAGGCCCCCAAGCATTCTCTAAAAGTATAATTGCCCTGGTGATGGGGAATCTCCAAAGACATATCTTACATCTTCCGGTATCCGCTCAGGGTCTCATCCTTACTCTGGCGACCCTCTTTGATGGCCTGTGTTTTCTTTTTATCTCCAAAACCCTTCTTCCTTACTCTTTACCCTTAGACATCTTTTTCCCGACATTCTTCTACCAGTGGACAGTAAATCTGCTTTTTGGTATTCCGCTTTTGGCAGGAATATTACGGATTGATCAGCGGTGGAAACAGCGAGAGGACAAAGTATCCAGAGGGGTACATAGCCATGGAGCGCTACCGTATCACAAATAGTGGAGAGGAACTCGAGTTTCGAAGACGGCTTCTGCTGTTTATGGGAGGAGTCCTCCTCTGTTTTGCGATCTTGCTTTTGCGTCTCTGGTATCTCCAGATTATTCAGGGGGAGAAATTTACGCATCTGGCGGAAAATAATCGAGTGCGAGTCATTCCCCAGCGAGATATTCGTGGGGAGATTTTAGATCGATCTGGACTCCCGTTAGCCACCAATCGGCCCTCTTTCCATCTCTTTCTCTTACCAGAAGATGTGCGCAACATGGAGGATACCTTGACCTTTCTTGAACAGTATATCGGGATTAAGCGGAAGGAGCTTGAGGAGAAACTGAAAACCTCCCCACCCTACCGGTCCATTTCGATTGCCCGTGACCTCAGTCGGCAGGAAGTCGCTTATATCGCGGAGCATAATTGGGATCTGCCAGGGCTTTCCCTCGAGGTAGAATCGTTGCGCAGTTACCAGCACAAAGAGGTAGCGGCTCATGTCCTGGGCTACATCGGAGAGATCAGTGAAGAACAGTGGAAAGAGTACAGCAGTGCCGGTTATCAACGGGGAGATTTTATTGGACAATATGGAATTGAAAAACTCTTCGAATCCGTGTTGCGGGGGAAAAAGGGGAGTAAAGGGGTAGAAGTAGATGCCCTCGGGCGTGAACTCCGTGTTCTCAAACGGATTCCTCCCCGTCCGGGCCATAATGTCGTCTTAACTATTGACCTGCCTCTGCAGCAGTTTATCGAGGAGAACTTCGAAGAGACTGCTGGAGCGGTAGTCGCCCTGGATCCACGCAACGGAGCAGTGCTGGCTCTTGTCAGTAAACCCTCTTTTGATCCGAATCTCTTTGCCAGAGGCATTAGCCGTAGCGAGTGGCGGAAACTGGCTTTACACCCTCGTCATCCTCTGCAAAACCGAGCTATTACCGGGCAGTATCCCCCCGGTTCGGTATATAAAATTGTCATGGCCGCAGCAGGACTCGAAGAAGAGATCGTGCAGCCCAATACTTCCATCTTCTGTGGCGGACAATTTCCTTTTGGCAATCGGATTTTTAACGACTGGAAACCGGGTGGGCATGGCGTGGTCAATTTATATAGTGCTCTTGTAGAATCCTGTGATGTCTACTTTTACCGCTTAGGCAGCAAACTCGGGGTTGATACCATAGCCCATTATGCTCGCGAGTTTGGACTCGGGGCCAAAACGGGAATCGATCTGGCTCACGAACGACCTGGACTCGTTCCGTCAACAGCATGGAAAAAACAGGAAAAGAATGAACCGTGGTATCCAGGGGAAACGATCTCGGTCTCCATTGGGCAAGGATATAATCTAGTGACCCCTCTCCAATTAGCTTCTCTCATTAGTGCGGTGGCCAATGGTGGAACCCTGTGGAGACCTCAACTGGTGCACCGCATTGAAACCCCGACCGGTAAGGTACTCCGGGAATTTGCTCCGCAAGCGCAAAGCCGTCTTTCTCTGCGGCCGTACACGCTGCAAACAATCCGAAAAGCCTTATATGGTGTGGTACATGATCCGAAAGGGACCGGGAAAAAAGCGTATATTGAAAATTTTGGTGTGGCTGGCAAGACAGGAACGGTTCAGGTTGTAGGGGTACGGAAGACTAAAGAACTGCCGGAACGATACCGTGACCATGGATGGTTTGTGGCTTTTGCACCATTTGATAATCCTCAGATCGCCTTAGCCATTCTGGCGGAACATGGGGGCAAAGGAGGATCACATTATGCCGCGCTAGCCAAAAAAATTATCGAAAAGTATTTTAACCTGGTTCCACCACGTGTCGCCCAGAGGAAAAACCCTGAGGAGTAGTCCATGATGCTGGATAGACGACTGATCTTAAACTTTGACTGGACCTTGCTGCTCTTAGCCCTTTTCCTGGCCATATGGGGAGTAATTGCTATCTACAGTGCAACCAATGGCCAGGTAGAGACTGGACTGGATATCCTCTATATGAAACAACTCCTTTGGGTGATCTATGGACTGATTGGGTTAGTCATTTTCTTGACCATCGATTACCAGCGAATTGGGAATTATGCTTACCCGTTGTATGGAGGAATTCTGTTGCTCCTCCTGCTCACTCTTCAATTTGGTACGGTTGTCTCAGGAGCAAGACGCTGGCTCTCAGTCGGTTTTATCTCCTTTCAACCTTCCGAGCTGGCCAAAATCGGCTTGATTCTGGTGTTAGCAAAATATTTTGACGAGAACAGGCGTGGCTACTACTACTTGCGGGATCTTTTGGTCCCTTTTATCCTTGTGCTGGCACCATGCCTGCTCGTATTCTGGCAACCAGATTTAGGGACGACGCTTCTGCTTTTTCTGAATTCCTTTTTGCTCATCATTGTGGCAGGACTCCACTGGAAATCTTTATTGATTTTGGGTATCTTCGGAGGAGCTCTTATTCCTCCGATGTGGTTGTATTTCCTCAAAGATTATCAAAAAGAACGCGTATTGACCTTATTCAATCCAGAATCTGATCCTTTAGGAGCAGGCTATCACATCCTGCAATCCAAGATCGCCATTGGTTCGGGCGGATTTAGCGGAAAAGGCCTTTTTGCCGGAACGCAGAGTGGGTTAAACTTTTTACCGGAAAAGCATACCGACTTTATCTTTTCTACTCTAGCCGAGGAGCTCGGCTTTATCGGTTCCTCTTTATTGCTCGTTCTCTATCTGTGTCTGCTGCTAAAAGGGTTATACATTGCTTATCGATCCAAAGATCGTCTGGGGGCTCTAATTGCTTTTGGCGTAGTCGCAATGATGGGTACGGCTATCATTGCCAATATTGGTATGACCCTCGGTTTGCTTCCGGTAGTGGGGATTCCCCTTCCACTCATAAGTTATGGCGGGTCCTCTGTGGTCAGTACCTTCTTGGGAGTGGGTTTGCTCCTCAATGTGCGGATGCGGCGCTTTAAGATTTTGTAAGAGGAGAGGACAGGGATACCTTCTCTACTTGCAATCTTGTTTTCTTTTTGGTAGAGTAGACATAACGGTCTGATTCTCCAAGAGATAACGAAAAACTAGAGAAATGATGTAAGGTATTATGACCAGTGAGATCATTGTCAATTCAAATATACGGGAAACACGTGTCGCTTTGCTCGAAAATGGGGTGTTGGCCGAGCTCTATATCGAACGAGCCAAGGATCGGGGAATCGTCGGCAATATTTATAAAGGGATCGTGACCAAAATCCTGCCAGGGATGCAAGCGGCGTTTGTCGATATTGGTCTGCGGAAAGCGGGGTTTCTCTATGTGACAGATATCGATGTGCTCTGCGGCTTCGACGAAGACGAAAAAGTAGTCAGCAGCGAAGAGACCGAGCTGTTTACGGCGAGAGAAGAGGAGTTTCCCCGGAGACCGTCACGAAGAGGCCTCTTTCATGCCATTGAGGAAGTATTGCAGGAAGGACAGGAGATTCTCGTTCAGGTATCGAAAGAACCCATCGGAACCAAAGGAGCGCGGATTACCTCCTATATTACTTTGCCTGGCCGCTATCTGGTCTTTATGCCCGGAGTCGATCATATTGGGGTATCACGTCGCATCGAAGATGAGAGTGAACGTAAACGCCTCAAAGAGATCATCAAACAAGAAAAAGCCCCCGGGGTCGGTTACATTGTGCGAACGGTCAGCGAAGGAGTGGCCAGAGAAGAGATCCTTTCCGATATCGGTTTTCTCAATACGCTCTGGCGAGATATTCAGGAAAAGAGCGAACATGCTTCTGCACCTGCTCTCATCCATCAAGACCTCCATCTCACTTTTCGCGCCATTCGAGATCTCTATACCAGCAATGTAGAACGTTTGGTGATCGATTCTCTAGAAGAATACGAGAAATGCCTCGAGTTTGTCCGTTCCTATCTGCCCCATCTCCATCCGAAAATCGAACTGTATACCGGTCAGGAACCGATCTTTGATGCCTATGGCATCGAAATGGAAATTGAGCGAGCGCTGGAAAGAAAAATCTGGCTAAAATCGGGCGGCTACATTGTCATTGATCAGACCGAAGCTCTGGTGGCTATTGATGTCAATACGGGACGCTTTGTGGGCAAACACGACCCGGAAGAGACTATTGTCAAAACCAATCTCGAAGCGATCCGGGAGATTGTCTATCAGCTCCGGTTACGCAATGTGGGAGGCATTATCATCATCGATTTTATCGATATGGAAAAGGAAGAGAGCCGCGAAAAAGTCCTCAATGCACTCCAAAATGCCCTGAAAGCCGATCGCTCCCGTACCAAAATTCTCCAATTCTCCGAACTCGGTTTGGTCGAAATGACCCGGAAACGGGTCCGGGACAGTTTAGGCCGAGTCCTCTACTGTCCTTGCCCTTATTGTGATGGGCGGGGGGCGATTAAATCTCCAACAACAGTCTGTTATGAGGTGTTTCGTGAGATCGAACGTATGGCTCGGGCGCAGCAGGACCGCAAGAAGGTCCTAGTCACAGTGCACCCGCTGGTGGCCGATCTCCTGCTCGATGAAGAGCATTTATTTCTGGAACAACTCGAACAGGAGGTGCAGAAGAAAATTGTAATCAAAGGGGATTATGACCTGCATCAGGAACAGTATGAGGTTGTGTTGATCTGAGGAGACATGCATGATATCACTACGCAAGTATCTGAGCCTGAGCACAACAATGCTCAGCATAAGTTATCTGTTTTTATCTGGTTGTGCGAGCACTCAGGATATGACCCGTCTAGAAAGTAGACTTGGAGAGCTCCAAACCAATATTGCCAAAAATCAAGGAACGCTCCGCAGTCTCCAAAATACCATAGCCTCTCTCGATACCCGATTGCAGGCTGTGGAGACCCAGGTCCAAGAGCAGGCCGGGCTTACGCAGGAGATGCAGGGAGTCATCCAAGAATTTCGTCTCCAACTGGCGAAACAGGACGAGCTCCTCACCGCCCTAAAACAAGAAAAGAATGCCCAGGCCCTCACCGAACAGACTACGCCGGCCGAGAGCACCTTACCTACTACCCAGGAACCACTTGCTGTAGTCTCTCCTGCTCCTGTGTCGCCTCCTCCTGTAGCACCCCTCTCTCCAGATGAGTTATACCGACAAGCCTATGAAGCCTTTACCACAAAAAACTACGAAAAAGCGATAGCTTTTTTCACTACCTACGTCCAAAACTATCCGGATAGTGACCTGGCCGACAACAGTCAGTATTGGCTTGGCGAAACCTACTATGCTATGCAGAATTATGCTCAAGCTCTGGAAGCTTTTCAGAAGGTGATCGATCGCTATCCTTTGGGGAATAAGGTCCCGGACGCCTTACTCAAACGTGGTTTGACCTTTGCCGCTTTGCAAGAGTATGATGCTGCGCTCCGGGAATTTCAGAAGGTGATCGATCGCTATCCGAGGAGTTCAGTAGCCCAAGTCGCCCGTGAAAACATTACCCAGATCCAACAAAAAAAACAATAATCTACACAAGGAGGGGCAGAGGATGAAAGGCCTGACCTGTGGGGGGAGGAAATTGCTGTTGTGGAGCGTGGTACTGTTCGTGGGGTCCGGATGTGCCAGCCAATATGCCGTGCAGCAGGCTCAGAAAACCACTCAGAAACTTCAGCAGGCTTCTCAGGTTCTCCAAGGAGAGGTAACGAAGATAGCAGCGACCGCGACTGGCTTCGATCAGCAGCTTTCCCGTACCGAACAAAGGCTGGAAGAGCAGTGGGAGGAATGGGACCGGTTACAGAAGCAGAGCGAGAAACTGTATAGTGAGTTGCGGGCAAGCCAACATCGGTTCCTGGCGTTCCGTAAGAAGCGGGCTCCTGGGCCGTATCCTCTCCATGTTGTCCAAAAGGGAGATACCCTGTGGGCGCTTTCAGGAAAGTACCTCACCAATCCTCGCCGTTGGCCAGAGATCTGGAAACTCAATGAGTATATCGCTAATCCCCATCGCATCTATCCAGGTGATCCAGTGCTGCTACCGGGAGTCCCTGGTATAGAACCAGAGTCTGAAGAGCTCTTTTCTATCTCTCTGCCAGAAAGAGCAAGGGGAGGAGAAAAAATAGCAGAACAGGCCGCCTCTACGGTTTCCACACCATCTCCCTCTTCACTGTCGGTCTATTCTCCCCTGGTAGCCGGTGGGTATATCTCTCCGCAACCTCTTTCCGCTCTGGGAACCATTTTAGACTCCCAGGAGGGGAAAATAGCCTTAACCAGTTTTGATACGGTGTTTATAAAGCTTGTACCAGAAGTTCATCCTGCTCCTGAAGAGACGTATATGGTTTTCCGTCAGGAACAAATTGTGTCTCATCCGGTTACCGGAAGGGTTTTAGGCTATCTGATCTCGGTGCTCGGTGACCTCCGGATACAAAAAGTAGAAGGGACAACGGCTATAGCGGTGATCGGAGCTGTCCTGGATGTGATCAGTCCTGGGGACTATATCCAGAAGATACCTTCTCCTCCCTCTCTCCTTCCCCCCTCTCCGGCCGTGTCTGCTCAAAAACCGGAAGGGTATGTGGTACAAAACCGGAGAACAGAGACCAATATCAGCCCTTACGATATTGTGTATCTCGATGTGGGCTACCGGCAGGGAGTAATGCCTGGAGACTTCTTTACGGTGATCCGTACGCAAGCGCTGGGGGTTACAAGCCTTTATGAGAGAACCACTCAACCCCAAGAACGAGTTCAGGTCCCTATAGGAGAAATCCAGATCATTGCTGCCCAAGAAGACACTTCGACCGGGCTGGTCGTGTCGAGCGAGGAAGATTTTACCAAAGGGGCCAAGGTGGTCTATAGTTATTCTCCAGCGCGGTAAGGGAAACCAATCCTTCACACAGGGGAGGGTAGGGGGAGAGCAATGACTGTTCGCGAGGAGCAACTTTACTGGATCGGTCTTAACCTTATCCCTCGTGTGGGTCGCATTACCTGTCAAAAACTCCTGGCCCATTTCGGCGATCCGCAGAAAGTGTTTCAGGCCTCCAAACAGGAGTTGCTTGAGATTGCGGGTATTGGAAAAAAGATTGCTGAAGAGATTACCACTTTTCCTCTTGAGGAAGCCCTCGACAGAGAAATCAAAAAGATCGAACGGTATAACATTCACATTTTGACTCTCCCCGATCCTGCCTATCCTCCCCTCTTGAAAGCAATCTATGATCCACCACCAGTCCTTTATTATCAGGGAAGTTTGTTAGAGCAAGATCAAGCCGCTGTGGCTCTCGTGGGCTCGCGGAATCCCACCACCTATGGGAAGCTGGTGGCAGAACGATTGGCTGCGGATCTGGCCGCGCGTCGCATTACAGTGGTCAGCGGGTTAGCTCGTGGGATTGATGCCTGTGCCCATCGCGGGGTGCTCAAAGCTGGAGGCCGCACTATTGCGGTCGCCGGGTGTGGACTCGACCTGGTCTACCCTGCCGAGCACCGGAAACTTAAAGAGCAGATTATTCGACAGGGAGCCTGGCTTTCAGAATTTCCTCTGGGTACCCAGCCCGAACGAATGAATTTTCCTCTGCGCAATCGCATTATCAGCGGCCTTTCCTGGGGGACGGTGGTTATCGAAGCTGGAGCACGCAGTGGATCGCTGATCACTGCCGAGTGGGCTCTGGAACAGGGACGGGAGGTGTTTGCTGTCCCAGGAAACATCACCTCGCCGGCGAGTCGTGGAACCCACAAGCTGCTGAAAGCTGGAGCAAAATTAGTCGAGGGGGTGGAAGATATCCTCGAAGACCTAGCCCCCCAAGCCCTCCCTTTTGCAGAACCGGCCTCTCAGCCATCCTCGTCGTCTTCCCTCTCTTCCCGGGAAGAACAGATTCTGGCCCTGATTACCCACGAGGAACAACATATTGACGCCATTATTGAGCAGGCGAGGTTGCCAACTCAGGTTGTATCTGGTATCTTAATGCAACTGGAACTACGAGGAATAATCCGCCAGGTAGGCGGCCAGTACTATGTTCGAGCTATTCACTAAGTATCTACGAGGAAGCAATGCCACAGTCACTAGTTATTGTTGAATCTCCAGCCAAGGCTAAAACCTTGAAGAAGTTTTTAGGCAAGAACTTTACCGTCAAGGCTTCAGTGGGCCATGTCAAAGACTTGCCGGCCAAGAGGCTTGGCGTAAATATCGCCGACCAGTTCAAACCAGAGTATGTAGTAATTCGCGGAAAAGGCAAGGTCCTGGAAGACTTGAAACAAAGCGCTTTAAAAGCGGATAAAGTCTATCTGGCACCAGATCCTGACCGGGAAGGTGAAGCTATTGCCTGGCATATCGCCGAATCACTCACCGGCAAGCCTGCTGAAGACATCTACCGCGTGCTGTTTAACGAAATTACCCAGCAAGCAGTAAGACAGGCCATGGCCAATCCACAACGGATCGATGAAAACAAAGTGCTGGCCCAGCAAGCACGTCGGATTCTGGATCGCCTGGTGGGCTATAAAATCAGTCCGTTGCTCTGGAAAAAGGTGCAGCAAGGACTCAGTGCCGGAAGAGTTCAATCGGTTGCTCTGCGCCTGATCTGTGAACGCGAAAAGGAGATTCAGGCCTTTGTCCCTCAAGAGTACTGGTCGATTACCGCAACAGTGCAGAAGGGAACCTTTCCGCCTTTTGAAGCGAAATTGCTGAAGATTGGCAAAAAGAAAGCGGAAATAGGGGATGAAGAGACAGCCCGTGCCGTGGTTGAAGCAGTCTGGAACGAAGCACGAGCGCATCATCCGCAGGGGAAGGTCCAGGAAGCGCTCATCCCGATCGAGAAAATCATCCGAAAAGAACAGAAGCGACAACCTCCCCCTCCCTTTATTACCAGTAAACTCCAGCAAGAAGCAGCGAATAAGCTTTACTTCTCGGCGAAAAAGACCATGAGTATTGCCCAGTCGCTGTATGAAGGGATTGCCATTGGCGAAGAGGGGGAAGTAGGGCTGATTACCTATATGCGTACCGACTCGACCCGTCTCTCTCCAGAATCGCAGCAGGAAGCTCGTCAGTATATTGCAGAGCAGTTTGGTCACGAATATCTTCCAGATAAACCGCGTACCTACCGGCAGCGGAAAGGGGCTCAGGATGCCCATGAGGCTATTCGGCCGACCTCGGTGAGGCGCGAACCTGCCCTGGTTAAGCCTTATCTGACTCGTGATCAGTATCGGCTCTACAAGCTGATCTGGGAACGTTTTCTGGCCAGCCAGATGGCACCGGCTATTCTTGATCTGACAACGGTGGATCTCCGCGCCGGAGACTACCTCTTCCGGGCAAATGGATCTGTCCTCAAGTTTCCAGGCTATCTCCGGGTAACGCAAGGGGAGGAAGAATCGGGCAAAGATATCTCTTCGAGAGAGACAGAGGACTCTCTGACCGATCAGGATGGAAATACCGAAACAGAAGAACAGGGAGCGGAGGTTCGTGTTTTACCTCCGTTAGAAGAGGGGGAGAAACTCCGGCTCCTCGATCTGGTTCCCCAGCAGTATTTTACCCAGCCTCCCCCTCGCTATTCAGAAGGATCATTGGTGGCGGAGCTGGAAAAAAGAGGAATTGGCCGCCCCAGTACCTATGCTACCATCCTTTCCACGATTCAAGACCGGAATTATGTCCAGACCATAGATCGGCGTTTTCATCCTACCGAACTGGGGATGCTGGTGACCGATCTCCTGGTAGAAAATTTCCCTTCTATCGTCGATGCTGAGTTTACGGCAAACATGGAAGAGGAGCTCGACCAGATCGAAGAGGGTCGCAAGAATTGGGTGGCGGCACTTAACGATTTCTATCAGCCCTTTGTGCAAAACCTCGAGCGTGCGGAGACGCATATGCGGAATCTCAAACAGGAAGTCGAGGAAACCGACGTTGTCTGTGAAAAATGCGGCCGGAACATGGTGATTCGGTGGGGACGCTACGGAAAATTTCTGGCCTGCCCAGGATATCCGCAATGCAAAAATACCAAGGAACTTAGCCAAAACGGTGAGGGAGAAGCGGTCAAAGTCGAGGAGGAAACGCTCGAAGAGCGGTGTGAAAAATGTGGGAAGCCATTGGTGGTAAAAAAAGGGCGTTATGGCAAGTTTATTGCCTGCTCTGGCTATCCAAAGTGCACCTATGCTCGATCGATGACCCTGGGTATTTCTTGTCCAGAACCGCAGTGCAGCGGTGAACTGGTCCAGCGCAGATCGAAGCGAGGACGGCTCTTTTATGGGTGCAGCCGGTATCCAGAGTGCAATTTTGTGGTGTGGAGAAAGCCGGTAGCCCGTCAGTGTCCGGTCTGTCATTCCCCCATTTTAGTCGAGAAAAAGGGGAAAGAGCCGGGACTCCGGTGTGTCAATAAATCCTGTAAGTACGAAGAAGGAGTAGCGAGGACAGCAGGATGAAGCAGAGAGTGACCATCATCGGAGGGGGATTGGCTGGCTCAGAGGCAGCCTGGCAGGCTGCGGAGCGAGGTGTAGAGGTGCTCCTCTATGAAATGCGTCCCAAGGAGATGACTCCTGCCCATCAAACCGGTCTCCTGGGAGAGCTGGTGTGCAGCAATTCTCTCAAATCGGATATCTTGCATACGGCCAGTGGATTGTTGAAAGCAGAGCTGCGGCATTTAGGTTCGTTTGTCATGCAGATTGCCGAGAAAACTCGGGTTCCGGCTGGAGCAGCTCTGGCCGTAGATCGTGAGCGCTTCGCTCAGGAATTAACGGCGGCGGTTGAGCACCATCCCAATATTCACCTGGTGCGGGAGGAATGTCGCTCGCTCCCAGAAGAAGGGGTAACCATTGTCGCTACCGGGCCTCTGACCTCCACTCCACTGGCGGAAGCCATTGGCCAGTTCACTGGCGAGGAGCGGTTGTATTTTTTTGATGCGATCTCACCCATTGTAGAAGGAAGCTCTATCGACTACAGCAAAACCTTCTTCGCCTCGCGGTATGATAAGGGAGAAGCGGACTATCTCAACTGTCCTCTCACCCAAGACCAGTATTACCAGTTTGTGGATGCTTTGCTCACCGCTACGGTTGTTCCCTGGCACGATTTTGAGCAGGAGACACCTTATTTTGAAGGATGCCTTCCGCTGGAAGAGATAGCTCGACGTGGACGAGAAACCCTGGCTTTTGGGCCGTTTAAGCCGGTCGGTTTGACCGGGGAAAAGGGGACAAAAGATTTGTATGCCGTTGTCCAGCTTCGTCGGGAAGATCTCCAGGGAGAGGCCTATAACCTGGTCGGTTGTCAGACAAAGTTGACCTATCCGGAGCAGCAACGGATTTTCCGGATGATTCCTGGTTTGGAGAAGGCCGTATTTCTGCGTTATGGAAGTCTTCATCGCAACACGTATCTGCATGCACCACATGTGCTGGAAAAGACCCTCTGTTCGAAACGACGAGCCACCCTTTTTTTTGCTGGCCAGATTACCGGGGTCGAGGGGTATCTGGAATCGGCTGCTACCGGTCTTCTGGCTGGGGTGAATGCGGTAAGACTTTTATCGGGTGAACCATTAGCCGTACCCCCGCCCACCACTATGCTTGGGGGATTGCTCACCTATATTACTTCGACCACTCAAGGAGCTTTCCAGCCCATGAATGCCAATTTTGGCCTGCTGCCACCGTATCCTGGTATACGCAAGCGCGAAGAACGGCGTAAGGCAATGGTAACGCGTGCTCTAAAGGATTTACACCAATGGGCCAGCCGTATGGGACTCCTCTCCATGGTTATCTAAAGAGATTTGAAACCTTTCTCCGGGTGGAACGGAATGCTTCGGAGTATACAGTACGAGCCTATCTCAGTGATTTGCGTCAGTTTCAAACCTTTTTGTACGAAAGTGGGGAATGGAAAGCCGGTCCAGTGCAGCGCAATGTGCTCCCCTCTATTACGCGCACAACTCTGCGCAATTTTCTTGGGTATCTTTATCGGAAGGAAAATCAGCGGAGTTCCGTAGCCCGCAAGCTTTCTACCCTTCGAACTTTTTTCCGGTTTTTGTGTCGTGAAGGATACTGTACGGCAAATGTGGCTGAGGAGATAAGTACTCCCAGACAGCCTCAGAAGGTTCCCGTCTTTCTTTCAGTCGAAGATATCTTGAGGCTCCTCGATCTGCCGGACAGATCATTGTGGGGGCTCCGTGATCGAGCATTGCTGGAACTGCTCTATGCTACGGGGATGCGTGTAAGTGAGGTGGTGGCCTTAAACTGGGGGGATATAGATTTCCAGAGTCAGCAGGTACGCGTGCAGGGGAAGGGGCGTAAAGAGCGTCTGTTACCTGTAGGAAAGGAGAGTATCCAGGTGGTAATGGAGTATCGCGATGAGTGGCTGAACCAGAAAAAACGGCCTGCTCGTCCTGAAGATATTCCGCTCTTTCTCAACCGGTGGGGAAGGCGATTGACAAGTCGAGGAGTGCAACTTATAATAAAAAGATACATGCAAAAGGGGAGTTTTACAAAGGATATCAGTCCACACTCTCTTCGGCACTCCTTTGCCACCCACCTGCTTGATGCTGGAGCAGACCTCAGGGCGATTCAGGAACTACTAGGGCATGTGAGTTTATCCACCACACAAAAATATACCCACTTGACGACGAGTCGGTTGATCGAAGTGTATAACAAAGCGCATCCAAGAGCGCAGGGTATGTGAGGAGGCCATGGAGGGACAGCAGAAAAAGAAAGCTCAGATGTGGCAAGCAACCACGATTTTGTGTATACGGCGTCAGGGGAAGGTGGCCATGGCAGGGGATGGCCAGGTATCGTTTAATAACGTGGTGATGAAAAGCGGGGCCAAAAAGGTTCGCAAAATTTACCACGATCAAGTCATCACAGGATTTGCGGGTGCAGCAGCGGATGCCTTTGCCCTCTTCTCCCGTTTTGAGAGCAAGCTGGAAGAATATCGGGGAAATTTGCCACGAGCTGCCGTAGAACTGGCGAAGGACTGGCGAACAGATCGGAGCCTGCGACGTTTAGAAGCGTTATTAGCCGTTTCAGATCGCTCGAATTCGTTGATTATCTCGGGAACAGGGGAGGTCATTGAACCCGATGACGGTATCATTGGGATTGGCTCAGGGGGAAGTTTTGCTCTCGCAGCCGCCCGTGCGCTCCTTAAACATTCGAATCTCTCCGTACGCGAGATAGTCGAGGAAGCGATGCACATTGCGGCATCGATCTGTATTTATACAAATGATCAATTGACGATTGAGGAGCTTTAACGAGCAGGGGAAGCGTTATGGAAACCTTAACTCCACGGGAAATTGTTGCAGAACTTGATAAGTATGTTATTGGTCAACAAGAAGCCAAACGGGCAGTAGCGATTGCGATGCGGAATCGCTGGCGACGTCAACAGCTTCCCCCAGAATTGCGGGATGAAGTCGCTCCGAAGAACATCATCATGATCGGGCCCACCGGGATAGGGAAAACAGAAATTGCCCGCCGTTTGGCTAATCTGGCTCGATCCCCTTTTCTTAAGGTCGAAGCCTCCAAATTTACCGAGGTGGGCTATGTGGGAAGAGATGTGGAATCCATGATCCGGGACCTCATGGAGATCGCCCGCAATATGGTGCGAGCAGAAGCAATGCAGGAAGTGCAGGAAAAAGCGGAAGCAGCGGCAGAGGAGCGCCTGCTGGATCTCCTTTTACCGGCTCCTCCCCGTCGCCGCGGGCTGGAAGACACCGCTCAGCTTGACCAACTGGGGAAAGATCACTACCAGCAAACTCGGGAAAAGTTTCGCCGCTATCTGCATGAAGGGCGATTGGATGATCGGGAGGTAGAGCTGGAGGTAGAGGAGCGGAGTATGCCTTTTATTGAAGTCATTTCCGGCTCCGGTCTGGAAGACATGGATATCAACATCAAAGATATGCTGGGGGGCTTATTTCCTCAGCGGCGGAAAAAACGAAAAGCTAAAGTCCCCGAGGCGTTGACTATACTCGTGCAGGAAGAAGCACAAAAATTGATTGACATGGATAAGGTGACCCAGGAAGCTATCAGACGGTTAGAGCAGTCGGGCATTATCTTTCTAGATGAAATTGATAAGATTGCCGGTCGAGAGAAGTTCGCCGGACCCGATGTGTCGCGTGAAGGTGTCCAGCGGGACCTGTTGCCTATTGTGGAAGGGTCTACCGTTAATACCAAATATGGCAGTGTAAAAACCGACCATATTCTCTTTATCGCCGCAGGAGCCTTTCATGTCTCGAAACCTTCTGACCTGATTCCTGAACTGCAAGGGCGTTTTCCCATCCGGGTTGAACTCTCTCCGTTGGGAGAAGAGGATTTTGTGCGGATTTTGACCGAACCACAGAATGCCTTGATCAAGCAGTATGAAGCCCTTATGCAGACAGAAGGAGTAAAGCTCATCTTCACAGACGATGCGGTAAAGGAGATTGCTTCCATTGCAGTTCGAGTCAATGAACGAACCGAAAACATTGGGGCGCGGAGGCTGCATACGGTGATGGAAAAGCTCCTCGATGAGATCTCCTTTAATGCTTCGGATCTGGCTCAAAAGGAGATAGTAATCGATGCCCAGTATGTTCAGGAGAAATTAGCCGATATCATCAAAGACGAAGACCTCAGCCGGTATATTCTCTAGAACGTTGGTCAAGTAATCGCTTGAAGAGCCGACACGGGCAGAGTCCCTCCCCCTTGAGAGGGAAGGAAGATGTCCGCCCCTGAACCTCGATGGGGAAGGGGAGGGTGAGGGTACCGCCAGGCACGGCTCTCGGCGGTTGTCCTTTCGTCATCCGGAGCAAAGCGGAGGGAAGGCCGCTCGTCATAGGGGAAAGGGGTAATACTTGACCGGTGTTCCAGGGCTCTTGGACCACAGAGGCACAGAGGACCGGGAAGAGAAAGGGTGGAGGTCTCAATTTTCTCTGCGGTAGAAATCGGGAGCACAGATGTGAATTGCACGTTCAAATGATCGTCACAGGTATTTTTTTATCCCCTCCAGGAGCGCCGGAGGGTGGGGGCGGGAGGAAAAACTTTGGAAGGAATTGTTCTGGATAAGCTCATTGAAAAAGCACATGTCCTCATCGAAGCTTTACCCTATATCCGCCAGTTCTCAGGAAAACGGATAGTGGTGAAGTATGGTGGACATGCCATGGTCAAGGAATCCCTCAAACATTCTTTTGCTATGGATGTGGTCTTGATGAACTATGTCGGCATGCATCCGATCATTGTACATGGAGGTGGGCCTCAGATTGGGGATCTCATGAAGCGGATTGGCAAAGAACCCCACTTTGTCCAGGGCATGCGCGTCACAGATAGCGAAACCATGCATATTGTAGAAATGGTCCTTGTGGGGAAGATCAACAAAGAGATCGTGGCTTTGATCAATCAGCATGGAGGAAAAGCGGTTGGTCTGAGTGGAAAAGACGGCAACCTGATTGAAGCCTCTAAAATGAAGGTGTATAAGAAGAACCCCGGCTCAGAGCAGGCAGAAGCCATCGATATTGGTCTGGTGGGAAAAGTGGAAGCGATTCGTCCCCAGATCATTGAAGTGCTTGACAATAAAGGATTTATTCCCGTTATTGCTCCCATTGGAGTTGGGGAAGACGGAGAGACGTATAACATTAATGCCGATCTTGTTGCTGGAGAAATTGCTGCTGCTCTTCAGGCCGAGAAACTTGTCCTTATCACCGATGTTGAAGGGATCCTCGATGAAAAAGGATCGTTACTCTCTTCACTGAAGAAGGAACAGATCCAGGAATTGATTGATCGAGGAGTGATTACAGAAGGTATGCTCCCGAAAGTAGAGGCCTGTTTTACAGCATTGAAAGGGAATGTCGCTAAAGCGCATATCATTGATGGCCGGATTAATCATGCCCTCCTTCTGGAAATCTTTACCGATCGTGGTATCGGAACAGAGATTGTCCAGTAGAATATAAAACCCCTCTTCAGGCACCAGGGCCTGTCAAGCTTGTTGTGTGGGTTCCCCTCTTTCCCTTGGTAGAGAGGAAAGCAAGTTATCTATTGAGTCTTGGCCACTAGCCTGTTTCGTACTATACTACTTGCCAGTTATGGAGTAACAGCAAGAGAGGAGGCCGGTCATAATTTCTCACGATGTATTTACTAGTGCATTATCAGGAGACCTCATGACGATGACCAGAAGCGCTAAACGACCACAATACATCCCGAGTGTCCCACTCCGAGATACTTTGCACAGAAGGGATGGGAAATGGGACTCATTCAGGTCCACGTAACATTACGCAATGCCCGGGAAGCGGTACTGGCTCGACTAGGCCGTCTGGATCCCGCGCAGGTGCATCGCTATGAGACCGAGGCGCTCGTTGATACTGGTGCCTTTCGGTCGGTGATTCCGCCGTTGGTCGCTGAGCGCCTGGGGTTAGTTCAGATGAGTCAGACCACGGCCCGGATGGCGAATGGGACCTTCCAGATGGCGCCAGTGATGGAACCGGTCTTTGTGGAGATTCTGGAACGCGAAGCGGTCGAGTCCCCATTGGTGTTTGGCGATCGGGTCTTACTCAGCGTTCTGGTGCTGGAGCAGACGGACTTGCTGGTAGATTGCCAACGACAGCGTGTGATCCCGAACCCGGAGCATCCCGATCAACCAGTCTTTCGTATCTAATTTGCTATCAAAGATAGCAAATAATAAATCATAAGCATTTAAATTTACGTTACTTTATTTTAATTCCTTATTATTTGATAGCAAATCAGTGCTCTGGTAACTTAATTTTGATTGGTCATCCTGAGCGGAGCGAAGGATCTTAGCAGTGCTGCAAAGAGATTCTTTGCCTTCGGCTCAGAATGACAAAGTAAGAACTTATTCAACAGAGCATCAGGACTTACGCGTTTTTGTGGAAACCCTTTTCTGATGAGGGTTTCAAAGTTGCATATCCTGAAAAAGCTTGTCCCTATTCGCTTAGAGACTACTTTTTTAGTCAAAATCGACTCGAAATACCCTGAAATTGCCACCGAAGAAGACAAAAATAGCCCGTTTCCTCTTTTTTGAGACGCTATTGATAGGGATGAAAGCCGCTAAAGACCAGGATTTTAGAGTTTTGAAATGCTGAAAATCCTATTATTGCACCACTTTTGCAAAAATGCGTAACTCCTGAGAGCATTAGTATAACGTGAGTTCGACATAAAAACATTAGAGCACTACCGCTGGTAATGGTATCAACTGATTGACACGAATGTTGAGAGAAGGTTTCTTCTCCCGGT